>JAAUYH010085363.1_pt1 | contig 21822 bp, 14 predicted proteins | sample 7278061 | NCBI WGS metagenome assembly JAAUYH01 (sample SAMN14350203, study PRJNA611818) | marine sediment metagenome | isolation source: surface marine sediment (0.6m) | place: French Polynesia: Moorea | collected 2018-08 | reverse complement strand
TTTGAATAGTTTGCTCATTCTTGTGTACTCAGATACATCGTTTGCAACAAACGAAGACATCAGCTCGCAACTAGGATACTTCGTCCTCTTGGTAGACCCTAACAACGAATATCACATTCTTGCACACTGTAGCAAGAATCGTGAACGGATCGCACAGTCAATCATGGGCACTGAAGTATTCGCTTTTCTGCACCATTTGATCACGCATTTATTATACGGCATGATTTGCTAGTTATCCTCAATCAAAAGCTGGCAATGATGATGTTCACGGATTTCAAACATCTCTTTGACGCCATTACGAAAGGATTAGAAACGACTGAGAAAAGATTGATGATTGAAGCTATGGCTACACGAAAGTCATACGACAGAAACGAAATATCGAATGTTTGGTTGGTACCGAGAACTTCAAATCCAGCTGATGGACTAACTAAGCCTACCAAGTATAATTCTATATACAACATCTTGGTGAAAGGCAAATATTATATACCAGGAATGAAATGGATAAATCGTTTAAGTTCAATAAAGTCCTGTACGACTACTTGAAAACTGGAGAGTGTGAGATATGAGGGAGAAGGACGGCACTGCATCGAATACGACTCGTCCTTTCTGCTTGCACTTTTAGTGCACTGAAATAAGTCACCCAATTAGTACATCTCTACGCCTGCCACGAGTTCTACACAGCATATTTTAGTTAAGATAGTTTGAGATTTGAGATAGAGCACGCAGAAAGCACTGACAAGCTGAAAAACCGCAAAAAACGAAGCTTGTGAAAGTGGTTGCGCGCGCCGAGGTCGACACTGCTCTACTCACGCATCGGCAACGATCCATGAACTACTTTACTGTATTCGACTAAATGGGTGCGTCACTACAGTTTCGTTTTTGGTGAAAGGCAGCAACGAGGGATTGAACAACTGTATGAACATCGCACAGGTTTTACGTCGGTGCAGCTGTGGCAATAAAAAACAAAAATGGGAAAAATATGATGTAAAGTAGAAGAGGTATAAAAAAACTAGCATCACTCTGCTATCAAAATCTAACAAAACATGTAGAAGCAATCAACAAAATACTTCTATATGTAATCGCTGCACAATTTCATACTGTTGATTAGCAGCAATATTCTATACGTAGTATTATAGGATACATGCAAAAGAGAGGAATAAAAAGTTACGTGTATTCTGCCAAACCGTACATGTGAGATAAGCATGTTGAAGTACGTTTAAAGTGGTGTACGGTTCGGCTGCATAGGACTGCACAGCAATGCAAAATCATTGAATGGACTGATGAGTCATCATTCACATTGCGTATAATCAAGAATCATTGTCGTGTATTCGAGGCAGTTGGAACCCGTCATAATACCCAGAATAAATTGCCTACTTTCAAATCAGGTAATGCATCATTGTATGTAAGGGGAACCTTTTTTGCTAATGGACGGAGTCTTACAGTGCGGATTTAGGGCATTTCAAGTCAACACAAGTACATCAATATTCTGCAGCGATACGTATAAACATTCGAGACTGCAGTGCATCGTATTGATGCTTCATTTATCTATCGGAACGACGGATGCATACCGCATCGTGCTAGGAGAGTAAACGAATTGCAAAATACAAATAGTATGGACGTGTTTCTATGGCCTGCGCGAAATCCCGATATGAATCTAAGATTTCGGATCTTAGGAAATGACGCTTCCATAAGCGAGTCAAATATCTTACTGCTCCAGAAGTTTCTTGTTCTATACAAAGTATGAGATTCAGTACATGATTCATCTTCCACTAAATCGGCGCATTCGATACTACAACCTTGTAAAGAATAGCTTACTTTAAATGGAATTCTACAGAATATTGAGGAGTACGTAAAATAAATTTTTATTGGTTGATTTTTAGTACTACGCTGTATGCTGCAAACAAAGGGGTTCATTATTTTTCGGCCTACTGTACATATGTAAAGCAAAATCCAGTCCTTACACCTCGCTTCGGCGCAATAGGGCACGATTAAAATGTGCCACGCATTTGAATAGGCAACAAAATCAATTGGACTGCCGTAAATTTACACTATCGCGAAAAAAGAGATACTAATTTGACTCTGTCCAAATAATGAGTTGCATGTAGAATAGTATCGATCCATAGATTTTTGCACTAAGTAATGACTAATCAAAACATTTTTCTATACGATTCTGATATTCATATCAAATGCAGGATTCGGCAGAATGTGGAAAGTGCACTGGAACTAGCCAACTCGGAAGTCCATTGCTGAGAAGATTCCATTATTTTTGGAAACATAAAAGTACTCTACTTATTTAGTAAATTGATTCCAAACTTCATATTTCACGATAAGGTGGCGGTTTAAAGAGATAGGCCAAACATCGATTGATACTGCCAAAATACTTGGTCGTAACATGTCATACTCATCTCTCACCGCAAATTTGTACAGTCCACACTCCATTTGAAAATTTATGTGAGTCTTACTTATTCGTAATTTTTTCCAAAATCTTATCGAAACGTGACAACATTCCTTCTTTACAGAAATTGTAAACACGAATCTATAATTGACTATAGAAGAGGAAGGATATTCTACAAGGTTTTTCATACAATGTGGAATGAAAGTTCAGCCTGCTGCTATAAGAGAATAATGAATTTAAATAAATGTTGTCTAGTAATTTTGAAACTGAAATGTCGGAATAACAAAACCATATAGAAAATTCAATGTTCTTCGAATATAAGAGCTATCATTGGTTGCTTCATTAGCTCAGATTACTGTATTGCTTGGCATCGGTTGAATTTCTTATGAAAGTATCCAACTCTGGTATCTGATTTTTCTTTGCCAGAATGGGAATATTCTAATAGCTGTACACTGCGGTATGATTTTCAATGTTGATTACTTATGGTCTAAGTTATATAGTAATGATTCAATAGCAAAAAAGCCAGTTTTGTATTGGATATATTCTTGTTTTAAATATCACTTTCCTGCTCAAGTATACATCGTAGCAAATTTCTGACCATTCTTGGAGTACGAAAAATGAACAGTTCATTTCTAGCTTTCTATATTATGGTACCTAATTACATTTTATTCTTGAAAGAATAAGAGTCAATTGAGTTCTCTTTGTCAGCATACTTCAAAAATTCAAATCTTTATGAAAAAATCTATGCATTTATTGATTTGCGGCACAACAATAATGGTCTGTTCGGTATTTGCCTGGCTGAAATATTGATGTATCGATCCTTGAAAACAGCATCGATGCAAAGAAAGAGTTAGGAACGATTGAATACCTAAAGATGTAAAGTGCAACTGCTATGCTTAGAATTGAAGTTCAATGAGGCATAGAACTTCCTGAAAGAGAATATTTTTTTCCCGAAATACCTCGTAAAAGTGTGTTGCGGCTCGAGGCAGTATCAATACTGATCTTTTCTGCTCATTAGAGCGATCAACCATCCAATCGATAGCCATCCTTGGATGAAATGTGATATTTCCAGACTTAAAATTTCAGCTAGTTTCGACGACACTGCTTTCTGCTTACGTTCTGCACCAATGATCATTGCCTTTTCGACTATGCAAAATCTAAGAATATTTATCAGGTGTGTATTTATCGACTCGGATGTTTATTGTTCGAGCGAACAATGATCTGAAACGGTTAGATTGAAAGTCAGTTTGACGCAGAGAAGTTAGTATTCAAATCAAACATCCAGTTCGCGATAGACTAAACTGCATCTCACAGTACATTCTTTAAAGTACTGAACCCATCAGAAGGACTACTCTAATTATATATGGCGCTTATGTAAGCACAATTTAATAAATTTCTTTTTAGTACAAGTTGAATTGCAATCAGATCCTTGGTACACAATACGTGTAGCAATACAATGGACTACCTAACATAAGTTCGAATTCTTTCCTGATTTGACCGCAAGACAGGCAGACGATAAATTTGTAACTCACACCGTGTCTATCCCAATATCACATCGAAATCCACTAGGTATGAGCAGTACTTATTGCAATTCCAACTTTTAATTCTAATGTATTGCAATGAAATACAATTCAAAACACTTGCCTACTACTCAGGCACGATCCTGATGAATTCGCTCGGTTGATTCTGAGCGACGAATGACCGTACAAGATGTAATATTTTTGAATCATACTAATGTGGTCTTAAAATTCCAGCAATTTTGTTGTCTCCATTTCCGGAATTACAGCTTGAAGAATTCAAGTACCCTGTTCAACACATTGGGCATCAGAATATCCACCATCTGTAGCAATTCTTAGGTGTTGTTTCATCTCGTGTTCGTTTCGGTAACGATTTGATGTATAATACTCTGCAAAAAAGTATGGTCCTCAAAGCTGTGGTTCCTAGATGCACGAATTGCGTATCTTTTCTAGTTCCCCGGTGAATAAATCTCAGTGGTTTTCGAAAAAGGTAGGAAGGGGTGAAAGAAAATGAGGGCAATTGTGAGCAGCAGTCCAGAAACCGCGGTTCACCCAAAATCTTTCATGGTCATACCAATGATAATTTGTATGAATAGTGTATAACGATTTGAGTCGTTCGCCTTCAGATAAGCACTTCAAGATCTGAAATCAAAGGTTTGCAAAGCATTTACGGCTTTCCGATTACTTATAGGTACCCCAACACCGAAGAAATCCAAATACTTCGCTGTAACGCGCAGTCGGCATGGCTAGCATCGACCAACTGCTGCACGAGTTGAGGTCTTTCGAATCTGAACGTATCTGCATATTCCACATATTTTGTCCAATAAAGCTAATGCATTGGCATGTCACTGGCAATTTCGAAGTACTTTAAGACATTCCGAGTGTCATTTTCTCGACAATTATGTTCAATCAGCTCAATCGTCGTCGGAACATGTGCAGCCGAATTCGAAACCCGGGAGTGGGACACTGTCGATCCGGGGTTTAACTCCGCTTCACAACCTTTTTCGTGTGAGGAACCCTATCAGAAATTCGCAGTTGGATAAAGTAGTTCGGCAGAAAACTGTAATAGCTGAATTCTGCAGGGGTCGTGGAAACCAACATACCAATACGCATTTAACAATACATCATGTAGATATAACTCACCAAGATTTCCGTACAGATTAAGGGCGGTTTTGCTTGCTTTGCTCTGCTTTCTCATCGTCATCAAGTATCTATCCACGTAGTTTAAGGTCCTCCCTTTCATCATTCCACTTCCCGTTGGCCTTCCCAACATTCCTGAGTATTCTCGTCTTTGTCACATCAACAGTCATCGTTTGCTGTACTTTCGCAACCAAAATCACAACGCCCCAATTCGACACAAGAGTCTCAATACCGTTCCTCATGTGAGCTAGATCTTTGTATACCATCTCCATCTTCTTCCCCCATCCTTGTGCCTGAATGAACTCCTCCATTCGGCCAAGTAAATGCGTTAGTTTGTTTCGCCGGTTCATCTTCTCAAGAGCCAACAGAATTGCGTCAAATTCGTCACGACGCAAATTTAGTGCTGTTAAAATACCGAGTGTGTCGTGTAATATTTGAGCTTCACCCTCTAGGGTCTTCTGCAGTTAGCATATTTTTCACCAGTTCGTCATGTTTGCTTGAAATTTCAGTAATTTCTTGGAATGCACCGCATCACCGTTTAATGATCCCAAGAATACTTGCCGATGTGCTCGTCACTGAAATCATCACACGTGAATAATAATTTGTTATTCGAAATTGCGCGGCAGAATACTTTTGCGGTGATCTAATACTGCAAAACGCGCTTAAGAAAGAAATCGTTCACACCTATTTCACGATGGTAACATGAATCGTGAATCTGGAAAATATGGCACGCCCTCTTAAGTTCTCGGCGGTTAAGAGCACGCTAAGCAAGAGGACATGAGCCGTCAATAGTATCCACCTCATTCGTAGACCTAGCTACACCTAAGCACTCAGTTGCACTTTTCTCTGCTTCAGTCAAAAGTGAACTTTCTTCTTGACAAATTGTGCATATTCCATTCTGAATTGCAGGCTGATGAAATACTCTAGCATTCACTGCTCGTCTAGATTTGCTAATCAATTGCGCGAAGTAGAAGAATCGAACAAAATATCAAGTTGTCAACTAGATGCACTTCTGGCAAAATGAGGCAAACGGAATTAACGACTTACGATTTTGCGGACTGATGGAAGTCCACGAAAGAGAATAAGCAGTTGTAAAAGACTTTACAGGATTGTGTTAGGAAAGTAGGAGAGACATCAGTAAACCGTACCCCGTTTGGTCTGTAGATACGTGTTACGAGACGCTTCGACAATACTCACCCGGCATGCTCGACGCTCATTACGTCCACTACTGCCAAGTTTATTGGCTCGCTGTGCTGTGTCACGCGATATTATTATCTACAAGTGTACCGAGACTGCTACTACCAGCGCATCTACATCGACCAGATCAACGTCAGCCACGGGCGCGTCTACCTTGTTTTAGGTCACAGGGTGCTCGCAGTGGGGCACACAAACGCCGTGCATCGGGTGATAGTATTTAATATTTGTGCTAGGTTTTAGAGCTGAGTCCTGATCTACAAAACGTGGAGTACAATTCTTCGATTCGCCGATACTATGTAAGAGTCATTAATAGTTTCTCCACGTAACAATCGTTAATGTTACACACCATTTCTCTTAATTCTATACATTTTTTAAGCACACTAGCAGTTGATTACCAGGGAGTTGCGTTATCAGAATTTGTTGCAGTCCTGATGAAGAAGAAGCCAAGCCCTTTGTCTTACTCCACGTTGCATTTTGACTCGATGTTTCGGCGGATAGTGTGCGGAATCAACCGTGATTCAAGTTGAATCAAACTCTAGTTTCCATGATATATATACATATATATATATATATGAATAATGTAAAAGCAATAAGAAGAAAATACACAGTGCTGCAGTTCAGTAAAAAATAAATGAAATACTTTAAATTTTAAAAATTTGAATTCTAAATAAATATTTTAAACCATATTATGTGGAACAAACGGGACTAAAAGTTTGTGTATCCAATGCAGGCACTTCGAAAGGACACTGGAGATATTCGGCGGGGGAGGTACTGATTGCTGTGGACTGCATTTTTTGAATAACAGTTGAATGGAAAAGCGGCGCACTGCTATTTCGTTTATTCTCCTCTAACACTACAGTAAGAGCTTCGTGTAATATGTTCACATTTATAGTATTTGTGAAGATTCAGTGACGAAATGCAAGCATAATTGTTGTTTGAAGGTAGTCAAAAAAAGAAACAATTTCCGACTAACCCTTGATGTGATGCGACCATTGAAAATAAAGTTCCTTACGTGAAATAGAGCTTGGCTATTGGAGATAAAGCTGTACAATGTGTTAGTAGGACAACGCAGTAAGTTTTGGAATCCAGAGCTCGAAAATTTAATGTATGCAACATTTTACGATAGCACTGCATCTTTTTTTTCAAAAAGACATTAATGTCGGCGTATTCTGGCCGATTTTAACACAGTTCTGTAATCGAATTACTGAAAAAGTGAAAACATTTCAATATGCTTTTGTAGGCATTTCCCCAGATTCCAAAAATTAGAAAATTGACGAACAATGAAGACGACAAAATATAGTAGGAGGTGTTCTTTTAGATCATTTCTGTACACATATAGCCCTGTTTGACCTTTTTTCGTCGTAATCAATCAGCTTCCGAATTCTATTGAACAGTTCATATTTGAACTAAAGTTATGTGCATGAAGAGTATTATGTAATTGGCTAATTCAGTCTTCTTCTCGAATACAAACGAGAATGAATACTTGCCCTACCTTGAGCTCAAATACAGTTCATGATTTTCCGTTTGCAAGTAATTAACTGTATTTGACACAGCGATAACAGAAACCTAGGCAGAAATAAGCTACAAAAAATTTCAAGACTTTAGCAAGGCGACCCAATAGTTTAATAAATTATTAACATATGCTTTATATGCTAAAATGTTTTCGGATTTTGCAGCAGGTGCCTAATACAACTTCATTTTGAAGAAGCATAGAAATGGTTCTCGCTCTATATCGTATGCAATTAAAAGCGCCTCGAACCAACAGATTTAACTTGATCGTCTATAACCTGACTAATGATGGTGAATGAACGGATCGAGCGAATCGTTCTGGAGTATAACTGAAACTATCGTTGTGTTGGTTCGAATAGTTCTTCTAATCACGGTAAAGTGCCAAGGTTTCCCTCGCTGCGACTAGAGAATTTCAAATGATTGCGTATGCATCGTTGCGCTCTGAGTAACTATCGCCGAGTCGATAGTAACACAATCGAAGAAAGATAAGAGTTCGTTTGTTGCAAAAATGTTATTGGATTGGAAAACCGCCCTCGCTACTACGCGTCTGGTTGGTTTACCCTTTTGAGTTGTTGTGACATTCAATGATGTCTTTGTTTTCACCAACGAGAATTTATTGTGTAGGAATTGGCTAATTGAATTGATTAGAAATTACATTAGACTACAATTAGTTATTTGCACATAAAATGCACAATTTCAGGTTTCGACAGAAACAGCAACGAGAAGCCGAATATGACCAAAAATCACAACATATGATTGAAAGTTTATGCAGAAACGTTTGAGCTCATGATCAATTTGATTCATAACGACCATAACGGTATGATACTAGAGTAAAAAAGTATCGAAAAGTGGCACTTAAGTAGAAAAATAGTGAAATAACGGCTTTGCGTAACAGACGTTATATACGGTGATACTAGCTAAAGTAAGTGGCAGCATTGCATTAGTGCTGTATGTATACTGGTACGCACAATGTGTATACAAAAATGGGTACCATCATTGTATGTAAAATTGTCCATACATTACTGTAAGCTAGTACTTGTAATAGTTAAATCTAGCGTGTTGCAAGGCCATAAGTGATTGTCACTGTAACCTTGTCAACAAAAAAGTGGCAAAAGTGTTTTACAGTAGGAAAGTGAGAAAACACTATGGTTTTTGTCTACAGAAAATGTAGTTTCGTGAAAACCACTTTTGGTTTTTCAATGATGCAGAAAAAGGTTTTGAGTAGAACCGAGTACAAGGAGCAAAAAACAGCGAAAATTAGCGTCTTACAAGTAGATCAGTAGGTAATTAGAGGCCCTGTAAATCAAGATGTGGACTAGAGAGAAATCCTCTCGCACAATTCGTATCTTGAATTGTGAAACATCCTATTCAGAAATATTTACAGAATTCGATCATATCACCGTTTAATTTCCCAACACAGATTTATTTTGCCACGTTTCGTTGCATTGTCTGCATTTGAACTCAAGAAGTTTTCCTTTTGCTTCATAATTTGACGTAGAGGCTGCTGATTTGTTTACATCTTCAGTCACTTTTCACTGCATGTGATGCTATTCTGAATGTGCACATATTTGATGATGAAATTCAAAACGACCTGTATATATTGCGCGGTGCTGCACACAATGCCTTGCATCTCATGTCACTAGTCATCAATACTATATATGAGTGAGCCGACCCAAATATATTTGAAAGCAGCGACAATAATTCTAGCAATTTTACGTTATTTGTGCTTAGAAATGCAGCAATTTTGATAAATGCTGGTGTTGGGATTGCTCTTTGATTCATTATATTTTTCTCAGGCTGTAAATGGACAATATTTCTAGAAAAATTGGTTTCCTCAGAAATCATGGCCCAAACAGACAAAGTCAAAGAAAGTACAAAAAATTTTCTTAAAGTTAGTTCCGCAAAAATAGTTTAAAAAGGTTTTGTTTACTCAGCCACAAAGGAAAAATCGAACAATTCACTGTCAGTTCACAGTATCTAATAATAAATAAATTAACGAAGATACTTAATGGATCTGCTTTTTGCATGATTGTCTCGCTCAGAATTGTGCGACTTGCTCTCTTTGTGCTTGAGGAGGCTATTTTAAGTTTGTGTTTCAATATTCATGCCACATGAACTGTTTCTCTATCAAATGCTCTGATTTGCTGAGAATTGGTTAGATGTAGCTGCTCCTGTTCCACAAAAAATGCTAGCTCCTAATTCTTTCTTGCACAAGTACACTGTGCTATCCAGAAATTTTTTTTGCGTGCAGCATATTTCTCGCTTTCTAAGATTCATAATTAGCTTGTTTTCTTACAATATTTCCCCTTTTCATAAATTTTTGGCACTTCGACATACTGGACGATGTAAAAAACACTCTTCAATATATCTTTTTCTTTATGTTGGTTACGTTTCCTCCTTTCTTCTACTTTCCTTCGTATCCAATCTCAAATTATTTCTACCCGTTCTTCTCAAAATCAGTAATTGAAATCTTCTGTCTCTAAAATACAACTATTACAATGTAACTATGTTAGTGATGGCATCGCTCCGACGGTCCGTATAGGTACGACGAATTTTCGCCCTGTGGGACTCAAACACTCTTGATCGCGAATATGATGGGCCAAAGCTTTTCGCAAATTTTATGTCCAAGCCTATTGATGGGATCGCATAAAGGTGTTACCCACGCCCTGTATTGTCATCATGATAGTTATAGGAAACTGTCAGATCGGCCTGATTGATTCCATATTTTTTGCTTGAATCAGAATTAGAAGTTGTTGTTTGTGTTGAAAGAGATGACTTTTCGACGCTGAAACCTGATCGTATTACACAGTGGTCAACTAAGAAATTGGCATATCTAGAATGTAGCAAAGCACCTAGCGCGTCGCATCTATATGGTTCACTGACGACATCGGCTGGATAATTGGGCCCGCAGATAAAGCCATCTTTGGCCGTTTCGAGTGACTGTTCGGCATTTCACAAGGTTCGCAGCTCGATCGATAGCCGTCGAGAGAAAATAATTTAAATCGTGTATTAGTCCTGATAGGCTTTGCATTACTCAACCAAATACATATTCTCTTGGCGCTATCAAAGAATATCGTCTGAATCCGAAATACTAGCGAACCCCCCTACTGAAAGAGTTGAATTTGATCTGAGTTGACAAAATTAACTGTGAGTCATAATTATCGTTCATAATAGTGCTTTTCTCCGCTTACTGACTTTCAGAACTATGTTTGATTTGTTCAGAGGCTGGCGAAAACGAAATATTCATGTTTTTCTATCTTCTCGCAATTCGTTTGTTGTTTTGCATTCTATGTCACTTTTACTGTTAGTGCTGTTGTTGTACCTCATGAGAGCCGACAGATTTCTATGTTCGAGTAATTTTGCGTACGTGATGAGCATTTGAATTTGTAATTTGTGACTACAACAGTAGTCTGGAATGCAAGTATACTGTGTAAGTTCACAACTGGCATTTCATTATGAGGTATGCGCTCTTATATCATTGAGCTATCCTTCCCAGCCAGATGAAACTTGGTTCCATATTTGAAATATGATTGCTCTTCTCCCAGACATATTTCATAATTTTTTTCACTATCCACATCTCAAACTATGAGCTGATAAAAGAAGCATCTCACTGATTCTATGTGATGCTGCTCCTGATAGGGAACTGGGGAAGTCATACTCTTCAGTACCAGCATAGCTCGTTCAAAAATTTCGCTCTTCACTATTTTAACTTCTAAATACATACAGACGATAGTAGAAATTCAATCAGAACGCAGCAAACAATCTCGAACGATTTTGTTTAGAACAGCGGACAGGAGTTTGTTATATAGGAAGATGAATATGTAGTTTTTTGAATGTTCGTTGTACACATGCAATCACACGGGTACTTTAATTCCTATGTCGGAGTTTGCAATACCGAATACATTTTATGGGCCAAAGCAAAGCAGTAGTGGGGCAGTATAGAAATACTCATGCACTATCGGCTGAATTTTGAACTCTTTGAGCTCGAAAAAACTATGTTCTATAAAACAGAATTGTACACGAGACAAGTGCCTCAATGCAGACTTTTGGACGTACGAAAGGGCACTGAAAATCAAATAAGACGAAAAATACATAAAAATGAATATACTTACTAGTAGGGATTGTTAAAAGTTGTGGTTATATAATTCGTCGGCAGGTCAGCCTGATCTAAAAGGTATCAGCCGAGGCACACAGCATTCATCTCACTATCATTCTGGTTAATGAGTGCAAATGACGGATTCGTAAGAGTTTCTGGGTATCGAGAAATATTTTGGCAAGGATAAGAGGGCTCTGCACTAAGTTTTTTTGCGCTTTTCAAGAAAGGTTGGCAGCATTTTTCAACGTAGTCCTCCGAATTTCTCGTGAAGCGAAAGTTTTAAGGCACAATTCGTACTCGAATATTGAACAAAACAAACAATTTACCAGTCTACTTTAGCTTATGGTTTCGAACAAGTTTTTGGAATGGTCTGAACGCAAACGAAATCGAAACTGCTCCACGCTAATCGAAAATTCAGCTTTGAGTGAGCTCTATCGAAATTGAAGACGGTGATATTGTTTGAATCAAATTCTAATAAACAGGAGTTAGTTGATTGTTGATTATTAAAGCATTCAGCTTATGCTTTGCACTACAATCCAAAAAATAATAGTTTTCTGGGTGTTGAACAGAGAATATCACTCGACTTGCCCAGAGTACAATGATTGCAATAGTGGTCCGAACTCTACGTACAAAGTTGGAGAAAACAATATTCACACAACTTTGTCGTATTTTCATAGAAAACTTAGAAAATGCTAAGTCCACAACAAATTTAAAGCACAGTTCTGTTGAATTTAAGCCTTGCTCACCCATTCAGTAGATTTATGGTACAAAAATAAGCATTTCAACATCAGTACCTGCTTCTTTTCATAAAGGGAATTGGATTAACTAATCCGCTTTATATTTTATTGATTTGTAACGCAATAAAAACTATCCGCTCTAACCCAGTGTTTTAGAGATTTCCATGTTCTGAAAATGAGTAGAGTAGTATTATCTTCCGCAATAGATTCATCACAATATACCATCGGACCCTGAGATGGTTGGTCAAGATGAAAATGGTTTATGTAATACTTTGCCATACACAATCATAGTAAAATATGTACAACGCGCAGCATTCTCGAACCTAAGATGCCAAAAGTTTGAGTCGAAGCAAGACGCTCCGCTGGATTTGTGATGGCAACTTTACAAGTCTGCTAAGCTCTTTTCAGAAAGTTCCATTCGTGGCCAACGCCTTTCTTCCTCATGATTACCACCTTTCCTTTCCCGATTGTTGTGAATTCGTGCAGTTCGCTAAGCATGTGAGTCTTCTGTTTTCTTCTTAGATTGTTCCCCAAATGGTTCTGAGATTTTATTCTCCGTTTTAGCATTATGGCTTTCCTCTATTAGCACTAATACCTTAGACATTTCTGCTCTACCTCCAAACAAACGATGGCATATAGATTGTACCTCGGAACGTCGCGCATTTGCTGCAATACGAACGTGCCGCTCAATGTTTCGTTTGTCTCGATAATTGTATAACGAATAATGAGCTGCCAGAAGATTATTGGCATCAACACATTGAGTGCTTGCCGCATGAGGTGCATAGCGTTCCCATTTCTGCGGTGAGTAGATCTCAGTGCAGTGCGAGAAAATAATGAAAGGAAGAATTAGATTCTTTTTCAAAGGAAAATCGGTGTAGTTCCGGGTAGCATTCTTGTTGCATCTGTTACCGCTATAAAGGTTTCCAATGTCCTGAGAAACATTGGCAAGAATCCGGTAATTACCTGGATTGTCAAATACAAAACCTGCAAAGCAAGGTCCGAATTCAATCGTTTGTAAAACATCGGCGGCTCGCTGAAAACTCTTTGTTGCCACAATTCTGAAAAATTGACAATTACTACCTCTATCTTGAAATGATCGTCTCATTTATTTTGTCAATCACTCATAGCAACATAGTTAGCTAGTACTACTTTTTAGCGTTGCAGGTTGTAAGAGCATGTACATTGGAGATATTTTCAGGTATTGAAACTTGTCGAATTCATGCCACGTTGTCATCAATGAACGAACTGTCACCGTTGTCGCTTAAAAATAAACCAACACATCTGCGAAATTTTACCTCCGACATCGTACTCCCGTTGAGGTAGTGCAATGTGTTCTGCCTGCTCTCGGAAAGATCTTGGAACTAATGAACTCCAAGCTTTGTGCGATTTCTTACTGCAAAATACTGTTGACGGTAAGATTCGCCATGGAACTGTAAACAAATCTGCAAACAAGTTCAAAGTGTGCCGAAAAATCGTTCAACATATTCGAAAGAAGGTTACATCATCCCTTGATATGTTATCGGTTGTTAAGTATCTGAAGAAAAATAACAATGTTTATGTTGGACGGGAGAGAATTGATAGAAAAATGATCCAAGAACGTGTAAAAGCAGTTCAGTTCCGTAAAAACATAGAGATACATTTGCATCGTTGAGCGAGTCAAGTGGTATTTCACCAAGTACTCTACACAGAGCTTCGCATGAAGGTGTCTTTGCCATTGAATCAATGCGCATAAAACCTCTACTGACACAGCAGAACCCGATCAGTAGTGTCGAATTTGTTTATCATTTGTCAATCGCTTTAATTCGTCACTCTTATTCTATGACATGATGAATATGGTACATGATGACGAAAAGTGGTTTAATTTGATGGCTGTACGTGGCCGTATTAATATCGTTCTCGATGAAAATATAGAAAAATATTCTACTAAGACAGTGATCACACGATTGACTTCCTCAATTTAGACTTACTAATAATAGCATTTAGCCTACCGTCGATTGTTTTAAGTGATAGTGTAGATATAGTAAACTCGACCTCCTTTCGGGCACGAGCATTACCAAAAACATTTTTATCTATCCTGCACTACTACCATACTCTTCAATTAATTCAATTTACTTCCTTAATCTTCCTTCTACCTTCCTTAAGGTTCACTTACCACATTTGCGAATACTGTTCGTAACCATCCATAAACACTATGGACATTTCCGAAGCTCAAGGCGATTTGATCCGTACCTGGTATCAGGATACGCCAAAGAACCCTGACGAGTACCGTATTATGTTGTGCTTCTCTGTTATTCTCAACCAGTTCCGCAAAGGCAGCAGCATTGACGTTGACCACGACAAGTACCTCTCGGATGTCCGAAGGCAGAGTACAGTGTACTTGTTCTTGAACAAGGTTACTATTCTACATCCCAACCTGTTCCGTATGACGTACGAGGCGTTTAAGCATCATAAATTCGATAGGCCTCCCCGCCCGCCTCCCAATTCCTGCTACTCTCACAAGGTCGCCTGGATACTCCATTCTGGTGATGAGTTCAAGGAAGAATATCACTCCGCTATTGCTCCAATAACTCAACATTATTCGAAAAATCCTGGCGGACCGTACCATACTCGTTCAGTATTACTTCGCTATGACCTCTGAATTATAATTCTTCATTCATTCTTCCACGCGCACTTCATACCGCTACTATTCAAACTCAAGCATCGTGCACTCCGACTGCATCTACATTGCCAGTATCGTCGCAAGATCTCTTGCAGAATAACGCCTTGAACCAGTACAACGCAGCAATTCGTCAACTAATGCTTGCATGCTCTCAATTGCAGCTGACGAATCATATGATGGGTGGAGCCCTACCTGAGCCTCCCGTGGTCCCCAATCCTTCTACGCTACCCATAAGCCTCTCAGGATCTGCTTCTCAATTCGGCACCCTGTTCCTCCGATCATACCATCAAGCAACCCCGTGTATGTTCCACCATAGCATAGTACGCAGCACCCCACTGTTACTTCGCAATTCGTACCTCCTCATTTACAGGTTCACCGTCATCACTTAAGTTCACCTGCTAACTTGAACGAGACCAGAAGACATCTTGAGAACAATGGACCACGTAACGCTATGAACATGGCGAAGCGCTTTCAGAACAAGAATTCAAAGTGCAGTGGAGCCGGGAACGAGAACATTATGGATTTCACCGTGCAGTATGACTTATTTTCACGGGATTTCCACCTATTACACCACAAAAAAAGACAGAATGTACACAATTTGTCCCGTAGAGAAGCACTGCGCTACTACCATACTGAAATAGAGCCGATCGGAAATAGCTATGCAGATGTTATCGTTAAAATGAAGTCACAGTCTAACGCGATCGCAAACAGCTGTGTTTGAAAGCTGAGTTACCAGTGTTATCATTTCAAGACATAGTTGACGAATCTAATGGCAATGGAAGAGAGGCATTGCGTGACTTAGTTGCTACTATTTAAGCATGAATCCTTCTGTGCCCTTGAGACTGGCGAAACGAATCGAACAAGGTTGACTTCCTCCGAAATGCGCTACTGAAAGAAGACTGGGCCAGACAGCATCTGTATAGCATTGGGCAGGGTACTCACTTTCGTGAGCTACAGACCCAACTAAAGAGTGCTCTACAGATACACGAAGAAGTATTGGCCAGAATTAGGAACAGCAGCAAAGCCGGTCCTTTAATCTCGTCTGGATCGAAGCTTCCAATTTTCTTCACAACACTGAAGTATGCTAATCGAGTAACGAAAAAACAGTTTCCTAGATCAGATCAAGATTTCTCTAGTTGTAACTGCGGATGAACTGGACATCGCCACGTTTTATACAGGAAGCCACCAAATACTGTCGTTATTGCTGCAAGAAAAGCAAAATTCTTGGAAAAGAAGAAAAATAGCCGCATCGGTAGAAGCGTGTACCCTACGAATTGGTAGAAGGATTTGAAGAACTCCTCAACATCGAGCCAACAGACACCGAAGCTGTCGCTTCCCCTTAGTTCGGCGATGCATCTTATGAGAGCTCTGATACAGACTATGAGTCTCAGAACACCGAACCTTTCCAGGACGTAGATCCGTGCTCGACGTGAAATGGCTAATATCACTGCAGTATTTCGAATTCGAAACGCTCTCTCATCATGCGTACCAAGAAACGCAGACCTCGTGATTGAAGTTGGTGACTTAGCTTGAGTCTTCCGCGAAACTGACAAACATTACGTTGGACCCTATCCCGTCATCCGTGTTGATGGAAATCACGTGTTCATCATTGACAACCATCGCGAAGTCAAATTCAATAAGCACCAAGTACTTTCAGCCACTACGTACGACAACATCGTATCTGGAGTGCACCTTGTGACTACCCTACATTCATCGCTGCCAGAATCATAGCCCAATCGTCCAAGCAAATCTTCTACCGTTAACCGCAAAGAGATCCCAAGCGTCCTCATCATAGAGGCTCTACATCACAATGATCCTCGAATGCAAAGTCAGCAAGCTGATCGAGCACGAAAGCAAGCAATAGAAAACTTGGTACTGCGCGGCACATGGGAAATTCTTCTCAAAGAAGATGTAAAACATGGATCCTATATTATTTCTGGATCTTTCTTGATTGCTGTCAAAGACGTGGAAACAGAAAATCCTATCTTCAAGGCACGATTTGTGGCCCATGGCCATCATGATGCGGAAAAACAGAACCTCGTTCACGATTCAACCAAGGGCCGCCAAAGTTCTGTACGACTGCTGATCGCACTTGCTGCTATTATGGGATTCGACTTCTGGACCGCAGATATTTCTCAAGCGTATCTCCAATCAGCCAGTAAGCTACTCCGCGAAGTCTACCTTAGACCCAACAAGCATCTCCAGGCTCCTTCTGGGTACATGCTGGAGTTCATTCGACCGTTGTATGGATGATAGGCCAGAGGGGACTATTGGCATGCGACCTTTGCTGAACACTTGACGAAGAAATTGGGCATGAAGACCGTTGCTAGTGATATGTCTCTGTTTTTTAGATGGGAGAGGAATCAGCTTACTAGAATACTAGCTTATTATGCCGACTACACGTTGGCTCGCAGTGACTCCTCACCCTTGCAACTGACTGAAGAAACTCGAAAATAATTCGAATTCAAGTCACGTTAGTACGACAACATTCGTTTCTCCGGTGTCTGCATCGATCGATCAGATAACGGCTTCAACATTCATCAACGCCCATACATTGATCGTCTAAAGCCGTTACTATCTGACGCAAACTTCGTACTCTTACGACAGTACCGTGCTCAATTATCATGGCTCATCCAGAATTGCCCTGATGTGTGTGTATTCACTAGAAAGCTCGCTCAAGTCACGGAAAAGTCGTTCAACACATCGCATTTGAAGCATACAATATTGCAGTAGGCTACCTCGAGCACGCACGCCATCTGTCTCTCTGTAAGAACAAGCTTGGTCTCGAGAGTCTGCACGCATGCGCCTACACTGATGTGTCATTTTCCACCAACCCTGAGCACTCGTCACAGCTTGGCTGCACCTTATTACTGGCAGACGAACACGATAACGCTTGTGTTTCGCACTATCCCAGCTACAAGAGTCGCAGAGTAGCGAGATCGGTACTAGGTGCTGAAACTTACGCCTTTGCTGACTCCTTCGACTTCACCTATTGCGCTAAAACAGCCCTCGAAGGATTCAAAGATCCTCTTTGATGTCATCACGAAATGCTCAAGAAGGGTGTTTGATGATTGATTATCAAGCCGTAAGTCACTCGTATGCAGTGGATGACACCAACAACGTGGTTTTCATTCGTGGTCCGAAAAATCCTGCTGATGGTCTAACAAAAATCGTCAAGTGCCATGCCTTTTACCACATGCTGTTGACAAGAAGGTATGACTTCATAGTAGGAAAACGGATTATTTGCTTCCGAAATAGAGCTACACCAGATAACTATCCGTCTACTGCATCTATTTGCTATGTACGTTCATCCATCACAGACGTTCTACACCCATCTCGAGACACAACTTCATCATACAGGCGCTTCATTGAAAATGTAAGTTTACAAACTGTACCGCTAGAAATTATGGAGAATATGTCCATTACATTAGTGTAATATGCGCGTACAGTTTCTATTTCCTACACTAACCGCACTACACTGTCACTCAATACTGTTATTTCTCACCATCACTCAATAATCCCGCCGAGCAGTCAACGTAGCTAGATTATCTCAACTGGAATGGCTCTTCAAATGTCTAGATACCTTATTGTGCCACATTAGCGTTTCAACTGTCAATTGCGTCAGAATCAATAGTCAAGGCTAACCTACAGAAGACTTATTGTATTCATCAGTACCACAATTTCCAACCACGCCATCGTCCCTACTGCGCACGCTAGAGGTTCCCTTGTTGATCACCTTTCGACGGAGCCGCTGATTATGGTAGCGCAACCTACAGTGGACCCCTACGTCAACAAATCGTGCCCTACTGTTGCTGACAAGCGCTACGAGCTGGGCTACGGAATGTAACCTGAAGGTTTCCCACCCGTCGATGAGTACATACACCTTCAGTGTTATGACGAAAAGAAGTGCTACCCGTGTCGCATCGTGTACTACCACCTTGGAAAAACTACACTACTGTGATCTATGGCAAACGAGAGCAGTATGTCATTGAGTTAGTCAGTATGCGAAACAGGGCTTGGCATTACATAGTCGACTCCCAGAAGCGCAAGTGCGGTGAAGATTCGTACGATCTTACTGCTTACGTTGGCTGGATTCTGTTCTTCAAAGACATCCCATTGGATCTTGGTGCTGATCAGACAACTCCTTCTGCCTACATTTCCGAGTATCTGGCGCCCAACAACGGCATATGCCTACACCGTAAGAGCCGATGTAGGCAAAACACAACAACAATTTGGCTCTACAAGATGATGTTCAAACGGAAGTGATTGAACTTCTAAAACGCGATTTTATTGTAATCGGCTGATACAACTGCCTACAAGGCAATTTAAAATGTGGGAGTGTGACGGCAGTGATCATACGATTGACTTCTTCAATTTAGACTTACCAATTATAGCTATTAGCTTACCGTTGATTTTTGTAAGTGATAGTGTAAATAAAGTGAAATCAACCTCCTTCGGGGCACGATAATTACCAAGAACATTTTTATCTATCCTTCACTACCACCATACTCTTCAATTCATTCAATTTACCTCCTTAATCCTCCCTCTACCGTCTTTAAGGTTAACTTAATACATCCACGAATACGGTTCGTAACCACCCATGAACACTATATAGTGGCATTCTTGGCGTGTACGAATGCAAATGGTACTGAAAATTTTGAATTGCTTATAATCGGACGCGCAACGCGTCCGAAATCTTTAAATTGATGTACAGATGAAGAACGCGGGTTGTATTACCGCTCGAATAGAAAAGCATGGATGGGCACGCCTGTATTTTACGATTGGCTGAAAAAGGTTGATTACTTTCTTGGATTAACAGAGATTAGAAAAGTAGCGTTGCATTCGAATTTGATGATGATTATACAAGGTCATGCTGGATTGCTCACGATGTCGACAGATTCTAAACGACATTTTCAGTCAAAGCTTTTTCATTTCTGATACCATATTGTTAAATCAATAATGGTGACAAACTTGTCGGCCACTTAATGTTGTCATGTTACTCCTAAGCTGTATCAATTGATTGAGTCAATTATTTAGGCAATTATGATCAGTTGGCTTGTTTTCTCCCATACAATGAAGGCATTGTGGCACTGGCGACGGAATACACAACTTGATTTTACACCCCTCATTTTAACCAGCAAATCAGAATATCCCGAAAAGCAACTGAGACTCCTTGCCATTCGAATCGAACACCTATTATTTCTCACCAACCCTATTTTCCTGAACGGTATCTCAGAGAAATCTTGTCGGATTGCCATATTGGCCGTGATTCAAGTTTGAAGGTTGGCAAACTAGCTTGGCGCACAATACAACGTCGTCTGCTGGCCCTCTTCTAGGTTTGAGTGGAACATCAACTGTCTTAACGCAACATCTTAGAGGGACGACGTTGCAAAATACACCTGTCCTGATTTATCCAATCTGTTTACGAACAATTTGCATGATACTTCCTAGATGTCTCGAAATAACAGATGATATCTGCTCAGCTAGTACTGTACAACAATAAGAAATAGTTTTTCGAGTGGCCCCATATATCCTTTCAAGTGCAAGAAGCAATTCGAGCAGTCATTATTGATATGCGTTTATATTTATTTTTTAAGGTCAGGCTGGAGCCCTCAAAGGGTGCACTTACTTTGCTAGTATCCAAAAGCGCTTACATCTCTCCGCTAAAGTATTTAGCTACTAGTTGCCAATAAACTAGAAGTAGACCCTGGCGCTCTCTATTCTGACAGAATTTCCCAGTTGTTTTTTCTTATGTAAGCGAAAGGCTTAGTCTAGATTCATTCATTAGTGTCCACATCTCCATTTCGGCACGCGCAAGGCTGTCCAAGGTCCATCAAACAACCCTTGCTGTCTTGTGGGTCGGAAGTTGTAGATTTTCATTTGCCCTCGGGCTGTGGAGCGTCGGAACTACAAAAGATGCGGTTGTGGAAGAGAGAACCGCATATTGTCGATCCTTTCGTTAGGCAAGACACATCAATAGTAACGCTTGCCTTGATAGAGAACGGCAGATTATTTCATGTCTTATCTACAATTACCAATGTTTTCATGTGCTCGTTATGTTTCAGTTGGAGGTCAAACACCTACTAAATAGTGCAGATTTCATATAAATATTCACAATCACGTCATGTCTTACAGTATATGATTTAGGAAACTAAATTGTGATCCAAGACATTCGGCAAATAGTTTAAGATTTGTTTCGGATTCTTGATGATCGGTAATTACAAGCTCGATGCACTGAATGGTAAAATAATGTGTTTGATTTCTACTATAGGAATTCACAATCATAGACGGAACTAAAAACAGTTAAATGAGGGAATCAAGGCAGAAATCGAGAAAATTGAAAACTTTTGACAAACCAGTCACAGCTCGAAAATAGTATACATGATCAAGAAAAAACCTATTTCACATTATTCGACATATTTTCATTGATTTAGAAAATAATTTTTCGCATCCAAACTGTAATAAAAGAAAATTCAGGAGAACCAGTAATGTCTCGTTTGGCTTCGAAAATATAGCAAAATCCTTTCTAATAAGTTTGACAGCGATTAGTCAAAAATGAAGCAAATAAAATA
>JAAUYH010112392.1_pt1 | contig 21832 bp, 17 predicted proteins | sample 7278061 | NCBI WGS metagenome assembly JAAUYH01 (sample SAMN14350203, study PRJNA611818) | marine sediment metagenome | isolation source: surface marine sediment (0.6m) | place: French Polynesia: Moorea | collected 2018-08 | reverse complement strand
GCTCCTTGCTGTTCACGCGGAACGGCAGCGGCGTTGACGACATCGAGGATCTTCGCGGCCGCGTCGTGGCCTTCGAGGATGCCGGCTCGACGTCCGGATTCCTCATCCCACTGGCGATGCTGCGCGAGCGGGGGATCGAGGCCGTCGAGCTGGAGTCGCCGAACGTCAATCCGCCCGCCGGCACGGTCGGCTATGTGTTCGTCGGCACCGAGGTCAACATCGCCGCCTGGGTGGCCCGCGGCATCGTCGATGCCGGCGCCCTGAACGACACCGACTGGGAGGATGTCGATCGCACCCCGGGCGGACTCAGGGATCAACTGGTGATCTTCCATGAGAGCACGGAGATCCCGCGCTCGGTGCTTCTGGTCCGAGGCGACCTCGACCGCGATCTCCGGGACGCGCTTCAGGAAACCCTGGCCGCCATGGAATCGAACCCGGAGGCCGAGTCGGTACTGGAGACCTATTACCGGGTGGCCCGCTACGACGCGTTCACCGGCGCCGTGCTGCGCGATCTCAACGAGGTTCGCGTCCAGTACGAGCTGATTCAGGACCAGTTCGACTAGATGAAGCTCCGGGTCCAATCCCGATACGCGCTTGCCATTCTCGGGCTGATCACGCTTGTCGTGGTCAGCCTGACGGCGAGCCTGGTCGCCGGATTCCGCTCCACCGCGGAAGAGACGCGGGCCTCGAGCGCCGAGTCCCTGCGCCAGGCGCTGACACAGCGACTGGAAACCGACGCCCGGAACACGGCGCAGTTGCTCTCAGACACGCTCACCAGACCGATCTATTTCTTCGACCTCGATGTCATAGGTGAAACGTTGGCGGCGGCAACGTCGATGGATGGGGTCGTATATGCCTACGTGGAAGACGCCGAAGGTCGGATCATCCATGACGGGTCCCAGGAAATCACCACCTTTGGTCAAGAACACAGCCATGAGCCGCATCGCGACACCGGAACCTGGCTGGAAGACGGGGTCTACAACGTGCGTGCGCCTGTGACCATCGGCAACGAATTGATCGGATCGATCCATTTGGGCGTTTCCACCGAACACATGCAGGCGCAGCTGACCGAACTCGAGCAGGACCTCGTGACGGTCGCGGAAGAGGGCACCCGGCGAGCGCTCGCGAAGTCGGTCATCGTTTCCATTGTTCTGGCCTTGGTCGGAATTGGGACGGGTATCTACATCGCCCGCAGCCTGAGTCTGCCGATCCTGGAGCTGTCAGAGCTGACACGCCGGATCGGCGCCGGCGACTACGACGCCGATTTCCGTGTCACCCGCGGCGACGAGATCGGCGAATTGGCCCAGTCGATCAAGCAGATGACCGTGGACCTGAAACGCACCACCGTCTCCACGGGCTATCTCGACAACATCCTTGGCAGCATGTTCGACGCGCTTCTCGTCGTAGGGCCGGACGGGCTGATCCGCACGGCGAACGATGCGGCGGCCCGGATGATCGGCTGCTCCCGCGAGACGCTGGTCGGCCGACGGTACTCCGAATTCATCGAGATGTCGGAGGTCCCGGTGACGGAGGTCGAGACGGCCCGATACTCCAGCGGCGAGGCCACGCTCAGGGTCGATGATGGCCGCGAATTGCCGGTGTTGGTCTCGTGGTCGCCGATCGTCCTGCGGGATGAGACCGGCCAGGGGGCCGTCTGCGTCGTTCGCGACATCACCCAACTCAAGAAATCGGCAGCGGAGATCATCGCCGCGAAGGAGAAGGCCGAGCTCGCCAACCGCAGCAAGAGCGAATTCCTGGCCAATATGAGCCATGAACTGCGGACGCCGCTCAACGCCATCATCGGCTTCTCCGAAACGATGCGCTATCAGATCTTCGGGCCGTTGGGGTCGGAGAAATACGAGGAGTTCGCCGCCGACATCCACGACAGCGGCCAGCACCTGCTGGAGATCATCACCGACCTCCTGGACATGTCGAAGATCGAGGCCGGCAAGACCGAACTCAGCGAAGACTGGTTCAATCTGCGGGCCACCGCCGAGTCCGCCATCCGCCTGATCGACGCCCGCAACGTCGGCAACGAGCATCCCGTCGAACTGCGGGTGGATGCCCAGGACGCGCTGTTTGGCGACGAGCTCGTCGTCAAGCAGATGATGATCAACCTGCTCACCAACTCGAGCAAGTTCACGCCGCCCGACGGCCGGATATCTATGCGGATCCGCCGCATGCCGGATGGCGGATTGGCCATCGCGGTCCGCGACAACGGCATCGGCATCGAGAAATCGGACATCGCGAATGTGCTCCAGCCCTTCGTGCAGGTCGACAACGCGCTCTCGCGCAGCCATTCGGGCACCGGGCTGGGGCTGCCGCTGGTCAAGGCGCACGCGGAGCTGCATGGCGCGCGGCTGCGCCTGTTGAGCCGGTCCGGCTACGGCACCGTCGTCATCATCGAGTTTCCCGCCGAACGGACCCGCAGGCAGAGCGCCCGCAAGGTGGCGTGACCCGGGCGCCCGGCGCGCGGGCCTTGCAGCGGGCCGTGCCCGCTTCCCTATCCGAAGAACCCGGTGCGGTGCGCCGTGGCGGTCGAGACCCGGCGGATCAGGGCGTAGAGGCCCTCCATCGGCCGGAACAGCGCCTCGTTCTCGAACTGATAGCTCTGGCTGTCGTCGGAGAGATAGGTCGCCGGCTCGCCGAAATCGTCCAGCGCCACCGGATCGTGGGTGATCGGGAAGATCTCCTGCAGCTGCTCCACCGCCGCCGGGATGTCGAGATGCAGCACGCGGGCGATGAGCTGCTTCAGGGTGGTGGCGTGGCGGTCGGAGAATTCCGGCAGCCGCATCGCCAGCAGGTAGATCTCGTGGATCGCCGCCAGGCGGATGGCGTGCAGCAGGCCGAGCGCGTCCTTGGTCGCGTCGGCGACCAGCGCGCCGCACCCCGCCGGCGGGTCGTCGTCATGGGTGTCCGCCAACGCCGCCGACAGCACGATGAAATCCTTGTAGAGCCGTCGGAAGACCCGGTGCTGGCGCTCGTGGACGCCGATGTCCTCCAGATACTCGGCCAGCTTCAGCATGTCCTCCGCCTTGGCCCGGTCGGCCGTGGCGCCGGCGCGGATGATCCAGAAGCCGGGATCGAGGGTGTCGATGTAGCCCTTCATGACATGCGGGTCGCTGACCGCGGCGCCGTATTCGGCGATGCCGATCAACTGCCGGAGCCGGCGCGACCGCTTGTAGAGGTCATGGAAGCGGTCCGGCTCCTTGGCGATCGCGGCCCCGACGCCGCCGACGCTGTTGGCCAGCAGACCGAGCTGCATCAGCACCGCGTTGTGCGGGATGGCCCGCAGCTGCGAGGCCGAGGCGTGGTCGATGTCGCTCGGGTCCTCGTGCTGGCGCTTCAGCGCCCGGCTGCCGGACGGGAACAGCAGATTGGCGCCGAAGGCGCTGAGCAGCACGCCGTAGTTCCGGTCCTCCATCAGCCCGACCTGGAATTCCTTCACGGTGGTGAAGAACTCGCGGATGTAGGAGGGCTCGTCGTAGAAGGGGTCGTCGGCGCCGCCGTGGCTCGGGGCCAGCGCGTGCTCCAGGATGCGGGTGATGACGGCGAAGGCGCCGGCCTGGTTGACGAAGAACAGATAACCGTCGCCGCCCTGGAAGCTGACCTCCTGCTTGAAGTCGAGACCCGCCTCAGCCATGTAGGCGCGGGTCGCCGCCGTGTCGACGTAGTTCAGACGCTCCTCGAAGCTGGCCGGGTGGGCGCCGCGGCCGATCGACTCGCCATGGGTGTCGAAGATCAGGAGCTGCACGCCGTCGAGCTTCTGTTCCGACATCACCCGGATCAGCCGGAGCCTGAGCCGTTCGATCGAGGCCGAAGCCGGTGCCTGGCCGAGATAGCGGCCGGCGTCGGAGAAGCCGGTCTGCACGCAGAGCCGGCCGCGCTTGTGGACATAGGCGCGATAGTGCGGGTTCTCCAGCAGCTGCTCGATCACCCGGCTGCCGGCCTCCAGCGCCTTTTCGGTCTCGAACAGGGGTGAGATGTCGACATGCTCCTCGACGCCGAACAGCTTGGCGAAATAGAGCACCGTCAGCACCGTGAAGGCGGATTCCGATTCCGCGATGAGGAAGCGGATGGGGGCGGTCCGGCCGGCATATTTCAGCATCTGGGCGACCACCATGAACAGGCGCTTGACCGATGTGCGCTCGCTCAGGATCGAGCCGAAATTGATGCTGACCGGTTCCACGGTCTCCAGCATCTCGCTGAGCCGGTCGAGATAGGATTGCCGGTATCTCGGGTCGCTCGGGTCGCTGACCACGCCGACCGCGCGGCGGATGGCGTTGTGCACCTGCTTGGCGTTGATGCGCACATGGGTGTGGGCCATGCCGAGTCCGAGATTGGCGAGCTCCGCGCGCAGCACGCACAGCCGGCTCAGCAGCGCGTCGTCCTGGGTGCGGGCGATGGCGCGGCCGGTCATCTCGATCAGGCCGGAGGCGTCCTCCAGGCGCAGTGTCATGCCCTCATACATGCGCCGCGAGACCGCCTTGATGCGGTGGCGCGCCTCCTCCTCGGTCGGCTCCGCGGTGCCGAACACCGACAGCTCGTCGGTCACCTGGTTGATGGCAAGCGCGATGCGGCTCTCCATCAGATCCAGCGTCTCGCTCAGATCCCGCGCCTTGGCGCCGGCATCGGCGCGGATCGCACGCACGGTTTCCAGGTAGTGGGCGAGCTGGTTGCGCTGGATCTTCAGGCGCTTGAACAGCGTATCGGTCCAGCGGATGTCGGAACGCCCGTCGAGATCGTACCCGACCCAGGTTGCCAGCGTGATCAGCCGCGGCGTCAGCTCGGTCCAGCGCTCCGGATAGGCCTCCTTCGCCACCTCCAGCAGGATCGCGTAAGCCCGCCGCAACGCCACCTGGGCATTGCCGATGGCCTCCAGCGACAGCTCGTGCTCGCGCAGCAGGTCGAGTCCGTGGTCGGGCCGGTGCTCCTCGCGGCAGGCCAGATCGACCAGATCGGCCGCGGTCTTCGGCGACAGCAGCGACCCGTCGGTGTTGCGCCGCGTGGCCAGGGCCGCGAGCGCGCGCATCAGCTCGCCGGAGATGCTAAAGGTCGGATGGGCCGTGGTCACGACGCCGAACAACTCGTCCTCGACCTTGGCCTGGAAAGCCTCGAACGGCACCGAACTCCCGTCGGCCGCTTGTGTCAGCGCGGTGAAGACGCTGCGCAGGCGGTCTTCGTTGAGGTTCGGGTCGGTCTCGCCGATATAGCGGCCGAAGCGCTCGGCACGGTCCACGAAGCCCTGGGCCGACAGGTACTGCACGAGCTGTTCGAGGGCGCCATAGGTGAGCTGACCCTGTTCCAACCGGCGCGACAGGTCGAGGGCGAGCAGCAGCACCGGGTTGCTGAACGGGTCCTCGCTGGTCGCGCGCGAGAATGCCCGCAATTCATCCGTGAGTTCGCGTGCGAGGTCCGCCGCATCATCGGCCGGGTCCACCGCGAATTGGGCCGCCTCGGCGGCCAGCACGGCGCCGGTCGCAAGCCGCCGGCGGGCGGCATCCATGACGGACGCACCCTGCGTGCCGTCCGAACTCGGCGCCGTGGCGCGCTTCTTCTTTCGGGCTGCCTTGGCCACGTCGGACATTGCCCGTCGCTCCCTCGCTGGTTGATTGGACCATCGTGCAGGGTCGCCCGGTTGTGCGGTGCAACCGGGCGGATGTCAACGGATACCGGGCCAGCTTAAGGCTACGTTAATGCCGGCGGATACGACTAGTTAAAATGCCCGGCGAATGCTTTTAACCTTCGATTAAAACCAACCGGGTATTGTCTGGACCTGGCGACGACATCGCGCCCGCGGTCGGGCTTGGTGGAAAGGCCGTTGGATTGGAGCGGACTTGGCGGGCTGCTTCGCCGGCGGAGGGATGGACCACTACGTGCCCGTCCGCACTGCGCGGATCGCCGATAAGGAAGAGGCCCTGGCAATTTGGGGAAATGCCAGGGCCTCTTTATCGGTGGCCGGGGTCGCCGGGGTTTCGGTGGGGAAGGGTCCGAAACGCAGGCCTAATGAGCCACCAGCTACAGCTTTCATCTGCGGTAGAACGCGAGGGTGCGGTTGGGGGGACACCGGGCGTTCTGTTGTCCGCCTGAAAGCTGCAACACTCACGTTGTCATTGCGAGAGCAATTGCAACAGGCTTACGGCGCCCAATGTGCCCAATCAAAGTTAATAAAACCTTACCAAAACCGCTCCTGTCCCGTTGTCAGCGCATTTTTTGCGTTTTTTCCATTCTTGTGAATTCCGAGCCGGCAGGCGTCGGTGCCCGGAGTCGATTTCGCGGCCCCGCGTATTGCTCTACGATCCGCTGAAACGCGCATCATCGGGAGGCTAGCAACATGAAACGCCGTCAGTTCGTCGCAGGCGCCGGAGCGGGTGCCGCGAGCATCGCCGCCGCGCATCCGGCGCCGGCCGTGGCGCAGGAGCGCATCGAATGGACCATGGTGGCGCCCTGGCCGAAGGGCGCCCCCGGAGTCGGGGTCAACGCCCAGCGCGTGGCCGACCGCATCACCGGCATGAGCGGCGGCCGCCTGACGGTCACGCTCTATGCCGGCGGCGAGCTGGTGCCGCCATTCGAATCCTTCGACGCGGTGCAGGCGGGCAACGCCGACATGCTGCACGCCACGCCCTATTACTGGGTCGGCAAGTCGGCGGCGCTCAACTACTTCACCGGCGTGCCGTTCGGGCTGAACGCGCCGGAACTGGCCGGCTGGCTCTATTACGGCGGCGGCCAGGAGCTGTGGGACGAGGTCTATGCCGGGCTGGGCGTCAAGGCCTTCTATGCCGGCAGCAGCGGGGTCCAGGCCGGCGGCTGGTTCCGCAAGGAGATCAACACGCTGGACGACATCCAGGGGCTGAAGATCCGCATCGCCGGCCTGGGCGGCGAGGTGTTCCGGCGCCTGGGCGCGGCCGTCACCCTGCTGCCGCCGGGCGAGATCTTCCCGGCCATGCAGTCGGGCACCGTCGATGCGGCGGAATGGGTCGGCCCGTGGAACGATCTCGCCTTCGGTCTGCACCGGGTGGCGCAGTACTACTACCTGCCGGCCTTCCACGAGCCCGGGCCGGGGCTGGAGGTCGCGGTCAACAAGGCGAAATTCGAGGCGCTGCCGGGGGATCTGCAGCAGATCGTGCAATACGCGGCGCAGTCGGTGGCGAACGAGTCGGTGGCCGATTTCCACTACCACAATGTGGTCTCTCTGAAGCCGCTGGTCGAGGAGCACGGCGTGCAGCTGCGCGAGTTCAACGACGCGATCGTCGCCGAGCTCGGCCGGGTCAGCCTGGAGGTGCTGGAGGAGATCGGCGGTAGCGACCCGCTGACCGCCCGGGTGCATGAGTCCTACATGACCTTCCTGCGCCAGGCGGTCGACTACAGCGCCCGCATGGACCAGGCCAGCTTGCGCCAGCGCGCCCTGGCATTCGGATAGGCCGATGCCCAGTCACGCCCTGACCGCCATCACCGGCTATCACGCGCATGTCTACTACGATGCCGACAGCAAGGAGACGGCGGCGGAGGTGCGCGCGGCAGTGGAGGCGGCCTTTGCCGTGCGCATGGGGCGCTGGCACGACAAGCCGATCGGTCCGCATCCGATGGGGAGCTACCAGATCGCCTTCGCGCCGGAGCAGTTCGCCGAGGTGGTGCCCTGGCTGGCCCTCAATCGGCGCGGCCTGATCGTGTTCGTGCATCCCGAGACGGGCGACGATCTGGCCGACCACACCGCGCACGCGATCTGGATGGGGGACCGGCAGGAGCTGGCACTGGACGCGCTAAGGTGACGGGCGGTCGATCCTAGGATCCGACCTGGCCGTCCACTGCCGTCATTGCGAGCCGCGGGCGCGGCAATCCACTCTATCGGTGAACAGTGGATTGCCGCGTCGCTGTCGCTCCTCGCAATGACGGTGAAGGCGATGGCCTTCAGCCCTCTGCCGTATGCCCCGCCTATGCGGCGGTTGGGTCCAGACCCGGTCCAGGCGTGCTGCCTTTCCCATCCCGGCATTTCGGGCACAGGCCGCTGACCTCGACGATCGGGCGGCCGACCTCGAACCCAAGCGCCTCGGCGCTGCGGGCGATCGCCGCCGCGACCCCCGGGTCATTGACCTCGGTCGCCGTTCCGCAACGTTCGCAGACCAGGAACTGGCTGGCATGGCCGCCGCCGGGGTGCGGGCAGCCGATGAAGGCGTTGAGGCTCTCCAGCCGGTGCACCAGCCCGTGCTCGACCAGGAAATCAAGCGCGCGATAGACCGTCAGCGGCGCCGGCTTCTTGCCGCCCGTCGCCAAATCCTCAAGGATGTCATAGGCGCCGCGCGGCCGGTGGCCGGTCCAGACCAGCTCCAGCACCCGGCGGCGCATCGGCGTCAGGCGCGCACCCCTCTCGCCGCAGATCGCCTCGGCCCGGGCCACCGCGTCGTCCACGCAGGCGGCATGGTCATGCGGCTCCGCCGCGAGGGCGAAGGCTCTGCCGGCATCGCTTCCCGACCGCGCTCTGTCCAAAACGTCACCTCCACGGTCAGCCTAGCGGCAGAATCGCCGGAATCCGAGACGGCATGTTCCGCTCTTCACACGGCTGGTATTTTGGTGGTAAGCGACTGTTCGTCGACTGGTCCAAATCCGACTTTCGATCGTAAAGATATCGAGATGTGGCGGGATGCTGAGGCCGCGAGCGCGCCTGCCAGGACGAAGGGTACCCCGGGGGAGCGGAAGATGACCGCAAAGGACTGCAAACCGAGATTGCCGCGCAGAAGCCTGCTGGCCGCCGCGGCCGGCTTGGGCGCCGGCGTGGCGCTGCCACAACTTGCGCTGGCCCTGCCCGGTTCGCCGGACCGGCTCGACTTCTCGGTCTGGCGCAAAGGCAGCCAGATCGGCGAGCACCGGCTGACGTTTCGGCGCGAGGACGACCTTCTGACCGTCGATGTCGACATCAATCTCCAGGTCAAGCTCGGCTTCGTCACGCTGTTCCGCTACACCCATCACAATACCGAGACGTGGCGCGGCAACCGGCTGTTGGCGTTGGACAGCGAGACCTATGACGACGGCAGCGAGTTCCGGCTGTCGGTCCGCCAGGGCTCCGGCGGGCTCGACGTCGACGGCTGGGCCGGGCAGTTCCAGGTGCCCGCGGATACGCTCTCCAGCAGCTATTGGAATCCCGAGACGATCTATCATTCCAAGATCCTCGACACCCAGCGCGGCTACCTGATGGACGTCAACACCGAGTGGCTGGGCACGGAAACGATCTCCGGCGCCGGCGGGTCGATCGCCGCCAACCGCTATCGGGTCACCGGCGACCTGGACATGGACATCTGGTATTCCGACGCCGGGCAGTGGGTGAAGCTGGATTTCGCGGCGCGCGGGTCGACGATCTCCTACCAGCTCACCTGAGCGGCCGGCCGGCGGCTTCGTCCGCTGCCGCCACTGTGGAGACCAACGCCAAATGGCAGAGAGCACGCAAGGCTGCGCCTGGATCACCGGCGCCAGCTCCGGTATCGGTCGCGCCATCGCGCTCCGGATGGCGCGGGACGGCCACACGGTGGCGGTCAGCGCCCGGCGTGAGGACGCGCTGAAGGCGTTGGAACAGGACGCGGCCGGCCTGTCCGGGACGATCATTCCGGCACCCTGCGATGTCACCGATTCCAGCCAGATCGCCGAGACCGTTGCGAAGCTCGAAGCGGAGCATGGCGGCATCGATCTGGCGATCCTCAATGCCGGCGTCTACCTGCCCGATCGGGCGGAGAGCCTGGACGCCGAGAAATTCCGGGCGCAGGTCGAGCTGAACCTGCTCGGCACCGTCGCGTGCCTGCAGGCGCTGATGCCGGGTTGGTTGGAGCGGCGGCGCGGCCATCTGGCGGTCGTCTCATCGGTCGCCGGTTATCGTGGCCTGCCGTCCTCGCTGGCCTATGGTGCGACCAAGGCGGCGCTGATCAATCTGTGCGAGGGGTTGAAGTTCGATTTCGACCGGCTGGGCCTGAAGATCCAGCTGGTCAATCCGGGCTTCGTGCGCACGCCGCTGACCGACAAGAACACCTTCCCGATGCCGTTCCTGATGGAGGTCGACGCGGCCGCCGACCGGGTGGTCGACGGTCTGGCGGGCAACGCATTCGAGATCACCTTCCCGCGCCGCTTCACCTACACGTTGAAGCTGATGCGCATGCTGCCCTATTGGGCCTACTTCCCGATGGTGCGGCGCGCGACCGGCGCGAAATGACCGACACGACCGTGCCGACTGCAGAGGCCCTCGAGGCCTATGTCCGGTTCTGGGAAACGCTGACCCCGGAATCGCTCGAGCGGCTCGGCGACCTGGCCGCGCCGGAGGTGCGCTTCTCCGACCCGTTCAACGATGTCCAGGGGCTCGACGGGTTCCGCGCGGTGTTCGATGACATGTTCGCCCGGGTCCTAGAACCGCATTTCCAGGTCACCGATCGCGCGCTTGGCGAGGAGGCGTGCTTCCTGCGCTGGCGCTTCACGTTCCGCAGCCGCAGCCGCGGCTGGCGGATCGACGGCGTGAGCGAGGTGCGGTTCGATGCGGCCGGCCGGGTGCTGTCCCATGTCGACCATTGGGATGCGGCAAGGCAGCTCTACGAGCACCTGCCCGGCATCGGACCGATCCTGCGTCTACTGCGCCGACGATTGGCGGCCTGATCGGCGTGGCCGATCAGGGTGCGGCTATTCCGCCGCGACGAGGGTGCGTGGCAAAGGGTTTGCGGCGGCCTCGGCGTCGCTCACTCGGCGGAAGAAGATCGAGGCCTCGCCCACGGAGAAGCCCCATTTCGTGACCTCGGCGCGGTTGATCATCACCTCGTCGTCCTGCAGGAACATCCAGTCGTCGAAATGCACCCGGTAGGTGTCGTCGCCGACCTGCAGGTCGAAATCGTATTGCCAATTGAGCGCATTGCCGTAGCTGATGCCGGTGGCTGTCCCGACCACGTCATCGGCGGTACCCTCATAGGTGTTCTCGTCGATCTTGCGGATCGTCCAGATCCTCTGGTCGGTCTCGCCGTCGTCATAGAAAAAGTCTTCGACCAGGGTGAGGGTCTCACCGTCCCAGGTACCCTCGATGTCGACCGCGAACTGGCGCCGTAGGCGCCCGAAGCGGTCCTGGAACACGCCCCAGGCCCGGACATTGCCGGCGAAATAGTCCTCGAGGATGAACCTCGGCGTCGTGCCTTCGAAGTCTTCGGGCTTCATTCTGCTACATCCTGCTAGCGCGAACAGGACCGCCAGGCAAAGTGTCAGAACGCGTGGCGTCATGGATGGTCCTGCTTCGTGCGTTGTCCAACTCACGGTCGATGCGCCGCCGGGTCGCGGACTGGCGTTCCGCCGTGATCGGGTATCTCCACATCAATACGATGGCGATCGCCTTGAAGATCACTGGAGCGAGGCTGTAGAGGCCAATCAACGTCCAAAGCGCGGCCGGGTCGTTGGCTTCGCCATCGGCGAATCCGGCGAGATCCAGCAGCGGAAAGGCGATGCCGACGGCAAGCGCCAGGGCAAGCTTGGTCACCATGCCCCAGAGCGCGAAATACAGGCCGGTTCGCTGATCGCCGGATTCCGCCGTGTCGAGATCGACCACATCCGCCTGCATCGAGGATGGCAGCACCAGATCCGCACCCAGGCTGACCCCGGTCAACACGCAGACCGCAACGAACCACCACAGATCGCCGCTGCCGAGGGCCGGCACGAAGGCGAAGATCGCCGCCGCCCAGATCATCGCCCAGCACCAGATGCGGTGCTTGCCGTAGCGGTAGCTCAGCTTCAGCCAGACCGGGACGGCCGCGATCCCGGCCAGGAAGTAGACGAACAGCAGCACCGCCGCCTGCTTGGGCGCCTGCAGCACGTTCGCGACATACAGCACGAACATCGTCGCCGGCAGCCCATTGGCCACGCCATTGATCAGATAGGCCACGATCAGCCGCCGGAAGGGCCCGTTCCCGCGGAGCACGGCGAGCCCGCGCCGGAACGTCACATGCGCCCGGTAGCGCACCGGCGGTTCGGGCGTGAAACGTAGCAGGGCGATCACCGCCACCGGCAGCAGCAGGATGACGGTCCAGGCGATCAACGCGAGGGAACCGCCGGCCGCGGGGCCGTCTTCCAGGCCCAGGGCCACGGGCAGGCCAAGGGCCAGAAGCGTGCCGAGGATGATCGCGGTCTCGCGGAAGGCGGCGATGCGGCTGCGCTCGTTGTAGTTGGCGGACAGCTCCGCGCCCCAAGCCGTCAGGGGCAGAATCATCATGGTCCAGCCGGTGTAGAGCACCAGGCTCCACACCATGAGATGCGCCGCTCCGGCCCCCGAGCCGGGCACGAACAGGAACCACACCGCGATCATGACAAGCGGAGTACCGGCCACGATCCAGGGCCGCCGGCGGCCGAAGCGCGTCTCGATGCGATCGCTCATCTGGCCGATCACCGGGTCGCTGATGACGTCCCAGAAACGGGCCAGCAGCAGGATCAGCCCGACACCGGCGAGGCCGAGGCCGACCTCGCTGGCGTAGAACTTGGGCAGCAGGATGTAGGTCGGCAGGGTGAGCGCGGCCAACGGCAGAGCCGGAAACCCATAGGCTAGCAGGGCCGTCAGGCGGATCGGGGCGTCACGTGCCGGGCTGTCCATCGAGGCGCGATCACGATCCGCCGGTCAATCCCGCACGACGGCGAGTTGCGCGACATCAATCGTGCCGACCTCGAAGCCTGCGGCGCAGTACATGAGGTACTGCTCCCACATGCGCTTGAAGCGGTCGTCGAAGCCGAGCACCTGGATATCCGGCCAGGCGGCCTGGAACCGGTGGTTCCATAGGCGCAGGGTGCGGGCGTAATCCGGTCCGAAGTTGGACATCTCGCCCAGGCGCAGCCCGGCGCCGCGGATCTGGCTCGCCAGCGCCGCCTGGCTGGGCAGCATGCCCCCGGGGAAGATGTACTTCTGGATGTAATCGGCCTTGCGGCGGTATTCCTCGAAGCAGCGGTCGGCGATGGTGATGATCTGCAGCGCGGCCGTGCCGCCCGCCACCAGGCGGTCGCGCAGGGTGGCGAAGAACTGGGGCCAGTAGGCCTCTCCCACCGCCTCGAACATCTCGATCGAGGCGATCCGGTCGAAGCGCCCGTCGACCTCCCGATAATCCTGCAGCCGGATTTCGACCCGGTCGTTGAGGCCGGCGCGCTGGATGCGTTCGCTGGCGAAGGCGTGCTGCTCTCGGCTGATGGTGATGGCGGTGACGTTCGCGCCGACCTCGCCGCCGGCGAATTCGGCGAATCCGCCCCAGCCGCAACCGATCTCGAGGACGCTGTGTCCTTCTCTCAGCCCCATGCGCTCTGCCAGGGCGGCATACTTGTCGCGCTGCGCCGTCGTCAGGTCCGCGTCGGAGCCACCTGCCGCGGCGAACACGGCGCTGGAATAGGTCATGCTCGGGTCCAGCCACTTCTCGTAGAAGGCGTTCCCGAGGTCGTAGTGATAGGCGATGTTGCGTTTGGCGCCGCGCCGGTTGTTGGGGCTCAGGATGTGGCTGATCGAGCGGAGCGCCCGATACCAGCGCTTGCCGTTCAGAAGCTCGGTCAGACGCTCCTCGTTCATCAGGGTCCAGACGAACAGACACTCCATGTCCGGGCTGGACCAGTCGCCATCGAGGTAGGATTCACAGAAGCCCAGCGTGCCGCCCATGATGAAGCGTCGCGCCACCCGGTCGCGATGGATGCGGAACACCGCCGCCGGGCCCGGCTCCGGACCCTGCATGCGCTCCGTCGAGCCGTCCGGGAAGATGAAGGTGATGCTGCCGATCTGTACGTTGCGCGCCAGCGCCACAAGCCAGCGCATGGCCTGGCCACGCCGGTACAGGGCTGGTGTCAGCGGGGCGGGACTTACGGACTGGTCGGCCCCCTCGCCGCTGATCGGCGCCGGGATCAAGTGATTGGTCGTGTCGGTCATTCTGCAGCTGTCGTCGTGAGCGTGGAACTTACCGGCTCGGCGGGAGGCCGCGGCCGGCGATGAAAGGTGGCACCCTTCAGCCACAGCCACAATGCCTGCCAGTGTATGGCCCCCATCACCTTGATCGTCATCAAAGGATGGGTCACGAAGGCCCGGGCCAGGTCGCGGTCGCGCAGGGCAGACCGCTTCCCGGTCAGCGTGGCCAGCAACTGCTCGCCCTCGGGAACCGATTGACGGATCAGGATCGACAGGCGCTCGGCAGGCTCCTTGACGCGGAAGCGGTACAACGACCGCATGCCGATGAACGGAGAGACGTACAGCACCTTGTCGCAGGCCTGGGTGATCGGATCGCCGGTGCCGCGCGCTGGATCGACCGGCAACAGGTAGCTGTGCCGGTCGCCGAAGGTGTTGGACACCTCGTACAGGATCGCCCGCAGCCTGCCGTCGGAGTGGCGACAGAAATAGATGCTGAGCGGGTTGAAGACGTAGCCCAGCACCCGCGGAAAGCACAGCAGGTGGATCGTCCCGCCTTCCAGATCGATGCCGGCATCGGCAAGGGTCGCCTCCACATAGGGCCGCAGCGGCCGGCCGTCCCGCGGTCCGTGATCCTTGTCGAAGACGCTGAAGACGTTGAACCGGTTGTGCGAGAACAACCGCAGCCGGCGCGACAGTGTGCCGATGGCATCGATGTCCAGCCACAGCGAGAAGACGCGATAGTCGAAGCGATGCACGAACGGCCGCAGCCGCTTGTGCATCACCCGGCCGAAATAGAGGGCCGAGCCGGGCTTGGTGCTGTCTTGCGTGGTCATTCCGCTGCCGCCAGCCGTTCGATCTCGACCGGTCGCACGTTGCGGCCGGCGGGCGAGGCGTCCTCGCAGCGCCAGGGACGCTGGGCGCCCAGCGCCTCGGCGACCGCCAGACCGGCGGACAACCCGTCTTCGTGGAAACCATATCCGCAATAGGCGCCGCAGAACCAGGTGCGCCGGATGCCTTGGATGCCGCCGATTTCCGGCTGCATGGCCACCGCCGCGCCATCGAAGACCGGATGGTCGTAGACGAAGCTGCGATAGGTGCGGTCGGCGGCCGGCTCGGCGAGCGGGTTCAGCGAGACGAACAGCGGGTGCGCGGGGTCGATGCCCTGCAACGCGTTCATCCAATAGGTCACGGAGACGTCGTTGTCGCCGGCGCTGCTGCTGAGGTAGTTCCACGCCGCCCAGGCCCGCTTGCGGCGCGGCATCAACGCCGGGTCGGAATGCAGCACGGCGCGGTTCTTCGTATATCGGAAGGCGCCGAGGACGTGCCGCTCGTCCGGCGCGGCATCGTCGAGCATGCCCAGCGCCTGGTCGGCATGGGCGGCGATGATCACCTGGTCGAAGCGTTGCCGCTCGCCGGTGGCATCGATCACCGTGACGCCGGCCGGGTCGCGCCGCACCGAGACCGCGGCCCGCCCCGGGTGGATGCGGTCCGCGAAGCCCGCCGTCAGGCGCTTCACATACTGCCGGCTGCCGCCGCTGACGGTGCGCCACTGCGGCCGGTCGGCGACCTTCATCAGCCCGTGATTGTGGAAGAAGCGCACGAAGGACCGGGCCGGAAAGGCCATGATCTCCTGCATGCTGGCCGACCAGATCGCCGCACCCATGGGCAGCAGGTGATCATAGACGAATCCGTGCCCATAGCCGCCGGCCGACAGGTAGTCGCCGAGCGTCAGGTCGGATTCACCCGATTCGAGGAGCTTCGGCGCCTCCCGGTAGAACCGCAGGATGTCCCGCAGCATGGCGTAATGGGCCGGCCGCAGCAGGTTGCGCCGTTGCGCGAACAAGGCGGCGAGATTGCTGCCGGAGTATTCCAGCCGTCCCCCGTCGATGCTGACCGCGAAGGACATGTCGCTTGGTTGGTTCGGCACGGACAGATGGTCGAACAGCCGCACCAGGTTGGGATAGGTGACCTCGTTGTAGACGATGAAGCCGGTGTCCACGGCGATCGGCGCGCCATCGGCACCCGGCGCGTCGACGGTGTTCGAGTGGCCGCCGACATAGCCGTTCTGTTCGAACACCGTGATCTCGTGGTCACGATGCAACAGCCAGGCGGCCGCCATGCCGGTGATGCCGGTACCGATAACGCCAATTCTCACAGGGCCAACTCCGGGCTTCGTTCGGGATTCATCGTGGTTACCTCCGATTTGATGCGCTCATAGGCGGCCAAGGCCCGCCGGCGGGCGAATTGATGGTCGATGATCGGCTGAGGATAGGTGGTGCCGAGGCGAACGCCGGCGCGGGCGAGAACGTCGGGCTTGGCCTGCCAGGGGCAGTGGATGACGCTCTCCGGCAGCCGGTCCAGCTCGGGCACCCAGCGGCTGACATAAGCGCCGAGCGGGTCGAATTTCTGGCCCTGCAGGACCGGGTTGAAGATGCGGAAATAGGGGGCGGCATCGGCACCGCAGCCAGCGACCCACTGCCAGCTGGCCGAATTGCTCGCGAGATCGGCATCGACCAGCGTGTCCCAGAACCACTCCGCTCCGGCCTGCCACGGCACCAGCAGGTGCTTGGTCAGGAACGACGCCACCACCATGCGCACCCGGTTGTGCATCCAGCCGGTCTGCCAGAGCTGGCGCATGCCGGCGTCGACGATGGGGTATCCGGTCTGGCCGCGCTGCCAGGCGCGCAGAGCGGCGTGGTGGTCGTCGATCCACGGGAAGGCGGCGAAGCGGCCGTTCAGCGGTGTGTCGGGCAGGGTCGGGAAGTGATAGAGCAGGTGATAGGAGAATTCCCGCCACACGAGCTCCTTCAGGAACACCTCGGCCTGAGCCTCGCGGCCGTTGAGTTCGCCTCTGCCGAGACGCTCCGAAACGGCATGCCAGACCTGGCGCGGGCCGACCTCTCCCCAATGCAAATGCGGCGACAGGCTGGCGGTGCCATCGATGTCGGGCCGGTTGCGCCGGGTCTTGTAATGGCCCAGACCATTGCGCACGAACTGGGTCAGGCGCTGGTGAGCACCGGCCTCGCCGGGTTGCCAGGTCGAGGCCAAACCCGTGGACCAGTCCGGGCCGCTCGGCTGCAACCGAAGCATGTCGATCGACTCGCTGGTCGGCCAGCCCTCGGGCGCTGGTAGCGCATGCGGCGCGCCCGAAGGCTCCCCGAACGGCGCCATGGCGCTCAATGCACGCCAGAACGGCGTGTAGACCCGATAGGGTGATCCGGTTGCGGTCAGAATGTCGCCGGGCTCGACGAGCAGGGAGGCGTTGAAGCTTCGCGCCTGCAGTCCGCGGTCGCGCAGCGACGCCTTGATGGCGGTGTCGCGCCGAATCGCCGCCGGTTCGTAGAGCCGGTTCCAATAGACGCCGTCGGCGCCGGTCTCGGCGATCAGGGCCTCCAGAACATCGGCGCTGCGCCCCCGTCTGATCGTCAGGCGGCTGCCGGCGGTCGCAAGGGCCGCCTGCAATTGGGTGAGGCTGTGACGCAGCCACCAGCGTGAGGCGCCTCCCGGAGCCCAGTCGATGGTGTCGTCGAGGATGAAGACCGGAATCACCGGCCGGCCGCGCGCCTTGGCGGCCTGCAAGGCCGGGTTGTCCGTCAGGCGCAGATCCTGGCGAAACCAGACGATCGCCGGTGAGGAAGGCATAGCGGTCATTGAGGCCAGTCGGACAGATCAGCCGATGCGCTGCGCGCTGGCGGTGCGGGCCGCGACGTCAACAGGCAGGGGCCGGTGGAAGCCCGGCGCGAAGATAGCTGCGCGGCAGATTCGGTATTGGCGCATGGTCGTTCAATTTTTCTCTGTTTCACGCACGGACTGTGTACGCGGCGACGACTGCGACGGATCACCGCATTCCGCGATCGCGACCCACGGGCTTTCGGCGCCGGACGTCAGTGGGCGAGGCCCCGACGGGGCAGGCTGTGGAGGCGCGAACGGCCGAGCAGGTGGACATGAAAACCGCGGTCGAGAAGGCCGCTGATCGCCGGGTCGAGGACGTCGAGACCGCCGGCATAGGCGCCGAAGGCGGGCAGGATCAGGCGTTGACCGTCGCCCACGAAGCAGCGCGCCGTGATGCGGCGGGCGCGGGTGCTCACCGACGCCTTGGGATGGAAATGGCCGGACAACTCCCCGACGGCGCCCGGCCGCGCCTGATGCCGGAAGACCAGGGCGCCATCGACCAGTTCCTCGACCACCCGTCCGCCCCAATCCTCCGGCGGCGCGGGATCATGATTTCCGGTGATCCAGACCCAGTCGCGGGCGGCGGTCAGAGCGGACAGCGTCCGGGCGTCACGCGCGGACAGCCGGGCCGGAGCGGCGCCGTCATGGAAGCTGTCGCCGAGGCAGATCACCCGATGCGGCTCGAGCCGATCGACGGCGCCCGCCAGACGCGCAAGGGTGGCCGCCGTGTCGTAGGGGGGGATCAGCGCGCCGCGGGCCGCGAAGCCGGAGCCCTTTTCCAGATGCAGGTCGGAAACCACCAGGGTGCGCCGCGCCGGCCACCACAATACGCCGCTCAGATCGGCGATCAGGTCGACGCCGTTGACCATGACGGATCGCTGGTTGGAGGGATGTTGGGAACCGATGACGGGCCTCCGGATTCTGGCGGGTCAGGGAACAGGAAGTGCCGGAGATTCGCAAGCGCTCACAGCGGCAGCGCCGACTGCGCCTTGCGCCGGTCGACGAGTTCCGGCATCGCCTCGGCGATCAGGGTCTCCGAAGTCTCGTCCAGCAGCCGGTCCATGGCGCCGCCATAGACCTGCTCGCGGCCGATCTCCAGCAGCACCGGCACCGCCAGCGGCGAGATGCGGTCCAGACGGCGATGATGGATGCGGCCCCTGGCGCGCTTCAGCAGCGCACCGACCCGTTCGATGTCGGTCAGACCGCGGGCGGCGCTCATGCGGGTGGCGCGCAGCAAGACGTGGTTGGGTTCGTGCTCGCGCAGGACATCGAAGATCAGGTCGGAATTGACGCTGATCTGGCGGCTGGTCTTCTCCTGGCCGGGGCTGCGGCGCTCGATCAGCCCGGCGATGATGGCAACCTGGCGGAAGGTGCGCTTCATCAGGCTGGATTCGTCCATCCAGGCCTCCAGATCGTCGCCCAGCATGTCCTCGGCGAACAGCGAGTCCATGTCCTCCGGCCGCTCCAGGCTCCAGGTGGCGAGCACGTAATCGGTGCCGACGAAGCCGAGCGGCCCCAGCCCGGCGCGCTCCATGCGCCGGGTCAGCAGCATGCCGAGCGTCTGATGCGCGTTGCGGCCCTCGAAGGTGTAGGCGACCATGAACATCTTGCCGCCGCGCGGAAAGGTCTCGACCAGCAGGTTGTCGCGTCTCGGCATCACCGATCGGTAGCGCTGCAGGCGCAGCCATTCCTGCACCGCCTCCGGCAGCGGCCCCCAATTGCCCGGGGTCTCCAGCATCGCACGGACCCGGTCGGCGAGATGGGTCGACAGCGGCAGGCGGCCGCCGCCATAGGCCGGGACCTTCGGATCGCCGGTGCCGCCGCGGCTGCACAGGATGGTGTTCTCCCGCAGACCTTCGAAGCGCAACAACTGGCCGGCGAACATAAAGGTGTCGCCGGGGACCAGGCTGTTGGCGAAATATTCCTCAACCTCGCCCAGCACCGGGCCGCGTCGCACCTTCACCTTCATGGTCACCGCCTCGACGATGGTGCCGACATTCATCCGGTACTGCCGGGCGAAGGTCGCACCGGCGATGCGCCAGCGGCCCTTCTTGTCGTGCTTCAGCCTCCGGAAACGGTCATAGCCGCCGAGCGCATAGCCGCCGGTGGCGACGAAATTCAGCACGTCGTCGAAATCCCGGCGCGGCAGGTCGGCATACGGGGCGGCCGTTGTCACCTCGCGATACATCGCGTCAGGGTCGAACCCGGCCGAGCAGGACATGCCGATGAGATGCTGGGCCAGCACGTCGAGCCCGCCCGGAGCCGGCGGGTCGCCGTCCAGGGTCATCTCCCGCACGCCGTCCATGGCGGCGCGGCACTCCAGCACCTCGAACCGGTTGGCCGGCACCAGCAGCGCCTGCGACGGCTGGTCGAGGCGGTGGTTGGAGCGGCCGATGCGCTGCAGCAGCCGGCTCACCCCCTTGGGCGCGCCGACCTGGACCACCAGATCGACGTCCGCCCAATCGATGCCGAGATCGAGGGAGGAGGTGGCCACCACCGCGCGCAGGGCGCCGCGGGCCATGGCGGCCTCGACCTTGCGGCGCTGTTCGCGGGCCAGGCTGCCGTGGTGCATGCCGATCGGCAGCGTGTCCTCGTTGAGCCGCCAGAGCTCCTGGAACACCAGCTCGGCCTGGGCCCGGGTGTTCACGAACACCACGGTGGTGCCGGCCTCGCGGATGCGCTCATAGACCTCGGCGATCGCGTGCACCGCCATGTGTCCCGACCAGGGCAGCCGCTCGCGGGTCTCCAGGATGTCGATCCGCGGCTGCAGGCCGGGCGGTCCGGTTATGGTCCGCACATCATCGCCGCGGCCGCTGCGCGACAGCCAGCGGGTCATCGCGTCCGGATGGGCGACGGTGGCCGACAGCCCGACATTGCGGCAGTTCGGCGCCAGCGACCTCAACCGTGCAAGGCCGAGGGACAGCAGATCGCCGCGCTTGGTGCCGGCCAGCGCGTGCAGCTCGTCCACGACCACGCAGCGCAGGCCGCGGAACATGCGGGCCGCATCGGTGTAGGACAGCATCAGCGCCAGACTCTCCGGCGTCGTCATCAACAGGTGCGGCGGATGCCGGCGCTGGCGCTCGCGCCGGTCCTGCGGCGTATCCCCGGTGCGGGTCTCATGCCGGATCGGCAGGCGCATCTCGGCGATCGGCGCTTCCAGATTGCGGTGGATGTCGACCGCCAGCGCCTTCAATGGCGAAATGTAGAGCGTGTGCAGGCTGGACGCGCCCCAGCCCGGCCGCGGCCGCTCCGCCAGCTCGATCAGGCTGGGGAGGAACCCGGCCAGGGTCTTGCCGCCGCCGGTGGGGGCGATCAGCAGGGCGTTCTCGCCCGCCTCCGCCGCCGCGACCATCTCCAGCTGGTGCCGGTGCGGGGTCCAGCCGCGCTGCGCGAACCATTCCTGGAACAGGCTGGGCAGCCGGTCGTCTCGGGGGGCGGGCAAGGCGCACATGAATTGGACTATAACAAGAACATCGGGCGGCGGAACCGGTCATCGGACCGCGACCAAGCAACCGGATCTCCAATCCGCACCAGCGCCGCGCTAGGATGGCCCGATCAACTCCGACCGGTCCCTTGTCCATGACCTCACAGCCCATCGGCCTGATCTCGGCCATCCCCGAAGAGCTGGCGCAGTTCGGCGCCCATTTCGCCGAGGCGCGCACCGAGCGCATCGCCGGCCTGTCGTTTCACGTCGGTGACCTGGACGGCCATCCGGTGGTCGCCGTGGAGGCGGGCATCGGGAAGGTCAACGCCGCCTTGGTGGCGACCCTGCTGTTCCGGGAGTTCGGGTGCCGCGCGCTCGTGTTCTCCGGCGTTGCGGGCGGCCTCGATCCGGCACTGGGGGTCGGCGACGTGGTGGTCGCCGACCGGCTCGTCTGCCACGACTACGGCGCTCTGATCGATGGCGCGATCAAGCCCTATCAGCCCGGTGTGCCGCCGCTGCCCGGTTTCCCGGAGGACCATGGATACGCGATCGACGCCGGATTGGCGGCGCGGCTCGCGACCGCGCTGGAGGGCGTGGATCTGCCGGCGATCAGCGCCGCCGCCACCGGCGGAGCCGCGCGGGCACCGCGGCTGGTGTTCGGGACCGTGCTGACGGGCGACACGTTCCTCAACTGCGCCGACACCCGCGACCGGCTGCATGCGCGGTTCGGCGGGCTGGCGGTGGAGATGGAGGGCGCGGCGCTGGCCCAGGTGGCGGAGCGATTTGGGGCGCCGGTGCGGCCACGACCACGACCGGCCCGCGACCACACAATTCGGTGAACACCGGCTCGCCGGTCATAGCTC
>JAAUYH010080146.1_pt1 | contig 21832 bp, 15 predicted proteins | sample 7278061 | NCBI WGS metagenome assembly JAAUYH01 (sample SAMN14350203, study PRJNA611818) | marine sediment metagenome | isolation source: surface marine sediment (0.6m) | place: French Polynesia: Moorea | collected 2018-08 | reverse complement strand
GTTTGAACTTCACGGCTTTACGGCGATTATCACGGCTCTGAGGTACTTATTGGGCAAATGTTTTTCTACAGAGCAGTATTTTTGTAGGGTGGAGGATTATATTTCAGTATATTTTATCAAAAGGAAGAAACAGGATTTGTGCTCTTTCTGTAATACTTCTCTTTTTTATACTGAATTCAACAAAAAATCAGTCATCTTCATTTAGTATTGACCCACCATATATATGTACCATGTATATCCTTAATTAGATATCATTTGACCGAATGATTACGGAAAATAAACCCGGACGTAGTCATAATATATCATAAGGCAAATCTTCAATGCAATCTCTAATTTAAATTGAACGGCTAAGTCTTGTATTTTAGGAATGCTTTCACATCGTTTGAATGGTCACTTCACATTCAGTTTTGATCGCAAAGATTGCGAAAGCTGTTTCAAATGATTTAAATCGAGTTCCGGACTGTCGAATATTTATGAAAATACCCTTCGATTACTAAAATAGTTCTTTTCAATGAAGAGCATCTCGAACAAAATAATTCAACGAAACTTTCATGTCCTGGTGTATATAATACCCGAATAATTCATTTTTAATTATTTTAAGTACTACATTTCCATATTGCATTCGGTACCGAAATGAATAAGTAATGTTTCGGAGGTCCATGTCTGAGATAAAAGTTATAGTAACAGCCTGAAACGGTGTGCTAGCGAGCAAGACTCGTGAAAATATCGGACTTGAGTCATTCTGCTTCTTCTTGCTCAATAAATGAAAAATGATGCTCCCACAAAATAAATTTTCTGCAACCCGAAACCATCTAGATAATTGAATTCTTTGATAGAGGTACACTATCGAATATTTAGGAAAAACTGTATCCAGAAGTAAATTTGCCGGTGCTGCTTCAGCATGTACCTCTCACTTCGGCCAAATCCATAAAATTGCTTGATTTGGTAGGAGTGGGGGATTAGGTTGGAATAAGAGAAAACGACACCAGGAATAGGGAATAAGGAATATAAAAATTTTATGGTTATTTATTTTTAAGTAAAAGCGTGGGTACATGCCCAAGTGTTGCTATTTGTCGTTCCCCAACAAAAAAAGCATATCGAAGAATGAAATTTTTGAATAAAGCTTTTGTTGATAAAAGCAGAAGTATACCTCAAGATACAAAAACCCAATGTTCTTTCAAAAAGCCTAAGACTGCCTGCAATTCTGGACATTTGGAAAAGATAAAAAGGTTTTTCGACAAGTAGATGGATGTTCTGTAGTTTTACGAAGTAGTGGATTGTCCTGATAACCATTCTAGAACACAGGAATTGAAGTCAAGACATTGCTCGAGGGTACTTTGTCCTGGAGAATAAGAGGGCGTCGGCGAGCTCGTAGCAGTAGAAGAAGCTGAACTGCTTGGTAAGGATGAAGTAGCAGTAGTAGACGACGTTTGAGAAACCGAAAGGAAACTGCTCGTCGATGGAACCGGTGAGCTTTTCAACAAGTTTGACCATGTTGCAGAAGGCGAAAATGAAGAAGAAGCCGAACCATTACTTGAGGCAGAAGGCGTTGCAGATAGGACCGCACTAACAGATACTGTTGGGGTGCTTGATGAAGTAGAAGACGTTGCAGGGGAGGTAGAACCCACTGCAGAGGTTGGAGTAGCAGACGGTGAAGTCGAAGGTGTAACTGTGGCTGAAGCAACTGGGGAACCAGGTAGCGAATTAGATACTGTTGGCGTCGACGAACTTGCTTGCGAAGCTGTAACCGAAACAATAGCAGCAGTTCCCGTTGGCGAGCTTGAAATCGCTATGGAGCCCGAAGGAGATTGCAAGGATGATGCAGTTGCTGAGATTGTTACTGTGGTGGAAGGCTCCGGAACCAGAGAACTAGTAGGATCGAGAATAGATGTTGATGGAGTAGCACTCGCAGAACGAGATGCCGTCGAAGAAACCAAAATTGACCATGAAGGCCTAGCGCTAGCAGTTGAAAGGGGATTTGAAGATGTGGAACCGCCAGAGCCGGACATCGTTGGACTTTGAGAACTCGTTGGGGAAGCTGAGACGGAAATTGAGGGGTTCGGGATCATTGATACTGACGCAGTTGCACTTGGGGATAGCGATCTTGTTGATGTGGCAAAGACCGACGTTGTTGAGCTAGCAAACGGAGAGTTCAATATCGTAGTGGAACTAGTTGCAGGAGTTGCTGTGCTTGATGAAGATGCCGTGAGCGAGCTCTTCTGTGACGCACTGGCAGTTGCAATTAATAGAGAAGCAGTTGAACTAGGAGATATGCTCTGGGATATCGAAGGTGTGGTTGAAAGCGAAGCAGCAACTGTTCTCGAAGCACTAAGAGTAAGAGTCATAGTTGCCGAGGCAGAAACCGATACAGATCCAGAAACGCTCAATGATTGAGTAGGTGTGCTAGATGGCGATTTAGCGAGCGAAATCGTTGATGACATTGTCGGTGAAGCGAATAATGAAGAATCCGGTGCAGTTGCAGGAGTACTAGATGACGTTTGAACAATAGAAGTTGGCGAATTTGAAACAGTATTTGAGGCAGATACGCTGGGTGTTTGTGTAGATGTGCTAGACGGTAATTGTGCAGTTGACACGCTTACCATCGCTGATATCGAAGTCGAAGGGGAGGGTCCTGGTGTTTGACTCTGCGTAGTCGACGGAACGGCCGAAGGAGAAATGCTAAAAGATGTTGACGGCATTATAGCAAATGAGAGTGTCGGGGTGTTTGTTGGTAGTACTGCTGAGGAAGCACTGGGTGTTGTAGACACTGAAATAGAAGGTGAAACCGTCTGCGAGAGAGAAGGTACGACAGATGCTGAGGGTGAGGTAGATCTAAAATTGTCAGCGATCTGAACAAATGGAGTAGCTTCCGCAACTGGTTCGGAACTAACCATCAAAGAAGATGGATTCAAACATTCAAATGGCGACATCGACTCGAAGTCATCCTCAAACGGAATGAGTCCTGAGTTCAAGACATGAATTAGCACGGCCCCTTCCACCTTTAAGTCTCCTTGGATAATCCGGGCATTTGGGTTTGATCGTGATATGTCCAGAATTTCCTCAGCTCCAGTCGAGAGAACAGAAATGAAGGCAGATGTTGAAAATGAACGTGGTAATCCAGAAAACTTCACCTGCGGGATTTGACCGCTCAGAATATGGTATCCGACTATGAATTTGATTACTTCCAATCCAGAAACACGCGTTCCATGCAGATTCACGCCGTTCTGTGCCGCCGCCTTGTACGACTCAAACACAGCATTTTCGTCGGTAAGATTCCCGCGATATGCGCCGATATAATGAGCTGTTCGAGCCATCCCTTCGTCGTTTGGCAATAAAACCGTAATGCTTGGAGATTTCGTCAAAAGGGACTCCATTCCTGCAAATCGCACCAAAGCAGTAAAAATGTCAAAATTAGAACTGTCCGAATCGAAATTCGATGTATTGGAAGGAAGAACAAGGCTCCATGGCACCAAGGCTGTCGAGGTAGTACTCACACTTCCGCATGTAAAAACAGGGGCTTCAAACGCACACCCTCCACCCCCTATAGTGGTACACTGTTCAGCAACTCGACGTGCCGCCTCTGCCAAAGTAAGTGCAATGTGTTGAGTTCGATTAGGACAGCTGTTATTCGTAAGCTCAGTCTTCATTTTGTCCATGAGAGAACTAGCGAACTCAATATATTTGAACGCTGAATTCTTCGTTATTCGTTCCTTCGTAGCGGTGCTGACATTCTCTCCAATTGTTGAAGAAGTTATGAAGTATCCAGCAAGAACTGTTATACTGTTTCCGCTCGTTTGTAAGCGCAGGTTGGCCGCGCATGTCTGATTACTATCGCAATTTCCGGCATTTTCCTGCACTAATGCGGCCGTAACAGAGACGAGAAAGAGTGCACTGAGCAGCACACTCGACCACATTGCGCGACAGTTGCATTCAACGAAACAAGCCTGCCATGTGTTCCTTTCACCTCGCCTCATGTCGAACAACTGCAGAACTTAGGTTTTGTATAAGGTGACTCAATTTACGTCAAACTGAGAACTTCCACAGGCACTCTGCAAGCACAACGCTGCATGGTGTGATGAACGGCCCACTCACTTTGTGGACTTTCACTTTGTTCCCATTGACCTCTGCAAATCTACTATTCAGACGCACCAAAGGGATTATGCTTGAGACGTAAGCTTGCAAACAACGTTGCATCGCAGACTCATTGGTCATTATCAACAAGAAATGACCACTTTCTGTCTTAGGAGAGAGCAGGCTCTCGTGCTAGAAATGTGGTTCAACACATTTGCACATATTAATTTAGATGTACACGTAATGTTAGGAGTATGTTCGAATTCGAACATCCTCGCAACTCCCGCACAGCCGTACTCTCACTTACCGACCACTCCCGTATGTTTTATCGTGAGAATTGGTCTCGCACACAACCTGTGCGTCCGAGATAACCACATGGCCTAGCAAAAGACGTTTTCTCATGGACCGCACGCGAGCAAGTCCCAGGGAAACGCTCTGACGCGTTGCAGACCGCAAGGTGGCGACTGTCATTATGTTGCACATGCTGAATAGACTACGGCCTGCTCCGCAATTACCTCTTGGACGAATGACGAAAGAGAGGACGCGTCGCGGACTCGTCGCAGCAGCTGGCGGCGTTGTATTACTGGTGATGTCAGTTTCGGCGTTACTCGGGCATGGACGTCGTTACGAACACCCGCTCGCCCCTGAAATTAATGCTTCTGTTCGCGTCCCGGTAGATGCGGTTACTGTGGCGCGTGCAGCTGCAGTCGCTAGAGCTAGTCTGGAGGAGGGGAGACTTGAAGAGGAAAGTTCAATTGCGCAATCAGCCCGTGAAATTGAGCAGACGGCAGCTTCTGGGCAAAAACGTGACGAATTGAAAGAGCATTCGGAGAGAATCGCCGACCGTCCTCATTACGTCACATCTATCCACGCCGAGTTGTCGAGCGCTCAAAACGAGGAGAACCTTCTTCATGACGAGGGTGAAAATAAGGTATCCGAACGCGATGAATCTATTTGGCACCGTCATGATGACGGTACAGCCTCCTATGTGGGTTCAAGCATTCACTCGGTAAAATCCGCAAGTCGTGTGGAATCAAGCACACGAGATGTCGAAAATGCCACTGGCATAGAAGAGGACGCGGATTCGATTTCTCAGACTGATAGGACCTCATCTACGGAAAGCGAAAAGTTGGCGTCCCCTCTCGCAGAAAGTGCATCGGTCGAACCAAAGAACGTTTATACAGATAATTCCTCAACGCGCTCTTATACATATGGTGGTAGCTCCCCTTCGGCTGGTGGTCCTAGCAATTCGAACGGGGATTATTTTAGTGGCGCGCGTGGTGCTAGAAATGGAGGTGGCGGTGGGGTGGAAGCAATCGACTCGGAAGGGGCTAGTGTGGAGCGTTTGACTACTCGTGACTTTGGGATAGCGTTCGGAATCGCGGTCGCACATTCCGCGGTTGTTCCCGCGGGGGACCGCGAACATTTATCTCGCCACGACGTCACCAACGACAAAGCGTACCGGCGTCTCGTTCGAACTGGACAACTAGGTGAACTCATGGCACGCTACGCAGACGCCCTGGAAAACGCGGCGGCGGGTGGCGACGAGTCGCTCGTTTACGTGCGGCACCACAAACTGTACGCGGCACGCACGCTTCCCGCGAGCACCGTACTAGGCGAGTACGGTGGTCGCTACATGCGTTCAGCACAGGTTTCTACCGGGGAGTACTGGTGGGACTTGCCAGAAATGCTGGTGAATGGGAAGCCCGAGGCATGGGGCATCGATGCGACTGAATGGGGCAACGCGCTTCGGTTCTGCAACGATTTGGGGCCGGGCTCGTGGAACGTGGTGATGAGGTATGTGCCATGGAACGGCCATTGGCACGTGGTGTACGAAACGCTCACCCCCGTGCTGGAGAACGAGGAGCTTTCCGTCTCGTTCGGTTCCAGTTACTGGGCGACAAGACGTAATGGTTCTCCGTAATACCGGAGTTGGCGAATAGTAGTAAAACTTTTCGATATCCGTTGTAAATCTTTTACTATACAACCCGACTCATCTTGACTCATCTTGACGATGGCGAAGTATCCATCCCGTTCACTGGAGGTTCCGAATCACCTTGCGCCACTCCTTTCCCAATTGCGTTCGAGAACGTCCAGAATCAGCAATCCTCATCCGGTGAGTGCTTTGCTCTTTACATCGCGTTGTACTGAATGCGTTTGCCTCAGCTGTTGAGGGGATGAAGACCACATGTGCTACATTCGTGGCACTCGCGAGCATTCTTTCATTATCGGCCGATGCAAACAGTGGAGTTGACGTGCGGAATGCAAAGTTGACCGGAATCGTTTCGGGAAGTTATCATCATCTGGATGTCTCTGCAGTAACCGGAAGAGTATCAAAAGTATCATGTGCTGGAATACTCGACCTTACGCTGAAACATGTAAGTGGGCAGAAATTTGAACTCCATTCACCCAGTGGATTAGTTGATCCGACCGAGGAATGTGGCCCAGTTCCTGGTTTCAAGCCTTCTAAATCAACAGTAATCAACTACGGAGAAACATTGGGCTTACTTTCGCAACTTCTTGCCCATAGTCGTTCTACAAAGACGAACTTGGTGGGATCCTTGCCACCGGGTGCGCTCAAGTGCAAGGGTACTGCTGCCTTCGGTTCGATATTGATTTCGTCACTCCGCGGCGATGTGGCCGCGGCATTTCGTTCCCGGCTAGAGGGGATTGGAATATCTCCGAACGTGCTGGCAGATGTTTTCGACGAACAGAACTCGGAAACTAAATGGCATTCATCTGTGAGCGCATCCGTGCATCAAAACGTGCAGGCGGTGTTGGATAAGCTGGAGAAATCGTTTTCCCTCGTGCTCCCTGGCACAACACAAGACCCGGTGGAAATGACGATGGCTACCGTTTTGCGAAGCTCCGCGTCGTGGAATCCCGAAGACTCCTGCGTTTATTTTGGTGGCCAGTTGTCCTTACTTGAAATCCTTCAAAATGTCGAGGAACTTATCAAAGCCATTCGACCTCTGCTGGAAGCACCTGTGTATGCCCCGATCTTAATTCCGAAGGGAATGAGAAGCTATTACGCCGCATCTCGTTCGTGTCCAGCCGTCGGAGGAACCGAGTTAACGACGATCAGAATTTTGGAAGATGACACTTCAGGCGTAGCTGAAGGGCGTGACACTCACGTTACAGTTTGGGTGAACGACTATCGTTGCTCTGAAACAGTGCTATCGCGTTTATTAGAATCGGAAAACAGTCTCTCCGAAGGTGCTCGTGCTACCGCTGATAAAATCCTAGCATTCCTTCGCGATTCTGGCGAATTACAAGATCACACTGAGGGAGTTCTGTCATTCTTCCCCGGGTTAGCTCGAGAAATGAATGAGGCACAAATGAAATCCGAACTATTCGTCGCGGAACTGGACGCTCACACTTGCCCCGGATTCTCGCGTTCGAAACCACTCACCCTCATTTTCGTTGAAAAGGCCAGCAACCTATTCTACTGCAATGTCGGCACGACGACCCTGTCCTGTCTTGATTCAAAAGGGACGCGCAGCTTGTACGGTGCAAGCCTTCGTCAGTATGCTACTAGTTCTGCTTCAATATTTGTCACCTCCGAATTATCGAATAGCGCATGTATTCTCTCTACTTCTGCTGAAGACGAAGGCTCTGTTGATGTACTCTCTGCGATACCTGTTTCTAGTTCTTCCAATAAGCCTACTGCCGAACCGGAAATTGGTTATATTGAAATTACGTTGTCGAGTACGGCTGAAGCATCACCTGAAACAGTTCCTACAAGCACTCCTGAGGCCTCGGCCGAAGCTTCTTCGACTTATGCCTTTGATTATTCAGTGAAGTCCAAGATCAAGTAATTCAAAATGTTTATCTAGTAATAGTTGTCCTATTCTCGATTTCAAGTACCATTTGCCTTCCTTACTTCAATAGGTAAACATCTTCTCATATTTTCTGGGCAAATTTATGTTACATTTGCAAACCCGTTAACGTTCAGTTCGACCCTTTTATAGAAACACAATAATCCCCTTCTGTCGTTGACTCTTGTTGAATCAGAGCCAGTCAAATGGAACGTTATCCTAATAAGCACGTCGCATTTGCAGGTTGATAGAAGGTGAGGTCTCTGCAATGGTCTCCTACGTTCAGATCGTTTTGCTGGCCGCTACCACGGCGATAGTGTACGCGAACTACATGGACGATGTTGTTGAGCGTGGGCGAACCATTGCAAACGCTACCACAGGGAGCTATCACCTTCTAAGCCCCCACGTGCTTCTGCCAAAGACAGCTGTATCTCCACGGTGCCCACATGCCCTGAAACTTATCGTGCAGCACGAAATCAACCAAGAATTCCTGCTGCCGCTCCCAATCGGTTTAACAGATCCTAGCAGCTTGTGTACGAACGTGACAAACTTCGCACCTGTGAATGTGAAGCTCCTGAATTACGGCCAGACGATTGGAGCCGTTTCAGTCTTTCTCACGAAGAAGGCGTTACTAGCCCATCAAACGTATCTCACCGGAAAGCTGCCGACAGGTGCATTGCGTTGCGGAAACGACAAGGAGTTCGTGCGAGTCACTATACTTTCGTTGAAAGGGCCGGTAGCGTCGTTACTGAGGGTTCTATTCGAACACGCCGGAGTTCCACAGGCAAAATTAGACAAGGCTCTTTCTGGCAAGCAAGAAATGCCGGAGTGGGTGTCCGATTCGGATTGGAAAGTAGAGCGCCAGATTATCGAAGACGAGGCATGGGAAGTGAAGTCCGCTTTGCGTCCGCTGGAGACCTCGTTTGCCGTGGTGATCGGCACCAATCTTACTTCTGCTGACAGTGCGCAAACGTTCCCGCTTGCGAGCTTGCTTCAGGAAGGGTGTTTGTACATAGGCGGGCGTGCAACCCCTAGTGCTATAATGCTGCGCATACTGAATCTGTTGAAAGCATTAATACCGTTCTTTAGTAAGGCGAATCTTCCGCGCTTTCTACTGTCACCCCAAGAGTTTCACTCCAGATCCAACTGCGATGACGATGTTCGGTCTCCGCCGATTCACCGCATCTCAATTACCCCACGCAACACAACGAGGAGTGATCATTTGTACAATGTGAGCGTGAACGGTGGTGCAAGCTGTGCGTTGGCGAACTTCTCGCGTCTTGTGAGAGTGGAGCAAGAATTGAATGGGACTATGACCGGTGCGCCGGTGGTGAAGTTGGCGGATGAAATGCTGAAATCACTCAAGCACCACGGAGTCGCGTCGCGTCTGTTTCAAGTTCACGAATTCAAGCAATCGTCGATTGTGAATTACTTCCCGGACATTCTTCAAGCCGTCGGGACGTTTGACTTCAAGTCGCAAGTTCTCGTTGCGCGGGTGAACCTCAACGCATGCCCCGGCTACGAAAGGGCTGACGTAGCTACCATTCTCATGGTTAACCGGCCGGGAAAACTACTGGAGTGTGGCAACGGGATTGCCAGTCCTGCTTGTTTCGCCGCAAAGACGAATCAACCTCCCGACACGACCGTGTCCCATCCGTTTCACGAGAGCAGCATCATGGTAATGCGGGGATACAATGAAAGCGCGTGTGTTCTATCTACCGCCCTGTAGTTTGCCGAGATGACTAAAGCCTAGGTGTATGTATCGTACGGTACTGTAATTGATCTTTCTCGGCGGCGAACTAATCACTCGCATCTGATCTCACCCATCGATTCGAATTGGGCGCCGTGCCGTTCGCGGCCTTTCGTTGTGAAGCGGTCTTCAACGATGCTCCCAGTCATGGCGCCTTAATCCATCATATTCCGCCGTGCACTCGGCGGGTCCAGTTCAACCTATGTTGTGCGCGAGGGATCCGATTCAGGCGCCCCTGCTCGCGATGCACTGGCTGTTCCTCGTCGCCGCGACGCTAGGCGCAGCTTCCGTCTACGCGCAAGAAATCGTCGGCAGTTCCGTGTCGTATTCGAATGGGTTGTTAGCGGTTACGGCGACGATTAAAGGGGACGGCGCGCTGGGACTCCGCGACGATGGCGCGGACACCATCTCCGCGTCGATAGAAGCGGGTGCCCTGTGGGTGAACGACACCAGTGCCGGTGGCAGCGGGTGGGGCGTGCGATTTGGATCCGACAGTAAGGCAACGAGGCCCACCGCGGTCGTTTTGCTGCGCGAGTCCGTGTATGTCACGGCATTGATTGACGACCGCACTCCAATTCTGTACAAGTACGACGCGAAGACGCGAGCGCGCGTGTACTCGCGAGCGTTTGCGAACACCTATCTGGGGCCGATGTCGTTGATGGTGGGACGGGCGCGTCCGGGGTCATGTGATGAACTCGTTGTGATGTTGACGATTGCGAAAGGGTCGTCAATACTTCCCGAGTCCAAGAGAGACCGTCCCGGTGTGGGATATTGGATCCTCGACGCGTGTACGGGCAATCCCTCGCAGGACATTGTCATTCTTGAAGGCGTGCCAGACGCATCGGGAGTGGTGAGTCAGGAAATACCAATGGACCTGGCATTAGCCCCCGGCGGCGAAGCGGGCTACTTTTTATTACTCGAAGGCCGTCGGAGTGCCGTGGTTACGAATTCCGTCGCTGCGGTTCATCGAATCGATTTCGTATCTTCTGCCAACACCGTCGCATTCATGCCAGTTTCAGACGTGGTGAATGCGCGTGTACACGCCGAAGCGGACTGTGTGCTAGTCGCGGTCGACAGCCATCCCGCGTTCAATGGGGGCTCTGCGCAGAAAGACCAGGTGAAAGTGTTCAGGCGCGACCCCGAGACACTTGAAACGCTGGAATGGGGAAGCGAGAAAAAGACGTCTTCGATTGACCCCGCGTTCACGGTGACACTGCCGCGTCGGGATGCGTCGCAATTCACGAAACCCGTTGACGTTGGATTCGCGAAGGACTCGAGACAGGTCGTTCTTCTGATTTCAACATTTGAAACCGGCTCTACGTGGAACAATATCCCGAGTACCGTGCCATCGTCTGCCCCCGCGGTGCGGGCCGCCATCCAGCCCGTGGCGCGTCAGTCGACGGAGAAGTCGGCGCGCCCGATTCTGTTGTTCGTGAAGGAAGACGCCACAATAGCGCGACGTGTCGACGAGCTGAGAAACCCTGCTATCGCGAGCCCTGTCTTACCGCAGGTGCCGTACCTGCCACCGTCGAATACGAACGCTAGGATATTTATGGCCCGGATGGCGCTTGATAATGATAATGGACGTGCGTACATAGTTGGGACGCAGGAAGAAGGTGCGACGAAAAATCTGCTATCTATAGAATTATCTATTGGTGCAAACGGTTCAACTTCGTCACCTTCGCCTGGGACGAAGAATCGTGTATGCATCGGCGCCAGTTCTACAACATACGAGGGCCGACTACTGATGGACTTGGTTGCACGTCATCCAAATCTCAGACGGCAGGTGCATCCTCGGCGGTGGGGAGCGAAGGCGTACTGCCTACTTTCGGGAGTTCTGGGGCGTGGATGCGAAGCAGATACGGTGCGAATGCTGTGCTACTCCTGGGCACCGCCCGGTAAGGACCTGAGTCGCGAGAGGGAGCCAAAGGAACGAGGCCGCCTCTGCGCCACGGAGGGGCACGTGCTGGAGTACAACGGCAAGCTCGTATATATGCGCGACTTCTGTAACTGGCCGGCCACAGATCGATGCGAACAAGCGGACGAGGTGCCGTGGAACTTCAAGGGGCCGTGCGGCACACACGTCGTGCTCGCCCACGACCTCCTGCTCACGCAGCACGCCGCTGGCTATGGGTCGGTAGCGGCCGAGCAAGTCGCGCAGGCCGAGTGTGAGCTGCGCGCGGCATCGCGAGTTTCGTGGATGTTGCGCACACTGTAACCACCAGTAAACCCATTGGCTTCTGCTGTACCAGGCACAGCAGTGCCGGTGCCGTACAGTACCAGCACTGCACTGTCCCTAGATTGTTTCATCGGTACAGTACGAATTCTTCGTCATCCCGGCTCCCATTGGACGTCGGCTCCAAACCAGATGCCAGATTCCCTGTATAACTTGCACAACTCTTTTGCAGTACAGTATCGGTGAGAACGAGAGTTTACCCTGGGTTAGATTGGAATCTTTGCGATGCGATCCCTGCAGATCTTCTACAGTTGGAATTAGTTTGTCTCAGCACGAAAGGGCTGCTTCTACGATTGCGGAAATTACTTGGAGTGGTGGTGGAAGTCGTGGAAAAAGTGGCGACGCGATCTCCAGGGATGCGAACGCGCGCGGCGCCGGTAATAGGTCCTTCTCCACAGGCGGGACGCCTTGAGGTACACGCGCTTGCCGACTTGCCGGCCCAGCTTCATGCCCTGGATGTTGCCGTCGTCGAAGTGGATGCACCCGTAGATGCGCGACATCCCTGCGTCGTCGGCCGCCTCGCTGAACGTGCGCCACCTGCGGTGCACACGCCGCTTGGGCATGCGGCCCGGCTCAAAGCGTGACTTCCTCGGGTTCAGGAAGATGCCCGTGCCGAAGCGGTCGCTACGTGTCCACCGCCGCAGCACCTCCGCCGCGGCCGCGCTGAAGCCCGAGTGCCCCGAGGTGTACTCGGCGAACGGCGGCGACGGGTCGGTCTTGGGGTTCTGATAGGTGACGAACTGCGTGGCGGGCTTCCGCACCACCCGACTCACCGACGGGTCGTAGAACCGGATCTTCCCCAAGAAACCTAGCTCCCCGAGATCCCGGATGACTCGCACGGGGCGCGCGTAGTTGAATTTGTACTTCGTCGCCCACGTGGCCACGCCCGCGTCGGAGAGCGCGTTCGCCACCGCGTAGAACAGCCCGACGTCCTTGTCGTCGGTGTTGTGGTCGCGCGCGGACACCCACTGCGTAATCGTCAGCCAGGCGCCGGGCGGGTAGCTAGTCCCGCCGCCCGCCTCCCATGCCTCGGCCGACAGGCGCTGCTCCGGGGTGAGTGCGGCACTGGCTTCAACAATGCGTCTCGCCTGCTTCAGGAACGCGGGGTTCACGGTGTACGCCTGCCCGGGGCGCGTGATGCTGTTGGGCAGTACGAACGGCTTTGGCGGCGGCACCTTGATGGCCAGCCCGTGCGCAATCCCGAACGTGTAGAGCCCGCCCCACTCCGGCGACAGCGGCTTCTGCAGCGGGCCCGTCTTCGAGTCGATGGGTACGCGTTCCGGCTGCCACTCCTCGATGCTCGGCCGATCGTCGTCGTCAGCCTTGGGCAACGGAATTATCTGCGTGTTGTACAGATTGTAGGTGGCGGCGGCGACGCGAACCCCAATGCGCCGCGCGGCGATGCGGAAGGGCCGGTGCCGGCACCATTTCGGTGCCTTGCGGAATGCGCGTATGATGGTGCTTCGATCACCAGGGAACGAGCGTAGCAAGGCGAACTTCGCCGCATGGTGCATGGCGAGTAGCTTGCAGCGGCGACTGAACCTTCTCCTGGTTTTCGCTATCCGCCAGGCTTTAAATATCGACGCGTGCATAATCGCATACGCACCTGCCGCCTTGACCGGCCCCGGTCCTTGCTTGGCAACAATGTCTTGAACCGTTCTATCCCAGTACACAGAGACGGTGGGTTTCACGTTGGTGCGCACGAAAAAGCGCCCGGTCGAGCTCGAGAACACTAGACGCGGCCGTCCGGCGCGAAAGGTGCCATGGGCGCAGGTTAGGAAGTGGAAAACAGTGGCAACGAAGAGGATGGACAGGAAGCGGTGCTGCTGGCACATGTTGAGAGTTGTGGCAATCGCAACCGAATCGGCGCGATGTTAATGTACGAATTAGGTCTGGATGCAACAAGCAAGTCCACGACAAGGGCTTGCTGTGATCTTGACGCAGGGTGAGGGGGTGTCACATGAGGGAGAATGAATCCACGCTGAAGTGCGTGCTGATTTCATGATATGAAGGCATGCGCAAACGTGGTCGGGCCGTGCTTCAGATTCTTTGACGTTGGGGGCGTGCGATAATGTACATCCTCGTTTCTGTTAGGGTAGGCGAATTCATTGTCATCGCTACACGACCCGGTGCGGTTCCCATATCACGAGGCCCAGCTGGCCGCGCCGCGCCGCAGCAGCACCCACGCGATTAACGCCCCTAACAACGACACCAGCGACTTAGCAGTGCATACGTATCGGGCTTGTCTCATGTGTTGACTCCAAGCACGACGCGTTCAAACGGCGTACACTACGTAGCCGCATGACGGGATGTTCAAAATTCAAAATAGATTGCTATATGTTTGACTGTAATCGCTTCTCATCTACCAGCAACCAGTATTCCTCATATTTCTACAGGACGGCACGGTATCGTCTTCCGTTCTTCAAACACTTGGAAACAATGAACTCACAACGGGTTATTTCACGATTATTTTCAGATGCACGCAGGACCACTGTAAATTCGCTGTTCTAGCGTTTGATTCGTTCCGGTTCGCGATCAATATTTGTACTGACCAGTACCACTCACCAGTTCAGAATCCAGCACAACTGAACTAACAGTATGCACTTGCATACCGGTCCCGTGCTGTGTTAGTACTGCAATCGATCAAATCCAGAAAGCTCAATGGCTCTTTGTGGATTACTTGGTACTGTACAATTCGATAATAGCACCGTCGATAATACTGCTGCAGTACAAAAATACACGGGTCCATCCGGCGTCTCGGAAATGTGTGCAGTACCTACAAAAGTCGCTTGGAAAACGAACACGAAATTGCAAGGATGCGTCAAGTGCCCTGCTATCCCATGACATTACTCGTATGTAGAAACTTCATTGCAGTGTGAAATACAGCGGAACAGATGTAGGCATGCGAAGACGAATGCACGCAGACAACCTGCCGTACAGGCGACAGCACTACACGGGCTCCTGCAAGTGTGCTGCGTTGTCACTACCCACGCCACGCCCATCGGACCTCGTCAGCGCTACGCTAACGGCTGCGACGAATACTCACACGAATCTCGACGTCACTGCGCCATTCCGGCTTGAACCACTGGCTCATCACATTGGAGAACAACTTGCCGGCTTCGACTTTGCGCCGGCGAGGCTGTCAAAGTACCCGTCCAAGTCGCACTTCTCATTGTGCATTTGTGGTATTGTGCGCGGCCTGGTAGAATAATCTGTCTTGGGATTCGTACTATGTGTAAAACTAGAAGATGAGAAAATCTTTGTACGATAGTCCATCTCGATAAGAAAACGAGCGAATGGATGTGAAAATAAGATAATCCATGTCTCCAGCTGCAAATCGATAATTTCAAAGAAGAAAATCCTACTACCGATACCTCATTTACCTTCAATCTGGCTCACTGCCAACTTATTCACACTCTTACTTCTATTCAAATATGAGTTGCCAAACAAATAGCAATTTGTTCTGTGTTTTCAACGATTTTGATTAACTGTAAGTTTCAGCAAATTTACATAACTAGAATTGTTATATCCGCTGTGAGTAGCAGCCAAAGTATAAAAGAGATAAACTCAGCCTGGAGCTTCACCCGTGTAATCCAGTTCATCTATGGATTCAGTACTGATTCTATGTTTTTCTTTTACCAACCAAACTTAGGGGCACTAACCCCACTGTTCCTGAAAGTATCAAGAAGAATTAGACTTTCATCTATAACCAACTCTTCGTTCGTATCACTCATAGAAATTCAAGTCTTGCTAGATTCAGATTGAGCAAAAATGAATGATACTATGACTGATGTTTTGTATCTTTCATTAAACGACAAAGATATTATCTTACAAATGGCTATCTGGCAGATACGAATACACATTACGTCAAACGATAATATAAATTTTGTAAACGACAGTTTAGCATTGATGGGATGTATTGGTCGAATGAGAATACAGATTATGAAACAACTGTATTGACGAAGAAACTAAATTACAGTTAAAAAGAAAAAATATTTAATCTGAGCGTAAATCAATTCGTCCATTACTCAATTTGTGCAATATTCTACCGAATTGATAAATTTTAGCGATCTACATGGGCTCTTCCTCGATATTCCATTTTTTAAAATGTACAAAAATGGTACAGATGAATCAAATGCTCTGAAGCCAGTAAAATATTTTCCACTAAGATTCTCTTTCCCTAACACGAAACTGAGAAAAACCTGTATTTGATGGAAAATCGAAGACAAAGTTTACAAGGCCGAGAATTAGATACTAAAAGACTTCAATATGTTTTTATCAAAACTGAAAGATTAGTTCCATGTATCGGATTCGACATAGCAGTCTGTGGCAGCATGTATAGTTTTTTTCACTTATATCACCACATTCAAGCACCTGTATTTCTTAGAGATATATAAGGATCGTATTTTCATTCACGGATACAGCCTGCGTGAAGTGCTGAAACTGCAGGGTGAGTAAATGATATGCAATCGATTATAAACAGACCAGTTACACAGGAACGTTGATCAATATCACTCGAAAATTTCTGATCTTTCAATTCTTTTATTAGAAAGAAATTTGTCACGATATCCAGCAGAAAATGAACTGACATATAAATATGTAAAAAATATTCTCAGCACATTTCTAGTTAGTGCGTATATTGCAATACTGCACTATCGTTTATCGAGTGAATGATAAAATTGAATTAATTTTTTGTTGGGCTTCGATTTCTGTAGCGCAATTTGGGGGGTCTAACACTGCTTTTTAGTCCCTATCTTATTTATTTATTTTTAGTCCTACACTAGATTTAAGACAGTCACCTATTTTCGGGTAGTATTTAGTGCTAGTTTCCGCCGTCACTAAAACCAACCACCGTGGCTTACCTACTCTGGTGTGGACTTTCCTCTTCTGGACTCGTCCCGATTGTGTGTAGTGCTACGCTGCGGCGGTCACTCTCTACTTGATCGCAGATCCTGTCTCTAACCTAGGTTAAATTTTAACCGCCTGCCCCTTTGTGGCCTGGTGGGTGTGTGTATCATCTGCCCTCGGGCTATTTTGCGCCACAATTTCTACCAGAAGAGCTAAGACATACAGTAAAATAATTGTGTCCATTTGATACTCACCTGTAATATCTTTTTTCCTCAAACATTCAAGCGGCACCCATCATTTATTTCAATGATTACATGGGTTTGTCAAAATTCTCGACTACCTCTTCTGGGTTTCAAGCTCTATTGTACATTCGTTTTATTTCTCTAAAATGTAAGGCTATACTTAATATCAAATTTATAGATCTTTTCGTGAATGGAGAAGGTAAGGGTTGTAAGAAAATCAATGAACTAGATAGAAGCTGCTTAATCGAAACTTGTCCTAGTTGATCTTCGGCTTTTTTAGTCAGGAGAAAATACAGATGAGGAACATATTTTCAAAAAAATTAAAGAAAGCTTAACCTAGCAGAGGTTACTCAGGAAATTCTTTTACTGATAGCTTGATGAATTGTATCTTTCAGACTAGTAGTTTGCGGCCAAGGGTCTATGCTTCTTTTTCAAAGAGGTTTTTGAACTACCGATTTTCAGTTTTTTGTCAAGAATATACCGAGTTCTGTCTGGACCCAAACTGGTACTGCTTTAGAATGTTGTAGCTCTATCTTACCGAAAACTGAAGATCATTTATTTTTAGTAATTACTGTTCGCCTGCCTGGGATTTGTTTGATGATCTAGATGGAATGAAAACAGTCCAGATAGGCTAGTAGGATTCCTCCTAAGAGATTTCGCTAATCAACATGTAATGGATTAAGAGCTTTTCACTAAAAAGAAACCTGCAAAGAAGCCTGCTACTCGTTGTAGGAGAAAGTGTCTGAGCCATACTGGAATGATACCGCCGATTCTACTGCTTGTAAAGATTCATCATGATTTCCTGCGAATTCCAAGCTATTCTCTGTTTCATATGAGTATTGTCATATTTTGATTCCTTTCGATCCATATGACCTCTCATAACTAATCGGGTCTTAAAATACTCCATAATCTCGCAGTTAAGTTACATAGTTTGAGCAAATCGAGACTGTGGAATAGTCCTAGTAGATTTGATTTCTGACTTCGACACAACTTTAAAAACCACAACTTAATTAATTTTTTGTTTCGCTCTAATCTGCTATCACGGTCATCAGTTTCCCTGTGTAATAATACGAGATTAGTGGTCTATTCAATCAAATTAATATACTTCCCATGAAAATAGGGCTTCTGTTAATTAATTTTTGGCATGACGAAGATTCTGCGTCGCGAATTCAATTGAGAAAGCAAATTTGAGCTTATCGAAGCAACCGGTTGACTCTTAATTCTAACTGAAAATTTCGAATATTGTGATTATGGCTACTATAATTTCTCAAAAAATTGGAAGAAATTCAATGTGTAACGGCTGAACTACAAGAAAGGAATGTACTACTTGCTGAATGTCACATGCTTGATTTTGATACAATGATTTGTTATACACATATAAGCTTAGGCATCATTGTATTTCTGGCATGCCATACATTCGTACTGATTCAGGATTTGAGTCTTGTGTCGCGAAAATTCAAAGAGGTTTAGAAACAAAGCTAACTGAAATAGGCAAAAGGTTGCAATGGCTGAAAGAATTGCAGCTCAAATAGCAAAGATTTTTGTATTCAAGATTAAAATGATAAGGCTAGGTTTATCCTCGGATCTGCTACTAAAGTTGAGAGGCTTTGGTCTTACCCAAACATTTAATTAATATCATCAATTGTTTAGAAGCCCTGTTCTGTTAGAAGAAATTCTGTTTTTCAAGAGAAACTGCTCGTATTGGAAGAATGAAGATGTGCGCACTGTGATAATAGCGCGTCAGTCCATGAGCGTGAGTGAAAATTTAAGGAATAACAAAAGACATTCAATTAAAATTTTAATAAATGAATTGGAATAGGATTGTGCTATTAACGGAAGTGAAATTTCATCTTAAATTGCAATTCAAATTGCTTTTATATTAGCAGTTTGAAATTGAATTGTAGGATTGGGATACTGAGTCAACTCAATACCAATACAATTCATTCGAACCCTGGTCGGGATCTCTTGCGATTCGAATGTGTGCCGTGGACGAGATAGCTCATCTTCCACAAACGGTATGCTTTCTGGAACGCGCGTTTCCCAACTCGACGACCTAGCTTCAATCCCTCGATATTTCCGTCGTCAAAGTGGATGCCACCGAAAATTCGAGACATCCCCGCATCATCAGCCGCCGCGCTGAAAGTCTTCCATGATCGGTGTACACGTCGCGTGGGCTGGCGGCCGGGCTCGAACCGTGATTCTCTTGGATTCAAGAAAATGCCTGCGCCGAACCTATCACTGCCAGTCCATCGTTTCAGCACCTCGGCGGCCGCCGAGCTGAACCCAGAGTGACCCGAGGTATACTCAGGAAACGGCGGCGACGGGTCACTTTTCGGGTCTTGGTACGTCACGAACTGGGTGGCGGGTTTCTGCACAACCCGACTCACAGAAGGGTCGTAGAAGCGGATTTTGCCGAGGATGCCCATTTCCCCAAGATCCCTAATAACACGCACGGGGCGTGTGTAATTGAATGCGTACTTCGCCGCCCACGTGGCCACGCCCGCATCAGAAAGAGCGTTCGACACAGCGTAAAACAGTCCGGCATCGTCGTCGTCGGTGTTGCGGTCACGTGCGGACACCCATTGCGTGATGGTCAACCAACACCTGGGGGATATCCAGTTCCAGCACCCGCCTCCCATGCCTCGGCTGATAAGCGCTGCTGCGGGGTAAGTGCGGCGCTGGCGTAAACAATGCGTTTCGCTTGTTCCACGAACTGGGGGTTAACCTTAGGCGACGTACCGAATTTCGCTGTACCTTTGTGGAGGATATAAGGTATCGGTGAAGGCAGCTTAATTTCTAGGCCATTTCGAATTGCGAAGGTGTATCGGCCTCCCCACTCTGGCGAAAGTGGCTTTTGCAGCGGCCCAGACGCAGAATCGATCGGAACTCGTTCCGGTTGCCACTTTTCGATGTCTGATTGATTACGATCATTTCTTGTAGGCGGAAGCATAACTTGTGTGTTGTAAAGTTTGAAGGTATCGGTTGCAACGCGATACGCAAGGTTTCTCGCAACAATTCTTGCATGCTTTCACTTGCATCGTACTCGAGCCGTGCGGACTGCATGTAAGATGGCTTTTCGATCTTTGGGGAATGAGCGCAGTAGCGCGTTTCGTGCGGCGTAGTGCATGGCAAGTAGTTTAAACGAGCACTTACGATAAATAATTTTATGTTTCGTTTGTCTCCAAGCTTCAAATATAGACGTGTGCATAATGACATAGGCGCCTGACGCTTCAACAGGCCCTGGCTTCCTCTGAGACACAATGTTTTGAACTACTCTATTCCAGTACACGGAGACGGTTGGTTTTACTTCGGTACGAACGAAAAAACGTCCCGTTGAGCTCGAGAATTCTAGACGTGGTTTAGAGCAGGAAGTTGCATTGGTGTAGGTTATAAGGTGTCGTGAGCATCTTCCACTTACACGTAGCAATCCAATATGATGGCATGCATAGGTCAACATATGATCGTAGGAGTAATACATGAACCCACACTACATTAGTCAGAGCAGACAAAGAGAAGAAAAGCAAGGAAGATATCACGCACTGAAGTCGGTCCGTGCTTTCTCTTCTTCTTGAACCCTTGAATTCGTACAGGGGAGTACGACAGGATGTTGAAAACAGTACCTACAAAGAGAATCGTTAGGAGGCTACGGAGCCGAAGCATGTTGAAATCCCAAGCAAATCCCAAAGATCTCAATGTACGACTTAGGTTTGGATGTAAACAACTCTGAACTAATCGAACGTTGAAGTACGTGCCGATTGAATTAGTACAGAAGTCTACTTCCCATTTCTAGACATGTTGGGGCATCGAATCATCGGGATCCTCGTACATATCTGTTATGCCCGTAGCAATAGTCAAATTCAAGGCCTTTGCAACAAGGCTAGGTCAAGTTTACATATCCCAAGTCCCACTTCGACTAGCCCACCGCTGCAAGGCCCATGCTATTAATGGCATGAACGAGCTCGTTGCTTTAGCAAATTCGCAAACCGTAAGTAAAGCGTTTTGTGTATACGCAATAAGAGTAATTTACCTTCGGTACGTCCACCGGTGGGGTGTGGTGCATTATTTCTCAACGTTTGATGTAAGAAATGGTCAGACAGACTCGATAACAACGTTTGTTTTCGTAGGCAGAATGGAAATAAGGGAAACTTTTCAAGGGCCATTTCTAGAATTTATTCACTTAACTGTAAGTGCATTCTTTCCGAGATCGTCTATAAAACAAACGTCGTGAAAATGTCGCGTGACATAGCGTTCCATCAAGTACCGCATCAGGAAAAATTGCGGAATTAGCTTGGCGTGCAGTTTACAACGGTTGGATAACCGGCGGTCTCACTGTATTTAACGTCACCTATCGAGCTATGGACGTGACGGCTGTGGAGTGAGCCCCGTCAAGTGGCCTCGTCACTATTTTATTTGGGCGTCACCCAGTCAGATTTGAACCTGCGATCTATATTTAATGCATTCTTTATTCGATTAGGAATGAGAACTCAATAATGAAGTGTAAGCACTGGACTTTGTTCTGAATATGTTGACGACTGGTGTGATTAAAATGACCACTTTTTTTCTCTTGTTCTGATTTCCGACTTCCCCGAACGGAACGAAGACATGGACGTAAAACCTACCGCACGTCGGTAGCTCGTGTCGACACTATTCGTTCGTCGGATAAAACGAACGTTGTATTGAAGAGAGAAAGTGAAACGCGCACACTCTCTGTGTCATTCTAATCAGATAGGGATGGACTTGCTGCATGTCGGCTGCAAACACAACTCATCCAAACTGTGGAATTCGTAGGTTTAACAGGTATCACCTTCCTCACATATAGAAAACGAGCACAGTAATCCTCATATTTCTACTCCACTGAGTGCTGTAC
>JAAUYH010135479.1_pt1 | contig 21852 bp, 22 predicted proteins | sample 7278061 | NCBI WGS metagenome assembly JAAUYH01 (sample SAMN14350203, study PRJNA611818) | marine sediment metagenome | isolation source: surface marine sediment (0.6m) | place: French Polynesia: Moorea | collected 2018-08 | reverse complement strand
CATTGCTCCACCTTTCATGATTGTAGAAGGCAAGAATTTGATGACGTATTAGTTTAATCCTATCAATCCAGATGATTTCAATCACAATCAGAAGTATCAATGGTTGACTAATACGAATTGGTTTCCTTCGGAAGGTGTAGTCTTAATTTCACAGAATGGATCCATAGAAATGCGTTTTATATCACATCGCATTCAACATATCGATAAGTATGTCAGAATTTTTGTTCCTAAAGACTCATTTATTGCCTCACATTAGACGGCCATGCATCGTGCTACGGATTTAATTGTTTGGAATATTTTCAGGAAATTACATGTGAGGTGATGCAATTTCCTTCGAGCACTAGTCATTTACTTCAACCTCGGAACCGGATGGTGAACAAGGAATTGAAACAAAGTGTCAAAGAGTATCTTCATGCATTTTTCCGGCTTGGTAAAATTAATCTCAAATCTATTCGAACCAATCCCATCCTCGTTATAGTTGTGTATCCACCGATCTCGCGCTCATACATTATTGAAAGTTTCGCGGAATTTGTTTTGTGACCTATGGATTATCGTTTCGTGGAAGTATTTGCTATTTCATCAGAATAGCATGTTTATTCTGTGAACTCGCATCATCTGTCAGATTTTCAAGTCATGCAACTACTCAAATTAACCTTATAATCAGGTAACAGTACATCGACTGTTTTGAACAAATCAATGGCTTTGTTGAATCGGTATAGAACCGTCAAAGATATTGCTGTAAACGCCAGTATCAACAATTGTGTTAAGAAAATGAACAAGTCATTAGAACCGTCAAGAGAAGCTTTGTAGTGTGGTACGCCAGTAATGTGTCTCACTTTAGGCGGAATTATAGAGCAACGTAAGAAGAGAATTGGAAACAACATGGCTATCGAATTTCTAAGGCGAGAGAAGAGACCCAGAAGGAAGCGCAGGGAGATAAGAAACGTGAATTGATTAGTATCAGGGATAGCTATCGAGGCGAGAAAAAGCAAAAAAGAGATGCAGTTTAAAGGCTTATGGTGCTCGCTGATCCATAATTCAACGGACCTAATTACCCTTTTTCGTAGAAACCACAATAGATGCAATGTACGTGAATTTCTTTCCGAATATGCCGCACATTCCTAATTTTTGTTTTATTATTCGACTCTTGTGGCCAAATGACCCTCGTGGGGATGGTTCAGGGGGCGGACAAAGTTCTAGGAACCCTCGTTTAGAGTAATGTTCGAAATGACTAAACTTGGCAAAATTTAAGGAAAATTTAGGGTTTGGCCTTGTCAAGCTCTGATAAAAGTGTTCAGGAAAACGAGTTTTTGAGACAACAAAAAATTTTCAAGTCTTCATTGAGTACTAGATCTGTAGAGAACCCAACCTAGTATCTGGCCTGTATGTTAAAAAATTTTTCGCGGGGACCAGATACCATCAGAAGAGCCCTTTTGATTGCAATTCTGCATTGGTAATGAGTGTTCATACGAAATTAGGCAAATTTTTTAAGCACGAAAGTTCGCAATCGCAATTGTACGAAATTCGTCTCAACAAAAATTTTGTGAAGCAGTAGAGCAAAGTCTCTCCGTACAAGTAGACTTGTCATGCATTTCTGTTGAGACTACTGCTCTGGGATGGCGTAAGAAAATTTTTTTTGATGCCTTAGAGGCTTGTTTCCTCGTACTCTTTTATTACAGCTTTACAAGGCGAAACCCTAAATTTTCGTTAAATTTTGCATAGTTTAATCATTTCGAACCATACTCCAAACTAGTGTTCCTAGAATTTTGTTCACCCCCCTTGTACCGTACGTCCTAACTTATTACCAGATTTGTTTCTGGTATATTTTACTTCTTTTCATGTATTATATTGCAGCGATATTAATTCTAATATTTCTGAGGACATACTGTATTAAGTTTATGATAAGAAAGCGATTCCAATCGCGTTTTGCGAAGTGTAACATATCACAGGAGAGTGTTAAAGTGAGGTCTTCCTGTATCTCTTTCCAACAGTGCGCGTGTACGTACAGTATCACACATAAATACAAACAGCTGCTTTTAGTAGTACCGTATATTACCGACTGATAAATTCCGGGCAATGTCTCTCGAGCAAGTTTTGGACCTAATTGGCCAATTTATAAGTTCAGGTATCTTCAAGGCTTCCATCCATGTCCCTCCAGGTAATGCTGTACCTGGTCCTTACTTTGAAAAATATTTTTAAGAGTGTTGATTTCGTCGGAACTACTAAGCAAAAAGAAATTGGGTTGTGATGAAATGCCGCAGATCGAGCTCTGTATTCCTCGTTGACAGAGGTGACAGCTCACGTACGAGAGCTGTCAAATATCCAATGGTCCTAATTTTAAGTACCTAGGGCCAACGTGTGTACTAGTTGACCTATCCCATCTCAAAAGAAAAGTTAACCAGGTGCACCCTGCAAAGCCTACTTAAGTGCCGAATCGCCGCTTTCTTCATTCACAACATCCACCACTTCCTACATGGGTGCAGCACTATCAAAGTCTCCCGGTGTGGAGAGGTCACTCACTATCAAGCGTGCAGAGGTTCCGAATTTCGTTGTTAAAGAGCTTGGTGTGAATCAAGCCGATGTCGCTCAGCTGGAAGTGACTTGCAGCAGCACGCCCTTGTACGATGCACTGACCAAGTACTTCGCACAGCGTGGTGTGGATATGGACGTCGAGCCTCCATCAGCCAAAGATCGGATTCATAACGACCCGCTGAAGGATGAACGTGAATACCCCGGGAAATTGACCTCCTACCAGAACCCACCGATAAAGTTCATGGACGAGTTTCGTCGGTACATCAAGAACGAGAAAGAAGAAGAAGAAGAGGAAGCACAGCGTGTTACCTATGCATTTGGTTACGGTTGGGGAAAGATTCAAACGAATCCATCAGAGAAGAACTCCACAACTGGAAACCAGACAGTCTTGTTCCATCATTACGCAAGAGGGGAGCCAATCGAGGAGTACCACGTGATGTCTGTTTTGCGGACTGTGGTGCTGTATGCGAAGAACGATGCTGTGATTAAGGCTCTGAATCGAGAAGCATTGGATTGGTATCACACCCGAGAAAAACTTGTACTTGCCACTCAAGGTGACAAATATGTGTTGTACACTCTGAAAGTCTCTAAATGTGATAGACCACCGTCTTGGATTTGTCATGGACACCGCGCTTCACGTCCCTGCTCTTCAATTGTTCTGGCACCTGGTGTCCAGGAAGCAATGCTAGCCGACGCCCGTTCATTCTTCGATAAGAAGACCAAAGATTGGTATTATTCACACGGCGTACCGTATCGCCGTTCGTATCTATTGTACGGGCCCCCGGGTACTGGCAAAACGAGTCAAATTAGAGCTTTGGCTGGTGAACAGAGGTTGAAAGCCTGTTTCATGTCGTTATCCCATAAAGACTTTGGTGATCATACCTTGATCGAGGCGCTAGCGAAGATTCCAAAGCCATGTGTACTTGTTTTTGAGGATGTCGATGCCATCTTCGACAAGCGAAAAAACAAGTCTGAATCTACCCTAACGTTTTCAGGCTTACTGAATGCCGTGGACGGTGTTGTTTCCACCGAGGGTACACTTATAATGATGACGACGAATCATATTGACCGACTGGACCCTGCATTGTTGCGCTGTGGACGTATCGACCGACGCTTCGAGTTCTCTCTGCCTAGGCGTAACGAGGTTGCACGTTATTTCAGGACATTCTATCCAGACGCACCAATGGAGTACTCGACGAGGTTCGCCGATCTGGTGTTTGAGCGGGAAGAGAAAATGGCTCGCTCACTAGCTACGTTGCAACAGCACTTCATTTACTGTCGTGGAGATTCTGCAGAGACAGCGCTGGACAAGGTTGATAAGTTTTTCAAGGCTTATTTTCCGGATGGCGGTGCGGATGCGGGCAGTGATGTTACTGCGGAGAATGACGAAGATGAGAAGGAGGAGGACAGGCCAGACGAGAAGGACAACGGTGCATCGGAGGAGTCGGGTGACAAAGAGATCTCTGAAAGTGCGTAACGGAAAGATCGACATGGCGAACCGCAGTCGGAGGTGTTAGTTGTTTCCTGAGTTGATGAGCGCATGTTGAGTTTAGCCTGGGGTAATGCGTACTACGTTTGATGGATGAATTAAATTTAGTAAGGGAAAAACGCGGATGGTTTATGATTGGTGACAATGATGTAGTAAATGTGATAGTAGTAAAAAGATGTGTGCGAGTGTCTTTGACTCGTCTGTAACGAATTCTACGGCAGAAGTACCAGGGTAGTGAATGAATGAATAGAGGTTACTCATACTCAATAACTTGCGCCAAATTGATTGTCCTAGCATTGATCATTTTGAGATTCGGCAAGTGTTTTATTGACGCTACTACACAACCGAATACAAGTAGTTTATTTCGTTACTCCATTCACAGTCAATAGTTCAACGAATGATTCAACGTGACAATCGACTCAACGCAGACATATAGAAACCAGTCAACCGAGTCAAAAATCATTTCAACCCTTCGTAGACACTTGCTACTGGTCTCGAAGAGCAAGTCTGCACCTACGTTCAACCCCGATTCAACTACTAATTCTGAGCATAGAAGAAAGCTTAGATTTGTCCCAATGCGAGTACAATCCCCGATTCTTCATATTCTGAACTTCAAACGGAGTTTTGATTTCCAATTTTATGTAGCATACATCGATAACCATTTCATCATGACTCGAGATTCTTCAGATCATACCCTCTCAAAAACATATTCATCGTGAATACTATTGAATTTATCGCTCGCATAATTTATTCACTCGTTGAATTAGCTACAAGTAACTTTTTGATTACTAATGTGAACTCAGAATAACTTTTTTGTATGTTGCTCGAAATTCAATAGGTTATTTAATGACTGATAGCGACTGTGCGGTATTTTGTGGAACTCTGCAATGAACTTGGTTACCCTTTCCATACACATATTAAAGAATCTCGTACACTCCCGAAATTCAAGTAACACTAAATCCTCCGATTCCATGGAAGGGAACTCCAATCCTCCTTTCAATCGAGATCGTCTACCGAAAGGAATTGTCAAAGCCACTCGTGATGAATGTTTCACACAGGTCGAAGATTCCAATATTTGGGAATGTATGTGTAAAAAGAGGCGAAAAGTTTCGGGACATGGATTTACTAATCTAGTTGCACATGTTTCTCGTGATCACCCTCTGTGATACCAGCAAATAATTGCTGAATTAGATGCCAAAAACTCAGGCCTAACTCAAGGAAGCACCACTTCTTTTTTTTCAAGTAAGACAATTTATGTGTATGGATGGCTCAAGCTAATTGTGCATGCACTACTGCCGTTTTCAACAGTTACAAATAGTGTGATTCGAGAATCTGTACGTTTTCGTGCGATATCACTGGGGTCTTTGATGAAGTACTTGGACATGATGACCAGGCACGTTGAATCAAAAATACGAAATGAATTGGCTGAGAAAATCGCGTAGGTTTTCGACGGATAGTCTGAGAACCAAACACATTTCATTGCACTTTATGCCTCGTATCTATCCACGAATGAGCAAAAGTACGACACAAGATTGGTGGGGTTCTCCTCGTTAGAAAATGAAACGACCCAGTCTGCTAATGCTCATCTAGAGTACATAGGGTATGTACTAGAGTTGTTCAACAAGTCTATCGAAAATGTTGTCTGTCTCATAGGCGACAACTGTTCGGTTAATAGATCATTAGCTAAACGGATTGGGATAGGATTTATCGGCTGTGCATCGCACAGATGGAACTTAGCCATGAAAGATGTAACGGGTAGTAGTGATCTCAGCATATCAAAGGTGGAGGTGATTATGAAAGCATTCCGAAGACCAAAGCTCGCAGGAAAATTAAGAAAACTGACCCACTTGAAAGCCAAGTGTCCTAATGCCACCAGGTGGTCGAGTACAGTACAGATGTTGGACCGTTACACTAAGTTGCGATCATTTCTGTCGGGGTTTGATGAACATGAATTTGGTGAGAGTTTGCTTACACCACATGAAGAGAAACGAATCGATTCATTGTGCGAGAAGTACAGTGAGTTGGAGTCAATTACAAAGGCTTCACATAGAGAATCTACTACTATGTCAGAAGTTTGACTAATGTTCGATAAAGTTATAGATGAGGTTCCGGAAACCCGTCATAGGCTTAGCCCTAACGCAAAAATTGTTCATGACCCTGTTTTTGAGGAAGCTATTGTGAAAATACAAGATGTTCGTACAAATGAACTTACTAGTGAACAAATCTCATCTGTACAAGTTCTCTTGAATCGTAACTCAGTAAATACATCTGTGGTCAATACTTCTAACAGCGATCTTACTTTAGCTGAAAGGGCACTGAAAAGAAGGAAGTTATCAAACAATAGTGCTACTTACATGGACCTCACTTTTCTATTTCCTACTTCTAACACTTGTGAGAGATTATTCTCTAAAGCAGGCTACGCAATGTAATCTAGTGGTGTTTGAACAGCAAATTTTTTTACATAATTCACGTAACTGTTGTCTATCATTAAGATTTGAAATGACCCAACTTGCATTGCGTTTTGCGTTTAAATTATACGGCGAGCGTACCTACGTTTCTTCACTAGATGGCTGACCAACGATGGACTCCAAATGCTCGAGTTTAGTAATCAGTCAGCTTGTCTGCACAGTCTACACAATTTCACGACTCATTAGTAGACCTAACATTTGTCGGAGAATCCTTCTAGAATTCCTAACTTTACTGTATCGAACTGCTCTAGTGCGTTATTTTTATTTTTTCGGAATTGGTTCTTTCAGGTACGAGGCTAGCGGTCGTTTAGACGGCGAGTTCTAACTAGTATTCGTTGCAGAGTTATAGTACAAACAATCGACATTTCTTCCTTGTACCTTTTCCGTAAATACTCATGTACACAGGGATTTTATATGCTGTTAGGCGGTCTAGTATATTATAGATTCCAAATTATTCACAGTACGGAATTAAACGGCCTTTCAAAGGCTTCCTAGTAGGGGTGCATACGAACGGATCTGCGTCAGTCCATTCATAAAATTTAAAAATCCTACGATCCACAGCCCGGTTGATGATTGGTTGTAAGTAGAAATATCCATCCACAGCCGGCCAGTAAAAAATAAATCAAATATGAAAGTAGTACAATCCGCTAATATATCTATTTTTATATTCCGATCCGGAATGGGACCGAATCATAGGGCTATCAATCCGCAAACGATCCGTAGCAAAATCCAGTCCGATTCGATCCGCTCAATTATGGCCCTTCAATATTATTGCGGGAAATACGTAACCAATAGCATTGAAGTACCATAAATGAACAGACGGTTGCGGATTCAGAATCGGTCGCGCACGAGCTTCCTTGTTGTTGCAGTTCTACCACTTTCGTCCACGTGAAGTGAAGCAGAGCAAAACGTTGGCTGCGTTCTTCGTTCCGTTAGGTTCCTTACATGAAAATAAACATGCTTTATGAACCCTATGTTCTTCTAGTTGTAAGCCAATCATGCGGTGGGATCATTCGGAATTTTTTCAGTAGCACAGCGGATGCGGCGAGACTATGATGAAGAATTCTTTCTCCGAGGCGCGTGAACATTATTGATGCGCTGATGCAAATTTTCCTCAGCGTGCCATTCATCCCAACAAAAACGTAGATGACTTCGTGCAATATTACACAGCGGTACGCCGCATTTCGTGCATCTTACTGATACCTTGATGCTGCCAAGATTATGCGAGTTATTCACGTTGTACAACCCACACCGGGTCCGTTTTTTGAGTAGTCCGCGCACATGTGGTGAGACCACGGTACGCAATAAACGTCCACGAGGACTTTTGAACCACTTCAATTTTTGTTTTTGGAGTCCCCGAGCTTCTAGTATTAGAGTATCGCGTTCCTGTCTCGAAAGTTGGGTTTGGTAACGGCTCGAAGGGTGAGCCATGGTGCTGGAGTTAGTGCAAATTAGAAAAAGAGATATTCGTTTATATACACTTGAGATAAATTGGTGAGAGTATCAAATCCAGTTAAAATAGTCTCTTTATAGAGCGTGCGATAAAGATGATGGCGAGACTAATACTAGAACTGAAGATAATGAAAACAAGTGATTAACGAGAGTACTTGTATACAATCAAACATCAAATCTGTGTGCTGTTTACTCAAAAAAACATCCTTAAAAGAACCTATTTATGTGAAGAGCGTACTACAATCATGTCATCAACAAGAGACGTGCCCAAGCGGGACCTTTTGTCATCAAAGAGTAGCTTTAGAGCAGAAAAAACTCGATCACTAGCTGCAGATGATACAGGTGTTGCATAAATTCGCGTAGCAATAGCGTACAGATTAGGAAACTGTGCCTTTCTGTTGTACCAAAATTCCATGATAGTGAAATTATCTCCCAAAAGATGACTGCGTATTTCTTGTAAATCATCTAGTCGTAATAAGTTGTATTTTAAAACTTCGTCTAGTGTCGCGGTCTCTTGTGCTACAGAATCAGCACTCCGAAACAATTCAAATGGTCTCTTCTTGCCTCCGATACGGTTTTCATTGCTTCCGCCATCTGAGTATGACACCATGGATTCCAAGTTATTGATTTCAACTTCAGAACGTACTGAGTCTGCTCCATCGAATTCAATGCATTTTGAACTAATAGAATCGATCCGAAATCTTTCTTTGTATTCCCGAACGAGCTTCCGCGCAAATTCTTCGGCTTTCGAGCGTAATTCCAACCGCTTAGAAGTATCAGATATAGATTCCATCTCCCGAAATACAGGATTCAAATAACATTCAACACCCAATAGAGTGTAGTCTCAGGAATTTGACAACATCTTTTCACGTAGAACTCGACAAAATTCACAAGAATAAATTGACGGATGGGCCAACGCTTGACCTTCGCATCGCCATACCTTACTTCCATGCGCCACATCATCTATTTTTGCAAGCATGCGATAAATCGTGGGTAGCGCAACATGCAACGTTGGACGCTGCGATGTTTCAAAGCGGTCGATGCAATCAACCACTACACCAAATCCGTCAAACGCAGTTTCAATTCCCGGAAATGCAGTTATAGTCCCATCGATGTTCGATATTTTTCTGAGATTGTTATACGCTGCTTGAGCGGAGGGTTCCATATGAGAATCTAAAAAACTGCACACATATCGAGACGCTTTTAGAAATCTTTTGGCGGTATATTAAAAGGTGCCAAATGTTGTTTCAGACTCCTAGATTAATTTGTAGCCGTGAAGTAGCAAATGGTTCCAACCGCTACGGTTCGCGTCTTCAATAATTTTTTTCATTCCTCGAAAGTCTTGTACAATGATTTGTAATTAGGTCCCTTGCATAGAATTCGTCATGCAATATTGCGTAGCCTTATTCAGTTGATGTGCTATGCATCTCGTCCAAGATTCATCTGGCGCACGAATTTCTCGTGATACGGACGCGTTTGCAACTCGAACCATGGCCGCTGCTGCGTATGTGACCATCATAAATCGTCGCATAAACTGTTCGACGTTGGTCTCGTATTTTTCTACTAGAGAATTGTGGAGGCAAGTCAAATATTATTTGCATTTGGCTGTTCCGGCTCTTCTCGGAGCAAAAGAGTTACATTAGGTATTTCGAATTGCAACCCGCTAAATGGTCTCTTGTCTTTCACTTCCAAGAAGTGCAATGTCGAATCATAAAAATGTTTTCCTTGTACCTTCAAGTGAACGCCATCAACTGTAACCGCTCCACCAAATCGCAAAAGTCCATTTCTTCTGTCAGTAATAAAATTATGTCGGAGAGAATCGCTTGTTTCTCCAACAGCAGAAGTTACGGCGTTATGTCCAGGCAAATATGACTTAGGGTCTATTTTTTGTTGGCAGGTACGGTTTGTGTCATCTTAAAAATTGTATGCGCAAAGTTTTTCATTCCAACAGATCCATCGCAAAAACCAAGAGGCTTTATGCCCAGGCAGACAGCTAATGCAGTCGCTTGTGCAACTTTTTTCGTGCTGCAGATGGTAATTGTCGTTGAAATCGAACGGTTCCTGCTCCATTCTTGTGTTTATTAGTAAGATATTCGAGTCTAGAAGTACTATCTTGAAGAGTATTGAATTACAAGTGTGCTTTTTCAAAGGAACATCTACCATTCTTTGTGAGATTGCAAAGTAACCAGCCAGCAGAAGGCAATGTGTTGAGATGGCAGAGTACGAGATAGTTTCTTTAGTGTTAGGACCACAATTTGGCGACAGAATTGAATTTTTCGAATTCAACCAGCTCGAATCAGCTATCTGTTCCGCTCAGAATGCGTCTGACAACAACGATGGCGTCATTACGGGTTTCGATTAGTTCCCGGGTCGAGGAATTACTCATTGTGAACTTCGTTTGGATGCGTTGACTCGATGTCTGATCCACTTAACATTTATGAAAGTTCGCCGAATGGACCAATCCGGTTCAGGTTTGTGACATTTAGTTTTCGGTCCGTTACCGATCCGGGAAGTTGTAAAACATTTCCGTTTAGTTTTGTTTGAATTTAAATTTACCTAAATCCGATCCGGAATTATAGAAACATTTCGTGAAAATTTCCGCCTGAAATCCGGAATAATTCTTTCGGTCCGGATTGGATTTAGAACAGATCCGTTCATACACACCTCTACTTCCTACGTAATTGAGCAGTAGTCAAACCTGTCTATTAAACATGTAGCAATGAATTGCAGAGTGTAGAATATTGAAGGGTGTTCAGAAGGAAGATACGATGTTTCTATGTATCGAGAAGAAAGCAGCTGGGTTGTTTGATTTTGTACAAGTAGAAAATTAAGCGCATAGAGTTTGAAATTGAATGTCGCTCTCAAGTTCTCCGCTAAAAATCAACAAAACTTGCCAATACGGTAGAAAATATGCAGACGCACCAAGAAATAACAAGAGACGAATCTCTTTTCTTGTAGAATTGATACTGTATTGTGATCGCTTGGATGATTACACCAAATCGCGTCTTTGGTGTCTCGAGTCTCGAGTAGTAGGAAATCGATTCGTCTAATACGTACTGAGGTAGATTGAAGTATGCAGTAGCCCAGCTATTTCTTCGAAGATAACCAAATCGAAAGAACGCATGAACTAGATCCAAGATTGCATAGTGTGCCACAATTTCTACAGCACGACTTCGATTGCCCTTCTGAAACTACTAGTAAACTATAATAGTCTACACGAAATCCAAGATTTGGAGCACTGTAGATCCGGAGGAGGTGCGATTTCTCCATTTCTCCAAATCGTCAAGTACGACAACCGTCGTAATGTCGGTTGGGATGACTGGACCGGCCAAGCATTCGCAAGATATGACGTCAACTGTGTTGAGTATGTATCCTGCACACAGACGTCTACGTTCGTGTGGACGCACAAATGAAGGTCAATGTAGTGGTATCCACCCTTCTATCGTCGCATCGGTAAGGAAGTGACACTGATTATCCATCGAGCATTCTGTGTGGCCAAGGGCGAACCCCACGATCGTGGCGCGTGCACGGGGGCGATGATTCTGCGTTGCGCACGGGGTTCCACCGGCGATGGGGAAGGCGCGGTCGAAGCACAGTGCGACGCAGGGCGTAGCGCGGGCGAGGGTTGAACGTGGAGCGAAGGACTTGGGTGCATCCCGGCGAGGTGACGACCACTGCGCGACGCAGGTGAGCGACTACTCTGCCTCCACAGCGACTGCACCCACGCGGTACTCTAACCGATTTCGGCGAACGCCACGATGAGGGCGGGGCGCAGAATTGCGACCCGAGTGGACGCAGGCGGTTACCGTTCCGAAACCTGCATCTCGGGCGAATCGGTTAGGGGACGTGATGGTGGGGATGGAGTCCACGACGGCATTCTAGGGGACTGCGCACGTAGCACGGCGGTGCCAACCGCTGGGAGGGCTAGCCGTGGCGACATATTCGCGACAGCGCCGACTGCGCCGTACAGACGGGAGGACAGGCACAAAAAACGGCGTTGGCCGAACGCGCGAGCTACATGGCGTGGACGTCGGTGGTAGGCTAACGCGGGGCGAGTGGAAATTCCGAACCGAGGCGCGCGCGTTACATACAGATACACGCCGGTGCAGTGTGGGGAGTGGAGTCGCGATGTGTCCGATGGACGGGCGGTGCCGAGTTTGAGGTGCGCGGGAAAGGCATCGGTACCGGTGCTCCTATGAGCCGCGCAACTGATTGGGGGCTGGATGCCACTGCTTTCAGCCACGACCGCACAAATTGTTGACAGCGTAGCTGAGGTGCAGATGGCACAAAAATCGATAATATCGCGATACGAAAAGCTACGGGCGTGCTCGGAGATCGTGTGCTCGATATATTGTACTGTACATGTCGGTGCGATGGGTTGGTGCGAGTCTCGACGGGAACAAGCGGGAGCAAGGGATAAATATTTACAACAGTTCCAATACAACAGATACAATAGGGATACCCAACAACAACTAGAACATCAGCTGCACTGAACCGTCCATCATCCGCGGCACTGCGTCACACGCGGTGCGTCTGCGGCTCGGGCATCGCGCAGAAGCAGGCGCTGATCTTGGGCACGCGCCACACGGCGAAGTCCTTCTTCTTGATGGACTGCTTGAACGACGCGATGGATTCGCTGGCGCGGCGGGCCTTCACGAGTAGGCCCCCCAGCACGCTGGTGGTGGTGCGCACGGTGTCCTCCGAGTCGAGCGACGCGTCGTCGGTAGACCAGCGGCCGTGGCGCGCCGCGGTGGAGCCGTACTGCGGGGCGGCGTGGCCGAAGCGCGGTGGCTCGCGCGGGCGCATGTGCGCGAGCAGGGCGGACGAGATGCCAAAGTTGTTGAACAAGGGCGCGGCGACGCGCACGGGCGCGTCGTCGCGCACGTCGAGCAGCTCGGCGGGCGTGTACCACTCGTTGAAGCTGACCTCGGGCGCGACGCTCACGCGGCTCTCCTCGACGTAGCGGATCGTCAGGGTGACGGGGCTCTGCTCGGGGTGGTCCATGTTGCTACCCGCTGCAGCGCGGCGCGGCGCCGCTACATATGCCGAACGATGGCGCGTCGTATGGGTGCACCTCAATGAGCGGCGGGTACCGGCGGTTTTGGCGATGCGTCCTCCATAGTGAAATTATGAGCGCCGCAATTCGCGTCCGTGGCAATCTTCGCGCATGTTGTGGTGCGTGTTGAAACACGTTGTTTGACAAGTTACGAACCACTTTCCTCACCGAATCAAAACGATGAGCATGAATGCACAAGATGATGGAGGTCGCGCTCTCCAGCGCACACATACACCTGTAGCGCGCGGCCGGTTAGCGGGTCTCCTTGCTCTCTACGCCACTTGACACCCCAGACAGGAGCTAAGAGTTAGTGCGGTCGACCGCCATCGGACTGTGAACAGCAAACACACGTGCACGCCCACGCTGCTGAAGGTGACGGAAATAGACGGGTGTTAGGCACGTGCTGATGAGATGTAATTTGCACTGGTAAACGCCAACGGTGCGCGAAGGTAGGCATTGTGGCTGAGTTATATACCACTAATTTTAGTGGGGTGAACAGCCAAATTCGCCGACATCGCATGCCCCCATGCGGGTTGGCAGAAGTCGCAGGACCGTGCGAGGATGGGTGTGGCGCACGCACTCGCTGCGATTCGCTGTACTGCCCCATCGAGGTATGTTGGGTGCGAGGTGCGGTGCGATAGCTGGGAGAGGAGTGCAACAATGAGGGTTGGTGCACGCAATGGCTCAAACAATCCTGGGGATACCGCATTGTGGGAGGTCAACCTGATGTCTGTACGGCCAGTTGCATACCGTCCGTAGGTTGAAGAAGTGGATCGTTCGAGATGTGATCCGTACAGAAATCAAGTGGGCAAAGAGACGGTCGCGCCCCTGCCATAATACCGCAGGGGCGGGGAAGTACGTAGGGCTGCATAGGGTTGTCAGAACGGTTGACTGATTTCCCTTATCACGCCGTACCCTACTGTACATGCGCCGTATCGTTGGGGTTTGCACAGGGAGGAGCTAGCAATCGCCTGGCTCGATCGATTAACCGCCACCCCAAAGTCAACCTCGGTGTACAGTACACCACGGTATAAGCGTGTGAAAGCAATATTTATTTGTACCTAACCTGAACCCCTGTCGTACAGCGCGGTGTATGCACTGTATTTTGGTAACCCTAGCCTTGTGAGCCTCTAGGGCACATCGGACATGCGATGGCACAAGAATAGCGCGGCTGAGTGATAGTAGCTTGTGTTGTTCTAATCAGGTTGGCGAACTTTGGCAACGGTAGTAAGGCGTGTTGAAGGGAACGTTAACGGAAGCAAGAAAGAATGCCTTTGCGTGAGGAAGAGTGTGTAAACGGGCTATTGGAGCTTCGAGTCGTGGCGTGCCGCCGTGATTGGAGCACCGAGGCGTGCGCTGTATATCGCACCCCTACAGTGGCCGAGCAGCGACACGCACGGCGTGTCTGATAACGGGCAACACGAAAAATTTGTTCGATACCAACGAAATATAACGATGCACCACATCAACCACGGAAGGTTCGACATCTACAGCGTCAGGTGTAGTCTCTACATTACTTCCTGAAGGTAGGAAGCGTGCCTCCCGCGCCCCCATACGTGCCGCGCGTTTGAGGGCTTGTGTCGTCGTCGACGTAGGCCCGGCCCTCATAGCACCTGATACCACATCGCCGCTCTCACCGCCGCGCGCCGAGTTCAAATGTTGATCAGACGCTGGAAATTGGGACGTTTCGAAATGTAAGCGGTACCGAAAGGGGCTCGCCAACACCTCGTACGGAACTCGGCTACGGCCTGGTTTAACAGTCTTGACTAGTTTCCCAGTACCCCTCTGATCAGTGTTCGTGTGCGAATGCGATTCCCATCGTCCCCATAATCGTCCAGTGCACTCACTTATCCTACTATGGCGGCATTCGCGCGTTCAACCCTGAATGCTAACAATCACACTCTCGCGCGTTTGAATTTCGGTCCGTGCGCTCGCGCTATGCTGTAGTGGAGAAATTCCACGTAGGAAATTAGATTCGCGCGTTGCCGCGTGTTGCGCCGCGTTCGTCGTGTTTAACAAGTCGGCGGCGCTAGTGAAACAATAGGTAGATGATAGATAAGGCGGTTTTACATAGTTGCGAATTGCGTACATTAAGATGGCGGCTTGCGCACGGTGGTGGCGCAAGTTATCGTTGTGGTGTGCCGGCACAAAAGCAGGAAGCCAGCTTGGAACGTCGCATGATGGCGACTTCACCGGGAGATTGTGACTTGCGAATCGCTCGCGTGGAACTGACGAGCTTCGCGCGTAATCGGCCAGAGAAGGAGCTCGATTGGGTCTTTGTTGAGTCATCGGAGCTGATCGATGTGGTAGGGTCGGTGCCGTTTTGTTGCCGCGGGTGTATGTGCGCGAGGAGTGCGGAGGATGAGCCGAAGTTGTGAAACCAGGGCGCATTGCCGGGTGCACGCGGTGGGGAGTCGAGGAACTCGGCGGGCGTATACCACTCGTTGAAGCGCTCCTCACTGGGAGGGGATGAGTCGACAGTGTTCATCGTCTGCTGTTGAACCTGTTGCGACTCTGACATGGTGAGGGTGGTGCTAGGTAAAAGTGGCGGATTTGTGTTGATATGCATGGATTGCAGAGTTTGGTTGGAGTGGGAGTGGAGAGGGTCATAGAAATTAAACGAAATTCAACGAGCCGTGGGTGGACTGAATTTCACCTAATTTTTTGATACCCCGCTGTTGGCTGATGAACATGTGTGCTGTTGCTTTGTCCCAAAGTGATAGACGTGCGGGTGCATGTTTACTACAACACCTACGTAACTTGGCTGCGAATCGAGGTTTGTCTCGTACTTGTCGATGGAAATGCAAACGTGCGCGATACTGTACAGTACTTGTATCGCACTCGGGTGGTGTATCAACCGTATCCATAGGTTTATCGTTCAATACTGCAAGGCTCCATCGCGTCGTTTGGCTTGTAGTCGGGTGTTCACACATGTCGTGCCGTAGTGGGTGCGTATCGTACTGGTGCATGATAAACATGGCGGTTCCGAATTGCCTACCCATGTGCACATCCTAGGTGCTCGATGCCGAATGAACCGAGAGCGTCGACCTCCTCTTCTCTCTCGAGTCTGTAATGAATCGAGTACGATTCGTCTATCAACCTAATACTCACCTCTGTACTGCACCAGGAAGTACTGTACAGTGCTATACTGTACAATCTGTACACTTTCCTACCAAGCACTACAGTGCCTGTGCTCATACTGCACACACAAACGTTGACTGCATGTCTTGTCTGTACTTGGATACCGTACTTTCGTTTCGATTCGTCGTCAACCTGCCCTGCAAGCCTATCCACGGTTGTTCACTCCATCCTCCCAGGCTGGTGTTTGATGCAACACATTTGCCACGAGACCAGTGGGTCTCGAGTGTTGCTGGCTAGTCAGGTGTACTGTAACCCTCCACGTCTGGTTTGTCGTGTTGCTTCAAATTGTTCGCAAATCTGTTCCTCTATGCACGGCAATGCCCAATTTTCTGTTCAATACCGTACCATCGCCAAACCCACACTACCCTTAGCCGTCCGTCTGTTCGGTAAAACGTTGCCAATTCCTCGCAACCTGCGTCTTGTACAGTATTGTAAACCACCCAGTATACACGCTATTGCTGTACTTGACTTTCCGACCACACACTCTTCACTTGTGCGTTTTCGCCGACGTCATTACCCCCGCCTTTACCTCGCTTCAATAGTTATTCCTTTACCTCGCACCCACGTTCCCTGATTCCAACTCCACGTTTCAAATGTTTGTATTTCCTCTCTTTATCCATGGGAGGAAGTTCAGCCCCTCTTCTCTTGTGCCGCTGCAAACGTTTCCCTGGATCGGATCCTGTGCGTACGTGTGCCTTGGCGGTGCGAGACGAATGATTCGTTGCATTGCCTCCCGAGTGAATCACTATCTTCCGATGGGTACAGTATGATTGTAATACGCAGGGACTGTAAGTTACAAACATTTGTTCAATCGCTTCCCAGATTCGACCACATACTGTACACTGTAAATTTACAGTATTCTTCATTCCTATTTTTTCCATTTTCCGACGGCTGCAAAACCGATCTGGCTGCTCACCTCTATTTTTGGTGGATCACTTTGCCAATAGATAATGCGTTCGTACAACTATGTTAGCAACTTTTCTCCGCGCGTTTCACCGCGTTCAATGACCTCCGACAAACGTAACTTTGACCTACCGTACCGCTCATTACCAACCATTTGTTTGGACCTCCCACATTCTCATATCTAACTCGGCCGTGTATCTTGCACGAGCGATCCAGTTTATTCGTCAATTGCCTGGCCATTCTCCGTACTACTGTGCACGATTGGTATGAGCACTGCAGATTTCGATCTACCCTCACACCACACGCGCGTCGTTTGATCGTACTGATGACCGCGCGGAATGTGACATTATGTTGGTCAGTACACAGCTGTGTGGGCGTTTCTCGCATTGCCGCTCATTCAGCACGCGTCCCAGTGCACTCCCCCGCATTTATGGTGGGTGACACGCCCACGTGCGGCCGAGCCCGGGGCGCACGCCAGCGCACACCATGACGCGCCCGCGACGCTACGCCACCGAGCACCAGCTGCGCCACGCCGAGGACGCGCGCTTCAACGAGTGGTACGCCACCCCCGTCGAGCTCATGTGCGACGACGAGCTGCGCCGCCACGAGACCAAGATCGCCGCCCCATGGTTCCGCAACTTCGGCAGCTCGTCCTCCCTCCTCACACACATGCAGCCCAGCGTCGAGTACGGCTCCGCCGCCGCGCGCGAGGACGCGCGCCACGGCCGCCGATGGCACACCCAACAACGCCGCCCGTCCTACCTCTCCGACAGCTCCACCGACACCGCCGACCTCAAGCGCCGCGACGACGCGGCCCGCATGCTGGGGCAGCGCGGCCCCGGACGTCGCATCGCAGCGCTGAAGAAGGCGTGGCGCAAACGCCACTTCGTGTTGTTCCGCGCACCCAAAATCCCCGCTTGCTTCAGTCGTCCGCAACAACCGCCGAAGTATCACCTGTGAATCCGTCGTTCCTGATTGGCAGTCAAGCTATTGTAAACATACATGGGTTCGTCCTTACCCTCGATTTTCACGCTTCTAACGTGCGGCCTTCGCTTGGCGCACACGTGTGTCTCGTTCCCGGTTTGCATGGGTGCACTGTACGTCTTGCTCCCTCAATCTCAGTGCATCTGATTTTCTCACACAAATTCTAGTGCTACCCATCCCCTGTAGAATGCCGCTGATGGCCCCGAGTGGATACATAGGCTTACATTTATTGGTAAACGTTATGGTGAGGCGCTAAGAACGCCATCGTGCTGGCGGACGCGGCGTATCCCCGATACTAGCGGTGAACGCCTGTGCGGTGTTTTTCTACCTCGAAGTGCGACGATAGTACTGCCAGGATTTGTGTCGCACCTATCGCCGTCGCACCGTGAATCAACAGACCGCACTGTACGGTGCAGCGGGGAATCGGCATTGTCGTTGGTAACAGCGATGCATGCGACAGTAAGGGTGTTGCCGGTGCACGGCAGACCGCCGCACATCGCCTGCATGAAGAGGAAGGAAATTGGCCACGTCTCCTTCTGCCCTTCCCCGATGACGCGTAAATTGCACGCGTGAATTTTGTTCTACGAGGCTTCGTCGCGGGTCGAATGTACCAGTAACACCCCGCGTTTGATTGCAGCATTCGCGAACCTCATCGGGGGACCGTTCCGAGAATTCTGCGCGCTGCCACCATAACGATGAGCGCACCAATCGATTCTTCGCGTTCGTTCTGGTGCTGCGATGAGTGACTTCCTCACTTTGACGTGATCCCATTTACATGGAGTTTGTTGTCTGCGACGCAGATCTACGACGAGTTTTGATCTAGGGCCAAATCACAAAGTGATCATGGCGCAATTGACTTCCGATTCAGTCGTAGTAACTGGAAACTCATTTCAATTACGTGCAACATGCAATTCAACCTCAAACATCTTGTCGCTTTGTGGAGTCAAGATCATGCTTCAATCACCTTAGAATAATCATCTGCACGGTGTATCTTGATGGGCCATCTATTTATCACATCTTTCAGAACTCCATTCTCGTTAGACAGCTGCCTTACATGTTTTGTCGACAGGAGAATTCTCGATTACAAGTTATGATAGAGCTACGTTGTTTTAGCAATATCATTACTCCGGAGAGTCTGTGAACAATACAGAATATTTCAACTTCTTATTTCAACCAAAGGCATATCTGAAATATTATAGTCATGGGGTTTGAATTTTGACACAAAGTCTCGAGTAAGGTTACTGGCTTAGTTGGAGCAAATATATCAAACTTGTATTTATACTTAAGAGTGTAGTTAATCAAACCATTACTAAGCAGTCTAGCGTGTTATCTTGTTATCAAGGTCACTGAATTAGAAGACGACGATTTACAAATATCGCAATTGTTTTCAGAACGATGGAGTAAATTAATTCTTGAAACTACAGGATACTGAAATCAGAAACTAGAATTCGTTCGTAATTCGTCTTCTATGTTTTTATTTTAGGACTACTGGTATCTTTTGAACATTATTTTAAAAATTTTTGATGATTTTAAGCAGATTTCACTTGTGTTTTTATCTTTATTTTCGAATATGCAAATCTATTGTTTCACCATTTACTAGGATTTTAAAGGTTTCGAGTCAACTAATCTCGGCAGAGAATTAAGTGTAGCACCACCTCAATCATATCATCAAATGTAGTGCGTTTTTTGCCCTACTGCCTACTCCATCGGCCAAATACGGTATCTATTGGTCTTAAAAACAGTGGTATTCTAACTGAACTGGTACACAAATTTCTATGAGAATTATTTGAATTGAGATTTTCTTAAAGTTATTGCTGAGAGCAGATAGTTTCAAGTGCTTATTCCTCCAAAACTTTTACCACGGAAATCTCAACACAACTAATCGGCTTGAATGGAAAAACTTCTGAGCTTCGAAGTACAAAGAAGATGCACTGTTGTTGCAGAACTATAGAGCAATATAAAAAGTAATGGTCTTGAAGTGCGATTGATTTCGATTGTACAGAAAATATTTGTATCCATCAAAAAGATACCATGCCAAGTATAGAAGTTCCTTTTTCGAACGTCATCTTTTACTACATGCCAATTTATGAGTCGGCCTTGTAAAGGAGACCTCACGAAAAGAATTATCCGTCTCGGAAGTATGCTTTGTGCTGATTTGACACCAACTATTCAAATTAACAATTTTTTAAAGTACGTTCTGAAAAAGTCTTGTCAAATGTAAGCAAAGATACTTCAATTTCATGGTCTGGTGCTACTGGTTTAAAACGTAACTCTTAATCCTCAGAGACAATACCGAATGCTACAGACTTGCTTCGACATATTTTCTTGGTTCAAACCACCTTCACCATGATTTTTACGTACGCTTTACCGTAAGGTAAAGCAATTTATTTCTATGGCTTCTATGCTAACCTAAGGAGGATCATTGTGTCTCATAAACATATATAACGTCTTAAAAGAAAAACGAAGGATATATTGAAAGGAATCTTAACGCATGGATGAGCTATCTCGGTAACGCTATAGTCGGGGCCCGTCCCCGAATTCATACTAAATCAGAACTGACTAATTTATTTGGAATTGCCAAGAAATTATGGAACTATTGTGAAATTTTATCACTTGCATGTTTAATCTCATCTTAAGAAGAAGGGAGAGCACAAAGGCAGACTGGAAAGAGCATGTCAGGTTGTGTACTGCGCTCTGAAACAAGTGTATGGAGATGCGGATGGGCACGCGCTAGGATGTATGCTACTTGCACTTTTCCAGACTGGTTCGTCTATCCCACAGTTCAACTGTTCACTTGCTATTTATCTGAATTTGTTCAAGGATGACTTACAAGACATTATGAAAAACACGAAGGACCTTACGCCAATTCACCAGTTGAAAAGATCGATATCGGCAACGTGGAGGATCATCATGGAGCGATTATCGCAGAAAGTGTATACTATGTAGTGAGCGATGGGAAGTGTTGAGGAAATGATAGTGAAAAGCATATGTCAAACGAGCCTAGAAAATGAAAGACATCCCGTGGTTGTTGAATAGATTTTGCTTCTGCAGCAGAAACATTGGCTAATAATGTTCCTTACGTCTTCGAACTGTGTATGTGAAGAAAAAGGGTGTCGTCAACACACTAAACATCACAGTAATACTCAATTCGTTCCACCTTCACTCATATATTTCGTGTTGACTCATCTATTGGTTCAGAATCGATTAATCAGTTCAGATTCAGTTAGATTCAGGGACGGGGGCCGACTATAGCGTTACCCAGAATTTGCATGACGACCTGAAATTTCATCAACAAGTCATTAGGGAAAATCACTATCAATAGGAGGCTAGGTGATAGAGCGTGATTTCATAGTATGGCGTTTTTAGTTGAAGAGAAGCTAGAATTTCTTTTTCTCTACACACTCCTCTCTTTGAAATGGTGCATACCACGCTTGGAACCCACACTATTTTTGGCAATTAAGCAGTGAAGTGTAATTGGATTATTGCATTAGTTGAGCCTTGATCGACCAATACCAACTGCAATTGATAGAATGTACTCAATACATATTGCACTATCGATGACTTATTTACTACAGGAAAGTGGGAATTTAGTCTCTCACTCCTACAGTAATGCCATCTTCCTCAATTTGTGTACGATATTAGTTTTTTGTGATAAATGACAGTATATCTAACATGAGATTCTTTCACAAGATGTAGTGTAGCTCGATACGAGGGTCATGGTAAGTACAGTAGCACTACAGCAAGCTAATAGTACAATTAGGATTCTTCGGACCAGATCAAATAACTACAGAACTTTTGTGGAAAGTAACAGATGCTAGAGAAATTTG
>JAAUYH010025398.1_pt1 | contig 21863 bp, 11 predicted proteins | sample 7278061 | NCBI WGS metagenome assembly JAAUYH01 (sample SAMN14350203, study PRJNA611818) | marine sediment metagenome | isolation source: surface marine sediment (0.6m) | place: French Polynesia: Moorea | collected 2018-08 | reverse complement strand
GGACATAATTGTGTCGCATCCTGGGAAGACATTAGTCGTACTAGCTTCCCCTGTGATAAAGTGACTCCCTTCAGGTCTTGGGGCAAAATGAGCCAGATATAAGTCCTTTTCAGGGCTTGGCAAAGACCAATCTTTGGTTTCAACATCTTTTGACTTAACTAACCCATGATAGAGATACATGGGTTCTTTTCCCACTGCTGGTAAAACGTGGGGATGTTGACCTAGGTAATCATAAAAAGCAGTTGTGCCACATTTTCCAAATCCGATAACTGAAAAATCTGGTGCTTGAAGTTTGCCCTGTTCCCAATAGTGATTGACAAATTCAGGACGGGATTGTTGTAAGCGATGATAAAGTGACTTTTGATAAAATTCAATTGCTTCTGAATACTGTCCTTGGTTTCGTAGAATCTTTCCTATATTTCTGTAGGTAGCTGCTTTCAATTTTAAGCCTTGGTTAGAACTAGAGGTTTCGATCTGTTCAATGGCTTTTTGTAATGCTTCTTTCGATTTTGTGGAGTTAGACTTAATTGATAATAATTCGATGAAAATATGATTTAATCTTGTGTTTTTAAAATTGCCTCGATTCTGAAGAATTTTAAGACCACATTGGAAAGCTTGATTGGGACGATCTTTTTTCAGAAGTAGTCTTCCCAATGATAGAAGAACCAGAGGGAATTTGGGTCGAATTTCCACTGCTTTCTCATAACAAGCAATGGCTTCATCCAGCTTATCTTGTTTAGCTAAAATATTCCCTAGATAGTAGTAACTCCATAGCTTATAGGGGGATTTTTCTATAGCTTCTTGGAAAAAGGTAGTTGCAGAACTAAATTCCCCTTGTCTGATACTTAGTTTGTGGATTGATTCTCCCAAAGTTTGGCAAATTCGGTCTATTTTATCTAGGTTGTGATTTTTAGGGAGTTTTTGATTGAGAAATTCTTGGTAAGCTGCGATCGCAGTCTCTAGGTCATTTTTCTTGAGTAAAACTTTGGCGTAATTTGTTGACACTCTAGCCAAACTCTGAAAAAAACTTGGCTTTTTCGGTCGCAGTGACACAAGCTTCAAATAATAAGTAAAAGCTGGTTCATATTGCTTCTGCTCTTTATAAATTTGGGCTAACTCAGATAAAGCTGGAACTGAATTGGGATTAAGCTCAAGAGCTTTTTGATAGCTTTCAACAGATTTAGCCATGTTTCCCTGTTGTTGATTATTATTTCCTTGACCCAAATATTCATTGGCTTTGAGTTGCTCTGTATTAGTTGACATATACTTTTCTTGAGTTATATTAATGTTTTATTTCCTATGTTTAATACTTATTATTTATGCTGATAAATAATACTTGTTAACCGGCTATATTCTAGAAAGATTTATATTTGTACTTAAGCCTTACTTAAGTTCTGGCTTTTTTGTCAAACTCAAATAGTTGTTACTGTCTTGTGCTGCTAAATCTTTCCCATAATTAGTTTTTCCTTGTTAGATTGTCTGACCAAGACAATGTCAAAACACTTATCAAGCTTTCATCACTTGTTTCGAGATGTGATGCTTCCCAAAACTCATCCTTTTAAATCAGGTCTTTTACCCTCTTACTAGAGAGCAATAGTGCTTATCTAAACTGAGGTAATATTATCACGAATCAACTTAACATACGTTTGTTTTAGTTAATTTATCCTGAAGATAATGTATCGATTTTGTAAAGAATGAAGGAACTTCATTCTCATTAACAGTTGCTCAGTGTACCAGTCGGCTGTCAAAGACAAACAATATAATTTAATTTCCTAAAAAAGTCTGTAATAAACAATAAAATGAACTAGTTAGTTAAATATTTTAAATCTTGTTAGTAATAAAAAATAAAAAAAAAGAGTAATCGCTATTTTTGGCTAACGAATACTCTTATATACATTAATAGTTTATGGCAATTTCTCAAGGTTTTTCAGACAGCATGATTTTTACCTACTTATTGTATTTTTGGTTACTACAAAACTGGGTTGTTACTAACAACAACATCTGTCATTCCAGCATCCCTTTCTAGAGGAATTGAAAAGGCTGTTCTCAAACCACTTGGTTTGCTATCATTAACAACTATTCTTTCACCATGAGGTAATTCTGTAATTACCGAATAAATTTGAACTCCTTTACTCTTAAGCTCTTCTATCAGAAAGTTAACATCTTCTGGCTTGCGAGATGTTGTCAAAATTATTTTATCTTCTGAAGATAGACTCTTAAGAAATTCCAGAGTACTATCAAGCCATACATCTGCTCCATGAAGATGACCGTTATGTTTTACTAGTACCCCATCAACATCAAAAAACCAGGTTTTAGACAAACAACTCGTCTCAAACCAGTTGTATTTGGTAAGTGTTTTTTCCAGATAATAAACACCAAGATAAAAAGCAGACCTAATAGAATCTATATCATCTGACGCATAGCTGGTAAGAGCCAACCAAATTAAAGCGTGCAAAAGTTCTACTCTACAAGGACTTGATAACTGTTGGGTAAGCTCTGAAGCAATTTGGCGATACACCGAAGGCTTCATCTGGACAGTGTAATCTCCCTCTCCTTGGTCGTGGAGGATAAACTTACGGCGGTTAAAACCATCGTAATTGCCAACAACAGAGTAGTAGAGTTTTGCCCAATCATAGTCGGGGTCGCCAAAAATTTTGGTGTTTCCAAAGTATCCGCGAGGATCAAATAAAACTACCTCTTCTCTATGATTTGAATAAAGCATATTAGAAAAGGTAGGATCTCCGTGGATGGGACTGAATGAACCTTGAGTTTTTAATAAATACTTCTCTGCTTGTTCAAATATCCAAGAGTAGCGTTCGTGAAAAGGATTGCGACATTCTAATCCGTTGACTGTAATAGTTTCAAGCTCAAAACCTTTAATCAAAGGTGCAACGCTCTTAACACGGTTTCTGGTTTTATTAATGTAGTTAGATTTAATACATTCTACCGAAACTGGTTGCTCATCAAGTTTATGTAGTGTTTGCAGAGCATTAATTGCAGAATCTAAAATCTTCCGAATTTGCTCCTTATCGTGGCTTTCTACTTCAAAGGGATGATAACCGCCTATCTTTTCTAAAGTGAGAGGCTCAGTACTATAAATTTTAGGAATCTGCTCATAGTTCTGAGACTGCACATATTCATACCAGTGACATTCGTTAGAGATTAAATGGTCATAATCAGGGTCAACACAGCGTTTAACAACTCGGTCTGACTCATAATCTAGCTTGTTGAAAAATCTAGTGTGGCTTTGAGTGGCTTGTGCTGCTTCATAGGCTTTTGTTGTTCCTACTTCCAAAGTGTTTTCTAGAAACACCTTTTGAAAATCTAGGTTTTTGTGTGAAAGCCAACGGACGAATTCTGCACTTTCAGGAATGTCCGAGATGAAACTTTTGTTAGGAAAACGGAAAAATCCAGCTACTCCACGTTGGTCAGAGGCTTCATGTACCAGTTTTCCATCGTTGTTTAAAGACCAACGACAGGGAAAAGAACGACTTAAGCCAATTTGAGGACTATCTAGTTTCAAGCCTTCAACATTCAGAAAATCTCCTCCCAATATCAGGTCACACCAGACTAAGAGAATATCCTCATCGTCGCTAATATTTTCTAATGCTTGACTAATACCAGAACCTGTACCTGTGCCACTTGCCTTAATAAAATTAAAATTACACTTTGGAGATACTACAGAAAGATATGTCTCTAAAACATCGCTTTTGTAATCTCCAATAACCTGAAAAGTACTGTTGGGATAAAGGCTAAAAAGATGATATAAAAGAGGCTTACCTTGGACAGAAACTAAACATTTTGGTTTGTTTTGTGTCAGAGAACCCAGGCGAGTACCTTTACCCCCTGCTTGAACGATAACTTGACTTGGTGTTTTCATAACAAAATTACATTAAGACTGGGATAAGACAATAGAAATAATTACAATTATTATTTCTGCCAAACATTGGAAGTAAGCTGATTAACGTGAACTAAGCCTACTGGCGTTCCCTCTTTAACTACAAAAACACTAGGTATGTGGTGGGTTTCTAGGAATCTTATCAAGTCTGATACTATCATTTCTGGAGCGATCGATAGTGGCGATGGGGTCATATATTCACTGACAGATTCTTGTAAAGAAACTTCTGATTCTAAGGCTCTACGAAGGTCTCCATCTGTAAATATGCCAATATACTGATTTCGCTTATTAACAACACCAACACATCCCAAGCTCTTAGAATTCATCTCGATGATAGCTTCTTTAATAGACGAATCTAAACCAGTTAAGGGAATCTGCTCTCCTTGATACATAAAGTCTTGTACGGGTAACAGAAGCGTTCCTAAGTTACCCCCTGGATGGAATTTTTTGAAGTCATTAGCAGTAAAGTTCCGCAATGACATCACGGCTACCACTAGCGCATCTCCAACAACTAGTTGACAGGTTGTGGAAGTAGTAGGTGCAAGACCATTAATGCAAGCTTCTGGAAGATTCGGTATTTGCAAGACAACATCCGATAATTGACCCAGAGGACTAGAAGGATTTTTCGTAATCAATATAATGGGTATTTTTTCTTGTTGTGCATATCTGACAGTTTCTACAAGTTCTGATGTCTTTCCTGAAGCAGAAAGAACTAAAAGTACATCTCTGCTTTCAAGTAAACCCAAAGCACCATGACTAGCTTCTGTGGGGTGCATAAATACTGAAGGAGTACCTGTAGATGTGAATGAAGATGCAATCTTATTGCCAATATCTCCACTTTTACCCACTCCAGAAATTATGAGTTTACCCTTACAGTCTCGGATTATCTCAACTGCTTTAGACCATGATTCATCTATGGTTTGACTTAATTTAATTAAGGCATCAGTTTCTTGCTCTACTACTGTTTTCAAAGATAATATTACTTCGTCAGTTTTCAACATAATATTGCTTTCCCATTAAATATTGGTTTCTGTTTAATCAATCAAACTGATTTAGGTTACAGTTTTTCTTACTCAGTTTTGAGAGCAGACCATACTACTTTTAGGTAAAGTTTTTTTTGGAGTGCTGCCAGCATAATTATAATTAATATTTGGCATAACCACAACTAAATGTCAGAAATAAAGCGGAGCAAAAATTGCTGAAAATAATCTCTCAAACTCTAAGATAAAATTATCAATAGAGTTGAGTTTTTTAGAAAAACCGAATAGTTAGCAAACAAGCTAATACGGTTCATTTATATGAAGATTAACCCCCACACCCATATCTGGCTATATATCGTGCTTGATTAAAAACCCAAGCCAAAACTATAAAAAAATAAGTCAATATATCCCCCATAACAACGCATAAATTTCTTTTGTAGTTTTCTTGATTTGAATTTTGTAATTCTCTGGTAAATGAAACTCTATAAAGTTAGAATGTTTCCAATTTGCCAAACCACAGCAATAATTAACTTTGGGCGGATATATACACAACTTTTTTTGGTGTTTATTGTCAACAAAATTGATTAAATCGCAGATTCCCGATCTAACTCCAATGAAACAATCTACACTTTCTACATACTTAACAAAGTCTATTATATTAAGATCTAATTCCGCAACATTATGATGATTATTACAATGTTTAGCTATACTTTGGACTAAATCATCTGTTTCTTTACAAGATTCTTTATTACTCTTGAGTACCCGAACCTTAAAACCAGCAGCTATTAAGCAATCAATTATGCTTACCCAAAGATAATTCATTTCCGAAAGATTGTAATAATAACCTAATGAATTGGCTATTGGTGCAATTACCGCTATTTTTTCATCTTTAGTTTCTTCACTAGATAATGAAGCAATATTATTTTTTATTATCTGACTAAAACTATAATGGATACTTTGGGGAGGACAAAGACTATTGTGACTCTCATGATATTTTCTTAAGTAATAATCTACTACATTTAGTCTCCTAAAATTTAGGAAATTTCCCCACCAGACACCATCTTTTGTTGATACTTTTAATCTATCTTTTCCTCCCTGACTTAAATATGTAATACTACCTGGTAATACAGGTCTAATCTCTTGGTAAGGACAATAGCGACTAGTGATATCTTGTCTTACTAGATAGATTATTGAGCTAATCCAATCTCCTTTAACCAAATTAATAGTGTCCTGATTTTCAAAGCAAGTAATTAAAATGACTTTTTTTGCAGAAAGACTACATAATTCAAATAAAGAATACAGATACAATATAGTATCCCCTATATTAGTTGAATTTAAAACTACAATAAACAGATTATTAAAATCAATTTGGTTTGAATAATTTAATCTACTGAGAATTAATTGTTTATAGTAAATATCACTTGTTGATATATATTCATTAAGCTGATCAATAAATGAAAAATGCTCCAGGGGAATATTATATCTACCATTATAAATTTGAATTAAAATTTCTCGCTTAAGTAAGCTATTCAAGCTGACGTTTTCTAAAAACTGAAACACTCGATTAATATCAAGCCTATTTTGACTTATACCAGTTAAATATTTCTGTATAACTAATATTGCTCGGTATTCTATGCCAAAAATAGGTAAAGCATCCTCACCTTGAGAATTATTGTATGTTATGTCATATTTTTCTAAAACATATTCAAATAATTGAGAACCTTTATATTTAATATTGTTTAGTAGTAATTGAAAGTCCTCTGTTTTAAATTCAGTTAAATTATGTGATAATAAAATTCTGAGTTTTTCAGTAGCAGTGTCAAATTCAAATTCAGCCAGCATTAAGATTTTTTTAAGTCTCAAACTAATATTTTCTTCGATTGCTAAGGCTTGTTCTAGACATTCTATTGACAACAAAGTATTTCCTAAAAATTCATTAATTTCAGCATACAGCACCATACATTGATACTTTTTATCTGGTAGAGAAATATCAATAGCAGATATAATCTCATAAGCTTGAGAAAACCCACCCGAAATAATTAAGTTATTAACTCTATAGCTAAGTAATTCATCAGATAAATAAGTATATTTATCATTAATTAAAGTAATATATTTTTGCAATTTATACTTTTTGCAAATTTGGTAAAAAAGGGTAATAAAAAAAATCGTTATTTCTTCATTAATCTGAATGTATTTGCCTATTAAATTCTCTGTATCATGATAATATACTGATTTTAGTATTTGTAGCTGTTTTTGTAGAGCAGATTTTAGTATTTGAAGGTTGGTTGAAGAGCTTAAAACTCTATCATAATAATGTATTGCTTTTTGATATTCTCCTTTAAAGCGAGCAACATCTCCTTGTAGGACAATTACAGCATCTCTAAAATTACCATCATTTTCGATATTTGCTTTTATCGTATTTTCAAGATGTTGCTCTGCACCTTTAATCTCGTTCTCTTTCAATAATAAGCTAGCCATTCTCAGGTTAGCCCAAGGATAATTAGGATTATATTTGAGAGCTTGTGTCAGTGTTTGTTTGGCTTTATCTAAATCACCTTGCTCAATTTGTAGTTCTGCTAATTTTACAAGCTCAACATGAAACATCGATTTCAATAATCTGTAGTTTTATTTGATTATATGAACAAACGATTGAACATAACTACTAAATTTGGCTGTGAGCTCTTGTAGAATTTCAGTACATTTCGCTTCTTCTGCGTCAAAATCAACTTTATCCGCAAATTTTCTCCAAGAACCAATACTTTTCTGGTGAGGTTCAGGGAATTCAGTTTTTTCAATTATTTCGGGTTCTATCAACCCTTTTTGTAATAAGATATCTGTTAATAGGGTTGAGCCTTGTTTTGCTAATTCTTCGTATTCAATTACTGCATCCGAAAATTCTCTGGCAAACAATTCAGCAGTCTTATTAATTACATAAACTTTTGAGTAAAAGGAGAAATCTTGTTTGAGTGAAATATCAAATATTTTTAACAACCCTGAAAAAGTATCTACAACTTCCCAATCACCGCTAGACAATTCTAAAGGATTACCCAACATAGGAAAAGGCGCATCAAAAGGAAAAGTATCGAAAGAGCGATTGAAGTGGTTTACGATGCTAGAAAATACATCCCGAGGGTTTCTTAAGATGGAAATAATAGTAGCGTTTTTATAATATAGTCTGAAGTAATCTAAAATAAAGGAAATACGATTGAACTGAAGTACAGGAATTTTATCTTTTGAAGTTTGTTCGATAATGAAGTTTACATAATCAAATAAAGGTAAGGTACTGGCAAAGTCGTACCGTAAAGAGCTAGCTACTTCAAATCTTTCAAGATATCTCATTCTAAGAGATTTATAATCAATAAACTGAAATTCATGAAAATAACCTAAGTCTAGTTCATGACCAAGTTTACTTTGGTTATATACATCAAACTTATCAATTGCCTCAAAAATAAGGGGATGTAATGGTTCATAGTAAGGTGTACAATGTTTATTAATACTCCTAAACAAAGAAAAAGTATATGTAGTACCTGTACGAAACCATCCAGAAACAATTATTGGGTTGTTCTCATACTGACTAGCTTCTTGAGGTTCAAAAACATTTAGTCTTTCGGAAATGTCAGTAATATTTAAAGAATTTTCTCGGGAAAAGTAACTTATTCTAATACTATTCCAAATATAATGATTGTCTTTCTTGTGTTTACCATATACTTTGCCTAAGTTTAACATATAGTTAAGAGCATCATTGCCATAACCTAACTTAGCAATACCTTTAAGAAAAATATGATCTGATTGTTTGTTATGATTGACCAAGAAATTTTGTCTTAAATGCTTATAAATTTCGTGCTTTGGATAATCTAAATGTTGTAATATACTACTCTGAGTGTAACGAATCCAAGGTTGATTAATAGATTTATTCTCAATAGCCTCTTCGTATATCTTTAGAGCAGATTCTAAATTTCCCTCAATGATTTCGCAACGGGCCAGATAATGTTTGCAGAGTGGTGGATGATATTGTTTTAACAACTTCTTCGCTTCTGTTGTATCACCCAGTTTCATCAACAATTCTGAGTAGAATAGTACGGTTTTGTCTAGAACTGCATTTTTATCAAGACAATATTTGAATAAATCTTTGGCTTCATCATAATCTCCTTTGTTAATTAGTATTTCTAACTTATCTCTTAAAGTAATAGAATTGGTAGGTTCTATCAATAATACTTTGTTCACAGAATCTAAGGCTTTATCATATTGCGTCAATTGAAAATAAGCACGATATCTTTCTGTTTCTAGAGATGGAGGAAGTTTACGATGTTTAATTTGTAATTCTACTACCTTTAATAAAGCATCTTGAACATTTCCTTCTAATCTGATGATAGCAATAACAAAAGATTGTAATTCTAAAGACTCAGGAAAAACTTTTAAACCTTTTTGGGTAATTGTTTTGCAAGTTTCAAGCTCGTTAGCGATTAAGGCAGATCTAGCGCCGTCTATATAGACCCTTATCTCTTGAGGATATTCTTCTATTAACTCTTTAAAAATTGCAATAGCTTTGTAATAAGCTCGATTTTTATTAAATAGATCCCAGGCTTTTGCTAATTGGGTTTCCAGATTTTTTTCCATGCTTTTTTCACTACTTAATTATCAAATTTGCTCAAAAAATCAAACCATCAAAAATTCAATTATCCATAAACAATAAATTCAAGTTTATCGGAATAACTAATATCTTTTGCTGAAGCAATGTGTGGAGGTAGATGTACTGTGCTACCAGATCTTTTTCTTAATAACTCGTCAGCTTGTTTGGTTATTGGTAAAGAAGGATCTATCAAACCAATTACAGGGGAAAAATCTTCTAGAAGTGAAAAATAGTCGAAAGTAACGTTATTTTCAATTAGAGTTGGTACTTGCAACCAAGCCATTAGATCGCACCAACCACTATTGGGAGCTAGCATCAATTTACAGCTACGTAAATAACCAAGTTCTTTCTGTAGGAGTTTATTAACTGGAATATTATCGCTTGTCTTCTCATAACCATCAGGCTGATATGTACCATTAGGATGACCATATACAATGATGGGTAAGTTGTAGTATTCAGATAGTTCTTTACAATATTTTAGAGACAGTTCTACATCAGAGTTTCTCTGAACTGGCTCATATTTTTTTTGTACAATATTTCTTAATTGTACTCCTATGTGTTCCCCTACAGTATAGCTTGGATTCTCAAAGTAATGAGGTTTATAGCTTGTAGGAATAGAATATCTTACATATCTATCAAATGAAGTCCACTCGTTAGTAGCATTAACTGAATTAGTGCAAGACATAAGTTTTTGATCCCAGATAGTCAGAGGACGGTCTTTATTTTCTAATAAAAAAGGACTAAATAGAGCGCGTAATTCTCCTTCTAAATTTTTAGCAATCGTCAGAGCCTGAATATCTGCTGCGAAAGTATTGGTAGGAGCTAAATTAGAGTCCACGTGACCTCCCCTGTTGATAGGGTTTTGAGGAGGGATATAGTAGCCAAAACCTAAACTAATCACGCCATAAGGGACATACTTGTTAAGAATAGCTTTAAGAGCTTTAAAAAAAGATTCATCGTAAATTGCTGTTCCTGGTGGATAAAAATCTGGTCGTTTGGCTAGTATTTTCCAACCTTTTTGTAGCCAATTTTCAACACTACCTAGAAAATGCCTAATTTCAAATCCCATTTCTCCCAAGAAAGGCGGTAATATCTTTTGCTCGCGATGGTAATTGTTACTAGGACGATATCCTTGATTTATGAGTTCTTCTATATTCTGGTTACTGTGGTTAGAATAGTTTTTGACTATAGCTCTTGCTAAATCAAAATGTCCAGATTTATACTGGATTTCTCGTATTTGATGATAAGCCCAAAAGCTATCGGGAAACACTTTCAATTCTTCGATAAATTGGGGTGTTGCATCCATTGGTTTCCCCAATTTCACTAAACACTGACCTAAATGATGACGACACCAAGAACACTCTTGACCCTCAAGGTATGCTGAATAGTATTTTGCTGCTTTATCATAGGCTTTAATTCTAAATGCAGAATCGGCAGCAAAACGAAGGTCTTGAGGCAGGATACTTTCTCTGTTTTGCTCCGCTTTTGCTATGGTGTTTAATACACCCAAATAATCCTGTGCTTCAAATTGGCTTTGAATACTTTTTTCTACTTCGGATTCATGTAGATTATTTTCGGATGTTACTTGAGGTTGATTGTTAGCTGTTACGGACTTTTCTGGTTCTTTATGCTCTTCTAATTCAAGCATTTTCTGCATCATTAATTCCGCAGAAACAACATCTTTTAATTCAATACTAATTTTAGTTAGGTAAGAATAAATTTCAATATCATCTGGATTTACTTTTAAAGCTTTTTCAAAAACCGACTTTGCTTCTGACAGTTTTTTCTCATTTAAAAGCTTAATTCCTTCTTGTTTATAGTTTAATTCCTCATTATTTATTATTTCTTGATTGCGAGCATTATTGACTTGAGGTTGGTCATTTTTTAAAAAATTAATCGAATGGATGGTAGAATTGATTTTTAAACTTTCAGGATATACTTTCTGAGCTAATTCACACAGAGATTTAGCATCGTCTAACTTATTTGTCGCAACTAGATTAGTGATGGTTTTAACATATACCCACTCTGGCTGATACTGATTAAAACTAATGGCTTTTTGATAATATTCAATACTTTCAACAAGTTTATGAGCTACATCTAGAGCTACCGCGATAGAACGGCAAATAGTATCTGAGTCAGAGTGTATTGTTTCTGCTTTAGCTTTTAGTTCTAATCCTTTGCTTACTTTTCCAGTTTGAGCCAACAAAATAATAGCATTACTATAGATCCAATCTGGCTGATTTTCATCAAGTTCAATAGCTTTTAAATAAAAGGAAATCGCTTCTTCTAATTTTCCTTCCTTATGTTTGGTAACTGCTTCGGTGTGTAAGTAGTCGATTTTTTCTGCAATAGTTCCTTGATTAGTTTCAGGCATCTTTGGTACAATAGTTGGGTTAACTTAGAATTAAAATTTAACGTTATTTCTGTAAGAATTCTTAGATTCTTTTTAGCGGGTTATTATTAATAGTTTCATCTATCTAACCTGCGAGGGCGTTTATATTATTACCTAATTAAAGAACCACAAAGTTTTAGCCCGATAAAACCTTATGAATCTTAGATTTAATACTTCAGTCTCACTAGTTTATCAATCAAGTTCATCCCTATCAACCTCAACAGAAGTTCTCGCAACAAACAAGCCATACTCCAAACTTTGTCTGGGTTTCTCTTCTCTTATTATTCCACAATATAAAGAAGAAATAAAAATTAGGTAATAAAAACAATAGAACGTTAATAATATAGCAGACTAAAAATAATATTGGGGAAATTATTTCTTGCTGTTCAAAATAACAGTAAAATTACTTAGGTAATAATATCATGTCAACTTGTTGTAGTTTTTAAAGTTTTGGTGAATTTACTACACAAGCTTCATATTTACTCTGTAAAATTTAGAGCTTTGCCTCTAACTTCTGTATTAAATTTCCCTCTTTCATAAGCAATTTGACCACCTAGAATAGTGATTTGTGTCCATCCTGTTAAGTTCCAACCTTCAAAGGGACTCCAGCCACACTTAGTTTTAAGTTGTTCTCGTAGCACAGGATGATAATTATTAAGATCGACTAGGATTAAGTCTGCATCATAACCTACTGCGATCGCCCCTTTATTAGGAATACCATAGGCTTTTGCTACAGCCGTGGACATCCAGTTACTTACTTGAGCAACAGTACACCTTCCGGACTTGGCTTGAGTTAGCATTAGTGCCAAAGAAGTTTCTACCCCTGGCATTCCTGAAGGGCTTTTAGGATAAGGTTGGGCTTTTTCTTCTAGGGTATGGGGTGCGTGATCTGTAGCAATAAAGTCAATTACCCCATCTAATAGAGCTTGCCAGAGAATTTCATTATTTTCAGGCGATCGCAATGGCGGATTCATTTGGGCAAGAGTGCCAATTTTGTTGTAAGATTCAGTATTGAGTAACAAATGTTGTGGTGTGACTTCTACTGTTACCCAACTTGGTTTATCCTGACGTAACAATTCTGCTTCTATCCCTGTCGAAAGATGGAGAATATGTAGGCGACGTTGATACTTTTTAGAAAGTTTTAACGCTAACTTCGTCGCATTCAGAGCAGCTTGTTCATCTTGAATCTGAGAATGAATTGCAGGATCGCTAATACCAGCAAATTGTCGGCGACGCTCTATAATACGTCCTTGATCTTCTGCGTGAACTGCAATTAAACGTTTTCCTTTAGCAAAAATTGGTTCTATTTCTGCTTCTGTACTGACCAATAAAGCACCATGAGACGAACCCATAAAAATTTTAATGCCACAAGCCGGCTTTGCGGAGCGCAAATCTTCTAAGTTTTCTGCCGTTGCCCCAATAAAAAAGCCATAATTAACTAAGCACTTGCTAGCTGCTCGTTGCAGCTTGTCATCTAAAGCAGCCTGGGTAGTGGTTAACGGCTTAGTATTAGGCATTTCCAAAAAAGAAGTAACTCCACCACTGACACAAGCTAGACTAGCAGTAAATAAATCTTCTTTATGTTCTAATCCTGGTTCACGGAAATGAACTTGAGGATCTATAACGCCAGGTAACAAAGTCAATCCAGTCGCGTCAATGATTTTATCAGTTTCCCTAGGAACAATCTCAGAAGCAATTTGGGTAATTTTATCCCCTTCAATTCGCACATCTCCTAATGATAAATTGCCATCAGGTAAAAGAATCTGAGCTTGCTTAATTAACAATGTAGTAGTGGAGGACATTTGCTTATGACCGAAATGGAAAAAAATTCAGTATTAGAAACTGTAAAAACTTCTAACGAAGAAAATCCAGTTGTAGAAATTGTCAAAACTTTAGCAACGGCTTTTGTTTTAGCAATTGGAATTAGAACCTTAGTAGCAGAAGCTCGCTATATTCCTTCTTCATCTATGGAGCCTACTCTAGAAATTAACGACCGCCTAATTATTGAAAAAATTAGTTATCGTTTTAAAGCTCCCCAAAGAGGAGATGTAGTAGTTTTTTCTCCTACGGATAAACTGAGAGAGCAGAACTTTAAAGATGCCTTTATTAAAAGAGTCATTGGTCTTCCTGGGGAAACAGTAGAAGTTAAGGGGGGAACTGTATATGTTAATGGTAAGGCTTTAAGAGAAAAATATATCGACGAAGCTCCAGAATACACCTATGGTCCTGAGACTGTTCCTCCAGATCAATATCTAGTACTAGGGGACAACCGCAATAATAGCTATGATTCTCATTACTGGGGTTTTGTACCTCGTGAAAACTTGATTGGGCGAGCCATTGTCCGTTTTTGGCCAATTGACCGTTTAGGCTCTCTCGACGAAACCCCCGTGTATCAGAAGAATTAGCTTCTTCTGGCTCACCATTAGTTTATAAAAAAAGACGTTCAAGTGAACGTCTTAATTATAAAGTTTATCTTGGCGAGCGAGAAGACCCACGGCTATGCCGTAGGGATGAAAACGAGCGCGACAGTCTCATAAAAGGAATCAAAATTCGGATTTTTTCGACTCTCTCATGGTTTCAGGTTTACATTTTAGACTTAAAATCTTCATGTTCTCAGAGGTTTTGAAGCGTTTTACAATAGTGTTAGTTTGAATCCTCTCGGTGGGAGTCCCTTTTGGGCGGTTGTGAATGACTCAATTGAGTTGAACCCTAGAACCGAAAAGCTTGCATAAGAAGCAAAAAGTTGGGTAACGAAAACCACGTAAAACATAGTGCAGTAACCGATAACACGGTGATTGAAACAAAGAAAAGTTTTTGGGAGTAATCCCCATACCGTCCGGCGGACGGAAATGGTCGGTGAAAGCCCGTATCACGCTTGGAGAGTGAGCCATAAGCGATGCACCTAGTTAAACACGTAATCTACTAGCAAGCTCGGTTCAGACATAATCGTGTAAGACCTTAGTAGGGGCAACCCAAAAGGGCAGTGATTAGCTCAAGAATCCCCCAGCTATGCTGGCGGGAGCGTCAACGAAACATACTACTTACAGAACTGTCTTCGTGAATTCGCCAAATAGCTTCTCCTAATAAATTAGCTACGGATAATACAGTAAGTTGGGAGAATTGCTTGGATGGGGGAAGCGGAATTGTGTTGGTGACAATCACCTCCTCAAACATTCCACTAGACAAACGGGATACAGCAGGTTCAGAAAATACTGCGTGAGTAGCACAAGCATAAATTTGTCTAGCTCCCTCTTCCCTGAGTAGTCTAGCTCCTTCTAAGAGAGTTCCCGCCGTATCAATCATGTCATCTACTAATACCGCAGTTTTTCCTTTGACATCACCAATAACGTTCATCACTTCTGCAACATTATGAGCCTGGCGACGTTTATCAATAATGGCTAGAGGCGCATCATTTAACTTTTTGGCAAAAGCTCTAGCTCTAGCAACCCCACCAGTATCAGGGGAAACAACCACTAAATCAGAGAGGTTCTTACTTGCTAAATAATCTAGGATGACAGGAGAACCATAGACATGATCCAAAGGAATATCAAAGTAACCTTGAATCTGTGCGGAGTGTAAATCCATGGCTAAAACTCTGTTAGCTCCTGCTTGTACAATTAAGTTGGCGACTAATTTTGCTGTGATGGATTCTCTTCCTGCTGTTTTGCGATCCGCTCTAGCATAACCATAGTAGGGAATAACCGCAGTGATTTGTCTGGCTGAAGCCCTACGACAAGCATCAATGAGAATCATTAATTCCATCAGGTTATCATTGACAGGACGACAACAGGGTTGAAGTAAATATACATCAGCCCCACGAATCGACTCTTGTATTTGAACGTATAGTTCTCCATCAGCAAACCGTTTGCGGATCATCGGACCTAAATCCATTCCCAAGTAGCGGGCTACTTCTTTAGATAGACCGATATTCGCAGAACCAGCAAACAAACGAAGTCTATTCGAGTCTGATAACAGGGTTGATTGTGATACAGACTGAAGCGGTAATATTGTAGTATGATTCACGACAGGACTTTAATTCACTTCAGGGCAATATTATCATTTTGAGCTTAGTTTTACTGGTAGCCTAATAGATTGCTTTCCAGTACTAGATATAGACTCGCAGTTTCAAGAGGGCGAGTTTGAGTTTAAACTAATCTTCTACATTCTAATTTTTTGGGGCTGATTTTCCCTAGACTTAATCATCTTATATTGTAAATTATGAGCTAATAATAGCATCAGTAGATATTCCTAAATAGGTCTTATTTAGTAGCTTAAATACTACTATAGTGTTGCTCATCAACAAGATTCACGGTAAAAATAACCCAAATTGAGAACTAAAACATTAAAGTATTTATCTTAGGGGGAGAACTTAAAATTCTTGATAATTTAGTTTGATCCCCTCTATACACCAAATACCAAAATCGAGCATTATAAAGCTTGGATAATATTTGTAGACAAATTAATCTACAGTAATTGTAAGAACCCAAAATAAGAAATGCAAAAATCACTAAGTTAATGACTTACCAAAAACAAGCGCCAAAGTTATTCACTTTGACAGGTAAGTCAAGTTAAAGTCCTATTGGACTAAGTTATTGGCAAGTGTTTAAGTTCTTACCTTGGGGTACGTGGCAAGCTCCAGGCTCTAAAAGTCTAGGACTAAAGGTAATTTTGACGTTAGAAGACCAGATAAAACCGTAGCTTCTGTGTCAAGAAATCCTATTATCCCTGTTCATCGCAAAGATGGATATAATTATTCATTTATTGAATTATGAGAAACTTTGAACCAAAAAAGTGTAGGAATAGTTTATTGATCGCTGGGACAGACACAGATGTAGGGAAAACCTTTGTAACTGTTTCTTTAGTATCTTATTGGCAAAAATATCAATCCAATCTTAGTTTAGGCTTACTAAAATTGATGCAGACAGGGAGAGGCGATAGCGAATTGTATCAGCAGTTATTTGATCATCTTGATTCTGTGGAGATACTAACTCCTTTGACTTTTGATGCGCCCCTCGCTCCACCCATCGCTGCGGAATTAGCAGGAGAGGATATTGATTTAGCAATAGTCTGGAACTCCCTTACTACTTTAGAGCAAAAACAAGATTTTGTATTGATAGAAGCCTTGGGGGGTTTGGGTTCTCCTGTAACTAATGAGCTAGTAGTAGGGAATCTAGCTGCTGAGTGGCGTTTACCCACGGTTTTAGTTGTACCAATCAAGCTAGGCGCGATCGCCCAAGCTGTAGCTAATGTAGCCCTAGCACGCAGTCTTAATATCGATCTGAGGGGAATTATTCTGAGTTGTACTTCTGAAAAAGATGCCACAGAACTAGAGCAACTAGCTCCTATTAATTTAATTCAATCTCTAACTCAAACCCCGATTTTAGGAGTTTTGCCCCATATTAAGGATTTAAAGGAACAAGATAAACTAGCTGTGCTTGTCTCTAACTGGGATTTGGAATTAATTTTGCCCTAAATCAGGATTGGTGATTGGTGATTGGTGATTGATGACAAGCCAATTACTCACTACTTATTCCCCATTCCCTATTCCCTATTCCCCATTCTCCATTCCCTATTCCTCAGTCCCCTAGTCCCCCGACTCTCCCCATTCCCCATTACCCTAGTCCCCCGACTCTCCCCAGTCCCCTAGTCCCCCAGTATCCCAGTCCCCCAGTCCCCATTCCCCAGTCCCCATTCCCTACTTGCTACAACATCAAGCAATACTCCCTCTTTTCCTGGCTTCTTTATAAGAAGTACCCACATTTTTAAGTCCAACACGAACTAATTGTTGTTCAAGAAGGGCAAAAAAACGAGCGCGATCGCTACCCCTAACTACTGCTTGATTGTGGGATTCTGCTAAGGCAACAGGATAACCATATCCTTTATGTACCTGTGCCAACATAATACTGAGAGATTGGTTAAATAGTTGGGAATCTTCTGCTAGCCATTGAGGAACTTCAATACGAGCTATTTCTGAACCAACGTTGACGTAACAAAAATAGACCTTTTGTGATTCTTCGTAGAGTTCTAGAATCCTTAAATTACTTCTATATAAAGGACTTCTTTGACCAGGTTGCAAACAATGACTCCAAAAAGTAGCATCTCTTAGAGGACTTACTGTCTGACAAGGATACTTATCTGTCAAGTGACCACAGTGAATAACACAATTAGGATGGTCATAGGGACAAGTCTGTAGGCGCAAAAAATTAATTCCTTCTGTACTGCGAGAAGCACTTATATAACCCATCAAAGGGATTTTGGTGGCTCTTAACTGTTCCCAAGCTGCCAAAATAGAAGGTAAGATTTGCTCTCTAGCTTCTAGGGGTAAACCATCTAAAAACCAGTAGATTAAAGAGCCATCCACCATCGCTAAATTAGGAACATCTTGATGATTTCCTGGGGGTAAAACCCATTGACAAGCCATATCTGCTAATATTTGGGCTTCTGAGACAGTGCGTCGATAACCCATCCATTCTTCGAGGCGAATTCCCCATTGTTTAGACACATAGAGGTCTTGTTCTTGATAAAAAACTTCGGGCAAACTATCTAGCAGAGGATGTAAACTTTGACCATAATGTAACATCACTCTTCCTATGTTAATGAGATAGCAATAGGCTATTTCATGATGAGAAGGAGAAATTTGTGAACCATCAGTAGCAAAAACACTGTGCTTGTAGGGTACTGAAGAAATATTAATACAACTGTCGAGAGGTTCTACTGGGGTAGCTGCTGCAAAAATCAGGCGATCGCGCCAAGTTTCTAATTTATCTATTAATATTTCTTGCTGAGTTATCCCTTGCTGTTGAAGAATCTGTGCTTTTTCAATTCTTTGACGAGATGCTAAAGCTTCTTTTCGTAAATGTTGGCTAATAGCGGGAATGTGTCCTGCTATTTTGGTAAAATCAAGCATTTGTTCCTTGATAATTGTTCATAAACTACAATAATAAAAGCCTAGAGAAACAAGACAAATTTTAGATATCCAGTAGGAGTACCTTCGTCGTGGATTCCCGATACAACGCAACAGAAATAGAGCAAAAATGGCAAGAAACCTGGGCAACATCAGGTATAGACCAAACACCAGAAGAAACAGACAAGCCCAAGTTCTATGCTTTATCAATGTTCCCCTATCCGTCGGGAAATCTACACATGGGTCATGTCCGTAACTATGTAATTACCGATGTGATTGCTCGTCTCAAGAGAATGCAAGGCTATCGAGTATTACATCCTATGGGTTGGGATGCTTTTGGGCTTCCAGCAGAAAATGCAGCCATAGAAAGGGGGATACCTCCTGCTAAATGGACTTATGAAAATGTGGCGCAAATGCGATCGCAACTACAAGAGTTAGGATTATCCTTAGACTGGGATAGAGAAGTTACTACTTGTTCTGCTGATTACTATAAATGGACACAGTGGTTATTTTTACAATTTTTCCAAGCAGGGTTAGCCTATCAGAAAGAAGCAGCCGTTAATTGGGATCCTGTAGATCAGACAGTACTCGCCAATGAGCAAGTTGACAGTGAGGGATATTCTTGGCGTAGTGGCGCAAAAGTAGAAAGGAAATTACTGAAGCAGTGGTTTTTAAAAATTACTGACTATGCAGAACAGTTACTACAAGATTTAGATAAACTGTCAGGATGGCCAGATCGGGTAAAAACGATGCAAGCCAACTGGATAGGTAAATCTGTAGGAGCTTATTTAGAATTTCCTATTGTAGGGAAGGAAGAGAAGATCGGAGTCTTTACCACTCGTCCTGATACTGTATATGGGGTGAGTTATGTGGTACTTGCTCCCGAACACCCTTTAACCCCTAAAGTTACTACTCCTGAACAAAAAACAGCAGTAGAAGCTTTTATCAAAGAAGTAGCTAGTGAGAGCGAAATCGAAAGAACCGCAGAGGATAAACCCAAAAGAGGCATTAAAACTGGGGGAATGGCTCTTAATCCCTTTAATGCCGAGGAAATACCCATCTTAATTGCGGACTATGTACTTTATGAATATGGTACAGGAGCAGTCATGGGTGTACCAGCCCACGACACTAGGGATTTTAAATTTGCTAAGGAAAATAATTTACCCATCAAAGTAGTAGTTGTCCCTGAAAACTCTGATGAAACAAAACCAGAATTAGACAATGCCTACACTGACCCTGGTATTATGGTTAACTCTGGTCAATTTGATGGGACACCTTCAGAAGAAGGTAAAACAAAAATTATTCAGTATGCAGAAGACAAGGGTTATGGTAAAGCTAGAATTCAATATCGTCTTAGAGATTGGTTAATTTCCCGTCAGAGATATTGGGGTTGTCCCATACCTGTTATTCACTGTCCGAGTTGTGGACAAGTCCCTGTACCAGAAGCAGACTTGCCCATAAAATTACCAGAACAAGTAGAATTTAGTGGCAAAGGTGCTTCTCCTCTTGCGAAATTAGAAGAATGGGTAAATGTTCCTTGTCCTAGTTGTGGTGAACCTGCAAAAAGGGAAACTGATACGATGGATACCTTTATTGATTCTTCTTGGTATTTCTTGCGTTATACCGATGCTAAAAATCCTGACATTGTTTTTGATAAGAGTAAAGTTAATGACTGGATGAGCGTCGATCAATATGTGGGAGGTATCGAACACGCTATTTTACATTTACTCTATTCTCGTTTCTTCACTAAAGTATTACGAGACAGAGGCTTACTCAATTTTGATGAACCTTTCCAACGCTTATTAACTCAAGGAATGGTGCAGGGTTTAACTTATCAAAATCCTACTACTAATAAATATGTTCCTTCCGCAGATGTAAATCCTGATGACCCCAAAGATCCAGAAACAGGAGAAGCTTTGGATGTGTTCTATCTTAAGATGTCCAAATCTAAATACAATGGTGTCGATCCAAAAGCCGTAATTCAGAAATATGGTGCGGATACGGCGCGGATGTTCATTCTCTTTAAAGCACCTCCCGAAAAAGATTTAGAATGGGATGATGCTGATGTGGAGGGACAATTCCGCTTTTTAAACCGAGTCTGGACACAAGTTACAGAATGCGATAGTTCTCAAGTTGCTTCTGATAAATCTGAAAAGTTAAGTAAAACAGAGAAAGACTTACGTAGAGCTATCCACACAGCAATTAAAGAAATATCTGAAGATTTAGACGGAGATTATCAATTTAATACCGCCGTAGCAGAGTTAATGAAGCTCAGTAATGCTATTAAAGATGCTAAATGTGTTGATTCTCCTATATATCAAGAAGGAATTGAAACTTTAGTGCTGTTGCTTGCACCTTTCGCACCTCATATTGGGGAAGAATTATGGCGACATTTGGGTAAAACTGATTCTGTACATCAACAAAGTTTTCCTGTAGTCGATCCTGATGCTTTAGTGGTTGATGAGATTACTTTAGTAATTCAGATTATGGGCAAAACTCGTGGCACAATTCAAGCACCTGCTAATGCAGATAAAGCAACCTTAGAAAAACTAGCAACAGAATCTGATATTGCTCAACGCCATCTTGAAGGGAAGGAAATTAGGAAAGTAATTGTTGTTCCCAATAAACTGGTTAATTTTGTAATTGCCAAATAAATAGTAGGGTGGGCATTGCCCACCCTACTCTATCGGGTTATATTTAACTACTACTGCGAGCAATAGGAATAACTCTTCCTTCTACTCTGTCACGATAGGGTTGAACAGCCTCACTATAATCAATAGGTAAGACTGCTACTACATTGTCATGGGGACGAGGAATAATCACCCAAGATTCCAAAGTTGCGCCTTCTGCTTTTTTAACTGCTTCAATTCCAGCATCCATAGCAGTTTTAACTTCAGAAACATCACCACGAATATTAATATTGAAGCGTGCGCTACCAACTCTGATATAACCAACAAGGGTAACTCGCCCTGCTTTTACCATTGCATCTGCTGCTGCGAGTATGCCTGGAAAGCCTTTTGTTTCAATAGATCCAACCGCAGGTTGCGCTGGCATAGAAT
>JAAUYH010249325.1_pt1 | contig 21869 bp, 18 predicted proteins | sample 7278061 | NCBI WGS metagenome assembly JAAUYH01 (sample SAMN14350203, study PRJNA611818) | marine sediment metagenome | isolation source: surface marine sediment (0.6m) | place: French Polynesia: Moorea | collected 2018-08 | reverse complement strand
CGCAGTTAGCGAGCCTGTTACAACAGCGAGGGCTAACTGCGCCGTGGGCTGTTTCTGTTGTCGCTCTTCTTCTGTAGAAAGGTGAGTTCGAAGCTGTAGTTGGGTGTTGAGAATATGGTAAGCCTCCTTAAGCGTCGCAAGCCTTTCAGACTCACCTTGTCGCCGCGCCTGAGCCTTCAACTTAAAGTAAGCTTGGTCAATCGCATCAATGGTGACCCCAGGTTCGAGGTTGAGCTGTTGATAGTAGGGGGCTAATTCGTCAACAGTGAGCAAGTTGTTGTTTTCTGGGGTCGGCTCATCGGTTGGCGCGTTAGGCGTCTCATTGTCGGGGGCTGACTGACTGAGGGGAACAGTGTTGGGAGTTGTTATTGGCGGGTCGGCCAGAAAATTTGTTGGTTGGGCCAAAGACAAAGACGATTCCCAAGATAAGGGGGATTGACCTTGGCGTTGAGCCTGGATCTGCACATCGTTAATTCCAGAGGGATTTAGCTGGCTGAACCACTTCTCAAGAAATGTCAGGGTGGGCGCTTGGGCCAAAACGTCTAAGCTTTGGAGATGGAGGATGAGGCGGTTGTGGTCAAGCCGGGCTTTTACCCCAATGGGTTGGATGGGAAAGGCGGTTTGGAGCAATGCCGCGATCGCTTGGGGGTCTCCTTGTTGGGCTCGAAGCTTTAGTCCTGCCATGATGGGAGATCGCACTGATGGTGTTCATGCTTAGGATAGGCAATTGGGAGAGGATATTAACGCCGTCGGTTGGTTGGAGCCACAGCGGCGCCCAATAGGATATTAAGGGCATGGCTTACAATGATTGCCTGAGTTGGGTTTCAATTAGCGATCGCGACATTTACCGAATTGCTCTAATTTACCAAATTGATAGTTGGGATGGTGCGTTCCAGATATGTGTAAATGTCGAGATATATTGTGAATAGGAACACATCCTACGGCGACTACTTAGGTGATAAATGCCTCATCACTAAACCGGAGTCATAACCATGAAGAGATCGAATTGGATTAGAGCTGGATTGATCGCCGCAGTAACTATGACAATTGCTCTTATGGCCCCTCTCGGAATATTCTCTGATAGCCATGATTCAGCCATCGCCTTTGTTTCGCAATTACAGCCGAATATTTCAGACAATGCATCTTCCTGCAATTCGCCAGAAGAGACTTTTGCTGAGCAGCTATCCTGCCTGATTTATCAAAGAGAGCAGCTGATGAAGTATGTAGCCGCTGATAAATACTTGACATACAACCCTATTTTTGACGCTTCGCAAGAGCTAAGAGTACTTGGAAGAGCTGGGAAAAAGGCGCAAGACAATGAGCTTCCAGGGGTATTATTTGGCTCAATGGAAAGAGCGCCAACAAACCCCACCACTGGATGCGCCAACCGTCAATGAAATTCGCCAGCAAATTGGCGAAATAGACGAATCGATTATCAATAAGTTTGGAGAAATTCGGCGGAGTTGTTCTATCCAATCTAGACCGGAAATGGAAGACACCCTTTTAGAATGGCTAGCCCAATTGCCTGGTATTCAGCTGGAATGGAACACGAAGCTTTTTTCTGAAATGCTGGCAGCCTCAATTCATCCAATAGTGTATCCAGTAGAGTGTCAACCTATATCCGGATAACCTATTAATTCGCCTTCCTAATAAATATTTATTGCTGGAGATGTTGGTTTGTTGGGGTTTGTCCCTGATGCTGTTGGCGAATTATAAGTTCACAAATCCTGCCGTCCTGGTTCCCAGACTCTGCCTGTGGAACCCCGTGTGGAGGCTCTGCTTCCACAGCCGCGCCACTTGCCTGGAGGCAGAGCCCCCCATTGAGCGATTCCAGGCAGAGCCTGGGATCGAGAACGATACGATGCAGCGACAGCCAGGATGGCTATCCCATAAGAGAAGGAAAGAAGTCCTGGTAGGATAGGCCTCTGGCCTGTCCAAGATATGGCGCAACAGCCAGAATGGTTATCTCAAAAACACCTAAACGGTTCTTTAGAACCAATAACACCAGTCTGTGAGACAGCCAATACCCAGCTCCATTCATCCTTCATCCTTCCTTCAACCGCCCCCATCAGTTTCAGCGCCGTCCGCTGCCCCGCCGTCAGCCCCACTACACCCGTAATATCCATCCCCTCACAAACCCGCTCATCAATTACCCGCAAACATTCTCCCGTTTGGGCTCGCAGTTTTAGTCCTGTCATGATTGCATGAGTTGAATACTTCTCGGCGAGGTGGGGGGTGAGTGGAATAGAGCCGAACTAAGAGGGAAGATCCCTGGGTTCTTCAAGAACCCAGGGATCTGGGTAGCGACTTGATGCTTAAATCAGCGTCGTTCGGGGGTGGGGGTGGGGTTTAGGGTGTAGTCAATGTAAATAAAACCCGCTATAAGGCCAGACTTAGGATAGGCAAATGGGAGATAATCTTAACGCTTTGGTCGAGTTGCCTGTAGAGGCTTACAGAGAGTAAATGTGGGCAAAGCAAGCACACCCATTTGAGATCGCCCCCCTTCGCTCCTCGTTTCCAAGCTGGAGCTTGGAAACGTCAGTTTCAGAAGCTCCAGCTTCCAGCAGCAAGGAAGCTGGAGCTTCCACCCGTGAGTATTCCTAAGCTGGAGCTTAGGATCGAGAGATTGCTGAAGTCCCTCTCCCCGGGGAGAGGGATTTAGGGTGAGGGCAAATTTCTCCAGAGAAATACCGAAATATCCACTGTCTTTCTGTAGAGTTAGGTAATCTATCCCTCCGCAATCCTCCCTATGCCCCCACAGCGGCTGACGGCTAAAGACCTCTACCGACGCTACCGCAACGGCGAGCGCAATTTTACAGGCGCAGATTTCAGCGGCGCATCGCTGCGGGGCATGAACTTGAAGGGTATTGACCTCTCAGGCTCCGACCTGAGCAAAGCAGACATTCGCGGTACAAAATTTGTCAATGCAACGCTGCGGAAGACCTTGTTTAGCCAAGCCAAAGCGGGCCTGCAGCGTCGCTGGCTGATCGTTCAACTGGCCATCGCCTTGCCCTTAGCCATGCTGCTGAACTTTGTAGGCGCATTTTTAAGTGCGGCTTTTATTGCGTATTTTTTCACTCCCGAAACAATTGAAGAAATCACGATTATTCCTGGTGCATTAGTACCAGTAATGATATTGGGCATGTTCTTAGCCATTGCCCGTCAGGGGCTTACGTTTAAAGCCCTCAATACCATCATTATTCTGCTCTTAGTCGTAGTCTTAGTCGCAGTCGCAGTCGCAGTCGCAGTCGCAGTCGCAGTCGCAGTCGCAGTCTTGAGCGGCTATGTGGCTTGGCGATCGCTCAAGGGCGATGAGAAGTTTGTCATCGTGCGTATTTTTGCGCTGGCCTTAGGGTCAATGGGAGGAACTTCGTTTAGCGGCGCAGACCTGACCGGGGCTTACTTTACCCAGACAACCCTCAAAAACGCCAATTTTGCTGACTCGCGGCAGCGGTCGACGGTGCTGACCCGGGTGCGTTGGCATCGAGCGCAAAAGCTAGATCGGGCGCGGCTGGGCAACTCAATTTTGCAAACGCCCAACGTCCGTGAGTTGCTCCTGACCCTTAACGGAGCGGCGCACAACTACGCTGGAGCCAATTTGCGAGGCGCGAATCTAGCGGGGGCGAACTTGGTTGGCGCCAATTTGGCAGAGGCGATTCTTAGTGAAGCTATCCTCACCGAAGCGGATTTACAGGACGCCAATTTAACCGAAGCCAGCTGCATCAGTACGGACTTTACGAGCGCCTGCTTCACTGGCGCGACGTTAGAAGCCTGGGACATTGAGAACTCTACGCGCCTTCAAGAGGTTCACTGCGACTATGTTTATCTGCTGGGCAACCACCAAGAACGGCGTCCCAACAGCGGCCTGTTCGCCCCGGGCGATTTCACCAAGCTTTTCGAAGAAGTCCTGGACACCATCGATCTGATCTTTCAAAACGGCATCGACTGGAAAGCCTTTGTGCGCACGTTTGGACAAATCCAGGTGGAGTATGGAGAGGCGGAACTCTCCGTCCAAAGCATTGAAAATAAAGGGGATGGTGTTGTGGTCGTCAAGCTCAACGCCGCGCCGGGAGTGGATAAGGCGGCAATTCACCAATCCTTTACCGAGACATACGAGTTGGCGCTGAAGGAAGCAGAGGCTCGCTATAAAGCGCAGCTAGACGCTAAAGATGAGCAAATTGCCGACTTCCGCCAACAAAATGCCAATATGCAAGAGGTGGTTAAACTTCTCGCCCAGCGACCGATTACTGTTGACGTTAAAGCGACTGCGGAGAGTAAAGCGATGCAGGGAAATGATTCCAGCCGCACCGTAAATATCACCGGCAATGTCACCGGCTCCACCCTTAACCTGGGGGAAATCAGCGGCCAGGTCAGCACTCAGATCAACCAGTTGCCGCCTCCCGCCTCGCCGGATCAGCCCGACCTTAAAGTCCTGCTGACTCAACTCAAGACCACCATAGAAACCGACAGCGAACTGGCCGATGAGGATAAAGCCGAAGCCTTGGAGGAACTCAAGGTGATTGCCGAAGCGGGGCGTCAGCCTCAGGAAGGGGCGCTGCAAAAAGCGGCGAAGCGAGCGATGACGATGCTGAAGGGCATTGCGGCAGGGCTGTCGGAAACGGCAAAGTTGGCGACCACGCTGGAGAAGGTTTGGCCTGTGTTGGCGGGATTTTTTGGTTTATAGGAGACCCAAGGTGGTTGGCCTTGTTTCTGACTTAACCCACTGCATAATCCGTATACTGTCGTAAATCTGGTGACTGCAACCCTAACACAATGTCTTTTTTAGGAACGCCCGCTGCAACTAGCTCAGCCGCCAAATCATCTTCGGTGCTATTCCATTGCAGCCAGATTTTGCCATTCTTAATATCAATGTGAATAGCGCACCCGTAAATAAACTGACCCCGATCCCATCCCACATGAACGATCTGATAATGGTCCCGCTCTTTATCAAAGACCACTTCAGTCTCCACATCCCCATGGGCCAGCTTGACTTTGCTCCTTTCTAGAAGCAGCGCTTGCACAATCTGACGGTAATGACTTAGCTTTTCCACAACACAATCACCTCCTGCTGCACGTCATAGACAATTAAACTCACTCGATTTTCTTCAAGCATTGCCTTGGGAAATTCCAGTTGAAAAAAAGTTTCAAAAATTCTGTTTGGCAGAGCCAGATATAAGCGCCTCTCAGGCTCTTTTAACCTCAAAGCCCCGCGATAGTTGATAAATTGTCCTAAAGCAGTATGAAATTCTGATATCGCAGACGCTCCCTTCAAAAAGCTTTTGACCTCAACCGCAATTTTTTCGCCATCGCGTTCGGCTGCAACTAGCCTTTCCGCCCCTAAGTCAATAGCCATTTCAACAGGTCCCACTTTAATCGCGAAGGGGTCATGAGTAATCTGCCAGCCTTCCTTTTGTAACGCATGTTTCACGACATTATGAAAGACATCTTTTGCAGACATGGACACCTGCGATGGGGAAACAAGTCAATTTTAACCTTTCTCTTTTTTGGAATCTGATCTGCAGAACAAGTAACCGTAGCCCCAGGACGGGGAAATTACGAAGGAGACCCGCTCACAAATTCAAAAGTTGTCGCCAGAGAAGCGCTGCTAGATTTTGCTGAACTGGCTGATTTAGAGATTTGGTTGGATCCGCTATGATCTCTTTGATTCTAAGTTTTTGCAAACGCGGTTGGACAGTATGCAGATCGCAAACGCCAATACTGTTAGCGCAATAGGCATTCAAAAACTCTAATTGCTAAGTTTTGTCTGGGAACCAAAGCGTCAACTAAGAATAAAGAAATATCTCGGCGGCAGTATCTGCGATCGTGTAAGCCAGCCTACATTTTTAGCTTATCTGCTCTACTCCTAGCGCTCAGTCTACTTGTGCGGATCTTTTGGGCCATCTTTCGGGGCGGCATCGGCTTACGCCCATACCGAGACAGCCGTCTGTCCATCTTCCGCTTCAGTGTATCCTCTTCCTTATTGGTCAAGGCCGCCGCGCCAGCGCCCAAGACCACCCCCACGGCGGCCCCGACAACCAGATCATGCGTTTGGTTATGGGCAATGGGAACGGGAGCGCCCGACTTATCCATAAGTAATTCAGGCGCAGACAAAACTTGCAACGGCACCGTTCGCTTAGGAGATTCCGTTTGCAATCGCTTTAATTCGTCCTGATACTGCTGCAAAATTCCCAAGGCGGTTTGGAGTTCCTGCCGTAGTTCAGCGTCTCGCCGTAATAGAGCCGCCAAATCTTTATTGTTATGGGTCAGCAGTTCATCAACCTCAGCCAAGGTCTGACGGCGAATCGCCAAAACCTGAACATTGTGGGCGGCCTTGATGGACTGTTGCAAAAGGGCCAAAGAATAGTTGTCTTGCAAAATTGGGTTTTGCAAATCAGCGTTCGGATCGTCCAAATGCCGTTGCAGCACCTGGATGGTTTCTTGATGAATCTGGGTGCGCACCGTTTGGTATTGGGCAAACAGCGCTTGCAGCTGATCCTGATTGGGGGTTAACTTACCCAGCTCGGCAGCCATCTGCTTTTCCATCCGAATTAGTTGCAGCAGCAAGGCTTGATAGGCCGAATCCTGATTCAAAATCAAAGCAACCGTCTGATCATCCGGTTTCAGCGCCAGTTGATCTTTCAACAATGCATACTGCGCTTGCGCATCCGCCAACCTTACCTCAATATCCGTTTTCTGTTTTGATATCTCTGAAACGCGGATAGAAAATTGGGAGCTATCACTCGGTAGGTTCTTAATGTTGTGCTGACCATGGAGCGCTTGAATGTCTGCTTGCAGGGCCTTGATTTGCGCTTGAACCTGCGGAATTTGCACCTCTATAAACTCAATCGCCCGGCAAGCGTCATCGTGACATTCTTCCTGGCTGTAGGTTTGGTATCGCTGAAACAGTTTCTCTAAAACCTGTTTAACCTTCTCAGGGTCATTGTCTTGGTACCGAATATTGACCTGGTTATTCGCTTCCAGGGTAATGTGGAGCTTGTTTCTGAGTTGAGTATAGTCAATCGTGGGATCCTCAGCTCGCAGAGTTTCCACCACTGGGTCGAGCAACCGGGGACTGGTTAATAGTTTGACGCGACCCGCTGACGCATTGGGGAGAGCGCTGGCCAGTTCCTCAGGTTCCGACACATTCTTGCGTAACGCCTGGGCCACCAGGAGATTATCCGACTTATTGTCCAGGGTAATCGGGTCGATCGAAAGCTGGAATTCACCTTCATAGGTAGGCGTCCCGTCAGCGGTCACCTTAGCCACAGTCCCCGTCGCCACCGCCAGAGCCACCCCAGCAACGGCGCCAATCCGACGAGAAATCTTCGATGCAGCAGGGGCGTCAACTGCGGATTCAGTCGCCTCAGGGTGTTGAATCGGAGCCTTGGGCTGTGGGCTCAGTTCTAGATCCGTCAGAAACTGACGCTCTAATTCATTAAGGGACTGAGATGAGAAAGTGGGGGCAAATTGGACGGGCACTCTAAACTTCCTCCTCAGGGGGTGAGTTTATAAACCTACTAAGGGAAAACTCTGTAAGTCGTAGATTCCCTTAGTAGGTTTTCATCGCATTGACGGGAAAATCCGGAAGCAGTGGAGATTTTAGGGGCATAGGGGAGGGAATAAGGGACAGGCGTCACTTTTGCTTATTCCTTTGTGGTCTTGCTGCTTAGCGCTTCCGCCGACCTCTTTAACTACAGCCGCCGCTCCAGCTGTTCCGCATTTGAGAAGGAGACGATATCTGATATCTAAGGGAAACCGCAATCTTAGGGACGCCGCAAAAACTTTTCCTTAAGTAATCTTTTGGATTTGGTACAAGTGTACTATTATTAGGGTAATACTTAAATATCAAACTAAATAGCTAATTAAAACGCGATCGCTTTGAGCTTTATGGAATAACCTCTAGGCCTTGGGATTAGAACATTCAGAGGGTTCTTTATCTTTTCGAATCCCCAAGCAAGGGGAAAGCCATAAGGTCGGCAGCCTGGTTAGATACTTCGCTTAACGCGGTTTTGATTGGGGAGGATAACGATGTCTCACTATCACCAACACCAACACCCTACAACACGTTATCGCTCTGCCTATGCATCCCCAGCCTATGGGGAGCGCCCTGACGGGAGGCGAGTGCGCAGACACCCCCTGCCTCCGGTTAGACGGAAACGGCGGAGCAGAGGACCGGCTAAATTTTTAGTGGCGGGCGGCTCTATGGTGGCTTTAGCCGCCCTTTTAATCAATCCCAATAAACCCCAAGAGATCGCCCCCAGGATAGATATTTGCCAAAAGCGAGTTGAGACCTCCGCGGTGCTATCGCGCGCCCAACTCTCTCAATTGCTCTCTGTTCCTGAACGTTCCGCTAAGGAATCGGTGCGCAAGATTGTCGAGGCCCCCTACTGTGTCCTGCAACCCCTTGAGCTGCGGGCCGGAATAGAGGCCCAACGGGAAGCCTACCCCCTCGAGTTTGACCCCCAAACTTGGTTCGTTGTCCTCTACGAAAACGAAGAATACGCCGGATATGATTTCAGCTTTCGCCACTGATTTGAAAGGAAATACCGATGGTCAAACTGGACAAAGCCCTAAGAAGGGGGCATTTATGGGGAAGCTGCCTGATGCTCTTTGCGGCAGGCTGCGGAGCGCAGCCCAATGTGCCGCCAAGGGCGATTCAGCTGCATCAGAAATGGGCCCTCCAACCCGGCGCTGAAGTGGCTGGACTTAGGATATCGGGCGGGTTGGGGGATATTTCCATCGAGTTGAAGGGAAAATCTGTTAGGGCCCCGTTTAATGGCAAGGTCCAACCCAATCGAGAGGATTGCGTTGTATTTTCCAGTTCCGAGGTGCCCGCTTATTTATTCCGTCTCTGTGGCCTTAAACGTCCTCAGCTGGGGGATTTACAGGAAGGAGAGGTGATCGGCTCCGGCGAAGCGCTTCAATTCGCCGCCCTCAGACGGCAGCCCGATGGGTCCTGGGCGATTGTAGAACCCGCGGTGGACTTGCTAGAGCGAACCGTAAGGCAAGAATAAGGGAGTTGCGTCAAGAATAAAGTCCCGGCAAAAGGCAGTGGATGGGTAGATGGGTGGATGGGTAGATGGGATGTTATTTTTCTGCAGATCCCCAATGAGAACTCACTGACAAATCTCCCTAATCCCTTTTCCCTGAAACCTATTCCCTGAAACCTATTCCCTACTCTCCTTCTCTTTCATAAAACTCAGCAGCCAATTTGCCATTGTCGCCCGTCGAGTGAGTCGAGGAACTAACTGGTCAACACTGTACCCCTTGAACCCAAGCTGTTCCTTCAAAAGCTGTTTGTTGGGTTTGGGAATTGAGCGGGTGAGTTGAACAGTAGCCGGGCGACTGGCGATGAAATCAGGGGGCTCTGGATATTTCTCAACCCAGGCTGGCTCAACTTGCGAGACGTCCCACTGATTAGCGTGATTGTCATATCGGTATCCCAGCGATCGCCAAACCAGTTGATTCACCGTTTCATCCGGCAATTCTTCATTCAAAATCGCCCAAATCGTCTCTGTATTGAGATCCGGCAACTCAGCCATAATTTTTCACCTACAAAACATTGCCAGTGGATGGCCCCCACATGTTACGTCTCTACATTTCCTCCCCTGCCTCCCCTGCCTCCCCATCTCATCCACCCATCCACCCATCCACCCATCCACCCATCCACATTAATCCCTAAACGCAGCCTTCACCCGAGCCTGCATCATCAACCCATACTCCAAGCCTTCCACAACCGCTTGGTAAGACGCCTCCAGGATATTGCCGGAAACCCCGACCGTCGTCCACCGCTGGTAGCCGTCGCTAGACTCCACCAATACCCGAGTCTTCGCTGAGGTGCCGGTTTTACCATCGAGGATCCGCACTTTGTAGTCGGTTAGATGAAACTGGGCGATTTCCGGATAGCTAGCCAACAGCGCTTTTCTCAAGGCTGCGTCTAATGCAGAGACTGGGCCGTTGCCCTCGGCCGCTTCCAGAATGTCCTGGTCATGTACAGCGACCTTAACTGTCGCCAGAGATTGACTGCTCCAAAGTTCTCCATCCGGCATGCGTTCGCAATGCACCTGAAACCCCTTGAACTCAAAGAATTTAGGGCGCTGATGCAAAGCCTCCCGCATCAACAGTTCAAAGCTAGCTTCCGCCGCTTCAAACTGATAGCCTTCCTGTTCCAGGGTTTTCAGGCGCTGCAACAGCTGACGGCAGGTGGGGTCTTGGCGATCAAGTTCAATACCAAAACTGCGGGCTTTGGCCAACACATTGCTCAGCCCCGCTTGATCTGAAATCACAATCCGCCGTCGATTTCCAATCGCCTCTGGCTCAATGTGTTCATAGGTCTTAGGATTCCGTTCCACCGCGCTGACATGGATGCCGCCTTTATGGGCGAACGCCGATAGTCCCACAAAGGCGGCATGGTCGTCCGGGGCCAGATTCACCACCTCGCTAATAAATCGGCTGGACTCGGATAGCTTTGTCATCTGTTGAGGTCGGATGCAATCGTAGCCCAGCTTAAGCTGCAGATTGGGAATCAGAGAGCAGAGGTTGGCATTGCCGCAACGCTCTCCATAGCCATTAATGGTGCCCTGAACCATCTCCGCCCCTTCCATCACCGCCGACAAGGCGTTCGCCACCGCTGTGCCGGAGTCGTTGTGGGTGTGGATGCCGACTTTGGGCGACGAGAAAGCTTCGGGGAAAAAGCATTCGTTCGCGTCTAGCCAATCGTGAACTTGTCGGGTAATTCTGGCGATCTCATGGGGCAGTGCGCCGCCATTGGTGTCGCAGAGGACAAGCCATTCCGCCCCAGCAGCGACGGCAGTCTCCAATGTTTTCAAGGCATAGTCGGGATTGTATTTGTATCCATCAAACCAATGTTCGGCGTCATAGATCACTCGACGGTCATGGCTGCGAAGAAACTCAATGGTGTCCTGGATCATCTCCAGATTCTTATCCAGGGATGTTTTCAGACCATCTATAACGTGTAAATCCCAGGATTTACCAAACAATGTCACCCATCGCGTGCCCGCCGATAGGATGGGTTGGAGCATGGGATCATCCGCCGCCTTTTTACTCGGTCGACGGGTTGAGCAGAAGGCGACCACTTCTGCTTGAGAGAGGGGTTCTTCTTGAAGTCGCCAAAAGAACTGAACATCCTTGGGATTCGCCCCTGGCCATCCTCCCTCAATAAATGGAATACCCAGTTGATCCAACTGATGTGCAATTCTCAATTTATCTTCAATAGAAAGGGCTAATCCTTCCCGCTGAGCGCCGTCCCGCAAGGTGGTGTCGTAGATCCAGATTTTTTTTGAGGCGGTGCAGTCTTTAACGTCTGGGTGCATAGGAGTAGATGGGTTCAAAAGTTGGCTATGGGTTGGTTTTATGGGTCATTTCTATGGGTTAGCTTTTTATGGATTGGCTTTTAATGGGGGAATATAATTCTCTGGAAGGGAAGAACACAGGAGACAGAATACAGGAGACAGAAGGGGGAAAACGATTTAACGTCTAATTTTTTTAACCCGAATTATTCACCTGGAGTTTGCCCCCCCTATCAGTCGCCTCCTGTATTTTCCCCCAACCAATCTGGTCCAGCTTGAATGAGTAAACACTTGTACATCTTTTGAGCCGCCCTACTGGAGTGGTCTGGCGCAGCGAAGCGAGGCATTAGCTTAGGGCTGTGTTAGTGAGGCGTAACGTATGTAACACCCTGACTGATTTTGGGTTTTATCTCGTCAACCCAAGCTAGGCGATAATCTTTTGTAATTAAACTAAATGGATGTGAATAAAATAAATGTAAATAAAGTCTTTAAACGCTCGGGAACATGCCTAAGGTAACTGCTCAAGGAAAAACGTTTGAGTGCGATCGCGGCGCCAATTTACGCCGCGCGCTTTTGAAAAATAATGTGTGTCTCTACAATCAGCAGGCGACGTTAATTAATTGCCGGGGGATTGGCAGCTGTGGGACTTGCGCCGTGGCGATCGAGGGAGAGGTTTCTGAGGCGAATTGGCGCGATCGTACTCGTCGCGCCTTACCGCCCCATTCGGCCCAACGAGACCTGCGATTAGCCTGTCAAACAAAGGTCTTAGGCGACATCAAAGTCACCAAATTTGATGGTTTCTGGGGGCAAGGATCCAATCCTGTCGGGACAAGTCATGAAGCAGAACCCAAACCATGACTCACTTCTGTATTCTGTATTCTTCACTCCTTATCTCCATTGGATTTTCCCAGCTTAAACGACATGCCTAACCACTCCCTAAACACTAAGATTTCTTTCATCCAGTCAATTTGTTCCCATTGAATGATCGCAGTATTCAATAACTAGGGGAAAATAAAGTTAACTTTCGTGTGAGGTCGTCTATGAGCAGGTTTTTAGTAGGCTCAGCATTATTTGCCGTTGCAATGTTGGCGATTTTTGGCGCGGGGACGGCCAATACCGTCGTCTCTTGGTTTGATAACCTGGGGAATCCTTCTGCAGAGGAGAGATCCGATAATTCGATCGCTATTGCCGCAGATCTGACGCCTATCCAAAGAGCGGGGAGTTATGTGGAATTACAGACAGCTCCTTCAACGGCGTCTTTTCCAGAAGCGGCCCTTGGAGTTTCTACCGGGCAGGGGGGAGCGGCTCCGACTGCAGTCGGACAAGCGGCCCAAACGACGACAACTTCCCCAGCCGCTGCATCTGATACCTCTATTCCGGCGCTTTGGTAAGCTAGTAGCGCTTGGGGCGGTATGGTGGGGCAAAATCAGCGGAGCAACAGTTAGCCATTGAGGGGTATATGAGTAGGACGTCTGATGTCCTAGTGATCGGGGGCGGCGTCATTGGTTTAGCGATCGCAGTGGAACTGCGGAAGCATGGAGCCAGCGTCACCTTGTTAAGTCGAGATTTCCAGCAGGCCGCCAGCCATGCGGCGGCGGGTATGTTAGCCCCTCAGTCCGAGGGCGTGCCCTCCGGCCCCATGTGGGATCTCTGCCATCGCAGTTTGGCCCTGTATCCAGAATGGGTCCAGAAGTTAGAAAATCTGACGGGGCAAGAAGCGGGGTACTGGCCCTGCGGCATTTTAGCGCCCCACTATGGGTCTTCCACGGACAATATAAGCGCTGCGGAACAGGCAACGGCGTACTATCTCGATCAAAAGGCGATTCATCAATATCAAGCTGGCCTGAGCGATGAAGTGACAGGCGGTTGGTGGTTCCCTGAAGAAGGCCAAGTGGACAATCGGGCATTGTCGTCAATGTTGAGGATCGCCGCCCAGGAATTAAGGGTTGATGTTCAAGAAGGGGTGGCCGTTGAGTCGTTCCAGGCCCAAAATCGCCAAATCAGTTGCGTTAAAACCCGAGCTGGAGATTTTCAAGCTAACCACTATGTGCTGGCTGCTGGAGCTTGGTCAAATGAATTGCTGCCCATTCCTGTCCTGCCGAGAAAAGGGCAGATGGCGGCTGTTCAGACTCCCTCCAATAGCCCTCAAGTTCAACCCCTAAGGCGAATTCTCTTCGGCCAGAATATTTACATTGTGCCCCGCCAGGATGGACGCATTATTCTTGGGGCCACCAGTGAAGCGGTTGGGTTCACCCCAAATAATACGCCAGCCGGACTGCTACAACTGCTCAGTAACGCCATTCGCCTGTACCCAGACCTGCAACATTTTCCCCTGCAGGACTGCTGGTGGGGATTTCGCCCCGCCACTCCCGATGAAATGCCGATTTTGGGTCCGAGCCTTCACACCAATCTAACTCTGGCGACGGGACATTACCGTAACGGAATTCTCCTGGCCCCCATCACTGCTCAGTTGATTGCTGAGTCCATTCTGCAAAAAGCCGATCCTCTATTAGAGGCTTTCTCATGGCGGCGATTCCACCAATCCGCCAACATTCCAGCTCCGTTATCCGCCTTACCGCTTCTGCAAAAAGCACCCATGCAAATCCTAGATCGGACGCCTCAACCCACAAATATTCCTGCGCCGCCTGCGACATCCACCCCTGACGACACTGCTCTAGTCATTGCCGGACGAACCTTTCAATCCCGGTTGATGACGGGGACCGGTAAATACAGCAACTTTGAAACGATGCGTCAGAGTATTGCTGCTAGCGGCAGTCAAATCGTCACCGTGGCGGTGCGGCGAGTCCAAACAAACGCCCCGGGGCATGAAGGGTTAGCGGAGGCTTTAGATTGGCGCAAGTTATGGATGTTGCCCAATACCGCAGGGTGTCAAACCGCTGAAGAGGCGGTGCGGGTGGCCCGTTTGGGGCGAGAAATGGCGAAGCTTTTGGGTCAAGAGGACAACACGTTCGTCAAACTGGAGGTGATTCCGGATCCCAAGTATCTCTTGCCGGATCCCATCGGCACGCTGCAAGCCGCAGAACAACTGGTGAAAGAGGGGTTCTCGGTCTTGCCCTACATCAATGCCGATCCGCTGCTAGCCAAACGCTTGGAAGAAGCAGGCTGCGCCACCGTGATGCCCTTAGGGTCTCCGATTGGATCCGGGCAAGGCATTCGCAACGCCGCCAATATTCAGATCATCATAGAAACAGTTCAAGTTCCTGTTGTGGTTGACGCCGGTATCGGCGCCCCCAGCGAAGCCGCCCAAGCTATGGAAATGGGGGCCGACGCCCTGCTAATCAACACTGCGATCGCCAAAGCCCACAACCCGGTTCACATGGGTCGAGCCATGGGCCTTGCCGCTGAAGCAGGCCGTCTAGCCTACCTGTCCGGACGCATCCCGGTGAAAGCTTACGCCAGCGCCAGTTCTCCTCTGACAGGACAAGTGGGGGATCAGTAGAGGGGATGAGGGAGCAGGGGAGGCAGGGGGAGCAGAGGGAGCTAGGGAGCAGGAACCGGCTTCTTTGGTTAAGCGAAAAATCCTGACAGACAAATGCTAAGCCCCTAAAGTGGTCAATCTCTACAATCCAGAAAATTTCTAATCTTCTAGGATTATCAGATTATTCCTGCTGTCTCAGAATCAGACCTCTTTATCTTCACCATCTCCCCCATCTTCCCCATCTCCTCTTCCCCTGCCCCCTGTGCTCCCCCCCCGCTCCCCCTGCCTTTCCTCTATGCCGCCACAGATCTAGGCTGAATAGTCAGCTCAGTGCGATCGCCCGGTTTAGGTTCCAATACCTGGGCAGACAGCTTTTGCTCAGCAAGGTGAGTTCTTAGGTCATCGGCGCTTCCGACCGCCTTAATCAAGGACGCTAGAAGGCCTGTATACTTCGCGTCGCCTTCCAGGGCGGTAGGTAATATATACTGCGGATTCAACCATGCCGCTAACTCGGTTGAGCCCTTTCTGCCCCGAATAATCGGGCCAATCAGAGGAAGGGTTAAATCAATAACGGGGGTAATTACGACATCGATAGGTCCGGCTTGTTTCAGCGAAGCGTCCGGAAAACCATGGGGTTCATAGTAGAGGCTGAGGCCCTCTGGCAGCGCTTTTAGAATGTAGCCATTCTCGACGACTCGAGGCCCTAAAGGGGCTCCGGGCGTCGCTTTAATCTGCAAATTATCCCTTAAAGTAAAAGTTTCGCCAGGGGCAAGCGCGGTTATGCGGGTATACCCTAGCTCCTCGACTACTTTCGCCGCACTGGGAGAAGCGACCACAGGAATAGTATGATCTAATTTTGCTAAAGTGGCGCGATGGGTATGATCTTCAAGTCCCTGAGAGAGCAGTATCAAATCAATTCTTTCTGGAATTGGGCGGGGGTTGGAACGAATGCCCTTGAATAGCCAGTCAAGGTTACCAAACATTTGGGGACCCACTAGCCAGGGATCAACCAGAATGCGACAGCTCGCTAATTCAATCAGCCAAGTATTCACATCTAACCAGGTTAAGAACATATTTTGCCAGAGTGAGGGGAACCTACTAAATATTTATATTGTAGTTGTGTTGCATTATGTTAAGCAGTACTGATATTTGGCCAAATATGAGAAGAATTGCCCAATACTAAGTGATCCCCGTATAATCCTTTAGTCTATGGACATTATTAATTTCCTGTAAATCGTTGAAAGTAAGGTTGAACTAAAAGGAGTTTAATGCGTTCTCGTATTCTCAAAATGCGTTCTCGTATTCCCAAGACTTACACCATTCTGATCGCTCGTACAGGCCGAGAACCGATTACGATTTCGTTTAGGCCATTGCCCGCGGTTATTTCCCTTTTAGTCTTGTTGGGAACCCCCCTGACTTGGGTTGGGTTTACTGTTCGCGACGTATTCCTTAAAAACGCTGAGCTTGCCAAGCAGAATGATGAGCTGACGGAAACGGCGTATGAAGTGCTAAGTGAATTGAGTTCTTTAGACGCCGAGATTGAAAATCTACGCGAACGGGCTGGCTTACCGGATGTTCCCTCTGGACCTGCTTCAGTGGATGCGGGGGTTCCGCAGGGGGGCGCGGCAAGGGAAATTGAGCCTGAAGAATTATTTAAACTGGCGCAATGGCGTATGCCCTTGTTGACTTCAGCGCTGGATAGCAGCGTTAAGCCAGCGCTGGAGGAAACGCTCGCTGAAGAGGCCGCCCGCGAAGCCGCCTTTCCCAACCGAATTCCCCTAAAGGGGACGCTCGAAGTGTCGTCTGAATTCGGCTTACGCCCTAATCCCTTCGGCTGGAGTAGTTACGAAATGCATGAGGGGATTGACTTTAAGGGCCCCTATGGCGAACCTGTATTCTCTACCGCTGAAGGGGTGGTTGAGAAAGCGGAATACCATGGCGGCTATGGTAACCACGTAATCATTGATCACGGTTATGGGTACAAAACCCTCTACGCTCATCTGTCTGAAATAGACGCAAAGGCGGGCGATCGCATTTCTCAAGGGACACTCATTGGTTTCGTCGGCAGCACCGGGCGATCTTCCGGCCCCCATCTCCACTATGGTATTTTCCGCCAAGGCGTCCCGGTCAACCCAGCGCCTTATTTGGGCCTAAGGGACTCCCAAAAATTCACTTCTCGGAGAGACGGCAGAGCCAGAAGACGGCTCTAGCGCTTGAAAACCTTGGAAGCAGGCGAGGGGAGCAGCCGGAAATACGATAGGATCAAAAGGCTCAATTTCCTATCCGTCTTCTGCTATGGGTAATACCTTCGGTCATCTGTTTCGCATTACCACCTTTGGGGAGTCCCACGGCGGTGGGGTTGGGGTGGTGGTGGACGGCTGTCCTCCACAGCTGGAAATTTCAGCGGCAGAAATTCAGGCGGATTTGGATCGACGGCGTCCAGGGCAGAGCAAAATTACCACGCCTCGCAAAGAAACTGACACCTGCGAAATTATTTCTGGCGTGTTTGAAGGTAAAACGCTAGGGACGCCCATCGCTATCATGGTGCGGAATAAAGACACGCGTCCCCAGGATTACGATGAGATGGCCAAAAAATATCGGCCTTCTCATGCTGACGCCACTTATGATGCGAAATACGGGATTCGCAATTGGCAGGGCGGCGGGCGCTCTTCTGCAAGGGAGACGATTGGGCGAGTCGCGGCGGGCGCGATCGCTAAAAAAATATTGCAACAGGCCGCAGGGGTTGAGGTCATCGGCTATGTTAAGCGCATCCAAGATCTGGAGGGCGTTGTTGACCCAGACACCGTCACCCTTGCTCAGGTAGAAAGCAACATTGTCCGCTGCCCTGATGCAGAAACAGCAGAGCGTATGATTGATCGGATTGAGCAAGTGCGCCGTGGAGGAGATTCCATTGGCGGCGTTGTCGAGTGTGTCGCCCGCAATGTGCCCAAGGGACTAGGGGCTCCGGTATTTGATAAGTTAGAGGCGGATCTCGCCAAGGGCGTCATGTCTCTGCCCGCCAGTAAAGGATTTGAACTGGGTTCAGGATTTGCGGGAACCCTCCTAACCGGCAGCCAACATAATGACGAGTTTTATATTGACGAAGCCGGTGAAATCCGCACCCGCACTAACCGCTCCGGTGGAACCCAAGGCGGGATTTCTAACGGCGAAAACATCATTATTCGAGTCGCCTTCAAACCTACAGCCACCATTCGCAAAGAACAGCACACCGTCAGTAGTGATGGAGAGGAAACCACCTTAGCGGGTAAAGGCCGCCACGATCCCTGTGTCTTGCCAAGGGCGGTGCCAATGGTAGAAGCGATGGCGGCATTGGTGCTTTGCGATCACTTATTGCGTCATCATGGGCAATGTCGGCTTTTGTCATGATGACAATTTTTCCAGACGTTAAGTCACTTCATTGTGGAGTTCATCTCCGGAAATGATAGTGGAGGTATAGACAAATTTCTTGTCAGCCTTATAACGCTTATCTTGCATAATCAGATTCATGAATTTGACATGATTTCTAATCGTGCGCCCCACTAAGCAGCCTGCAGAGGTTCCCCCAACATTTGTTTTTGAACTATCCCAACCGTGATGTTGATTGATGCCAAAATGTCCAGTGTCTAACTTATCACTGGGGTCGCGCATCATATTCTTATTCAAGTCCCGATGCACCGTCACCTCGCCCCCTGTCTGGACCAACGCCAGATGATTCTTCTTCCTTTGGTGGTAGCCTACTTGCCACGCCTTGTATTGGCCAAATTTAATTCGGGCCGCCCCTTTCCTATTCAGGGGCTTGATCGTATATTTTTTGCCGGGCTCCGAAGTCGCCTCCCAAGGGCCGCCTGCAATTTTGGGCTTTCCGTTGAGGATTTCAATCACCACCCGAATATCGTTGAATTGATTGGGTAAGTCTTGGTTGAGACTGCCATCAGGATTCATGCCCTCAACATAGACAATGTTGTATAGATTAGCCCCTTGAAAAATTTCGAATCCTTTACTTTCCATATATCGAATGATATGACTCGCTAGATCGTCACCCAGCCTAAAGGCGGAAGATGAAGGGGCGGTCTGGCCATTGGAAGAAGCTGATTCATGGGTTAGCTCAACATGCTCCTTAAAGATATGCCAAGTATCTTTATCCTTAAACTTGACTTCCTTTAATACAACTTTAAGGTGGCCATTGTCAGAATCATCATAGGAATGAAGGACTAATACAGTTCCAGCAGGAAGCAATTGTATCTGATCCTCCGCCAGCTCAGAAGACTGTACAGGGGTTTGCTTTAAGTAAGTGCCTTTAAGAACTTTCAGGATTTCGCTTGACATACTGACGCCCCTAATTTTCTTGGTGACAACTGTGAGTTTGAATCAGCGAACTCAACTCAATTCATCTATAGGTAATAAAAGCCATCCTGGTGTTAACGCTAACGCTATGGGAGCGATCAAACGTATCTTTGTTACGTTTAGAAACAGTTGTTGAATAGCCGTATGTCAGTCACTTTGGCGGTGAGTGGGCGCTGCTCATCAAACCCTGATTTATCACGATGCTGAAATTGAACGCCTCTGCGGTCCCCTAGAGCGGTTAACCAGTTCTGCTGATAGGTGATCGAGCTGGCTCTAGCGAATTTAGTAAAGAACGCCCCAATAGGCGTAGAGTTCAGCAAAAAAATGGATTAGCGATTTCTGTGAATGTGCAGTCAATGCTGGAGCGCATTTTCCTAATTCCTGGATACCCTGACATATTAAATGCCGGTCCTATTATGGGAGGGTCGGACCGGCGGCTTTGAAAGTTGCATTGATCTGCTTACTTATAAGTATGGAAAATTCACCCAGAGGATGACAGTACCCTAAGGGGGTACTTTTGGTATTTATCCAACTAAGGGGCTGTTTAGGAATAACTTCAGGGATAAGTGAAGAGCCTGCAAGGCATACACAGCCCCAAATCTATGAAGTTATTTTTGAATGCCCTCTAGGTCCATTCCTCAAAATCCTCTTTCCGATAGATCCAGTCGTCATAATCAGCTTCAAAGATTTCATCGGCAAAAACGCCGGGTTTCGCTGTCAATCCACGGAATGCGGGATCTAACCAATCGCGAATCTCCTGGATTAACCAGATTCGTTCGACCGCAGACATGGGGCTAGAGGTGAATCTTCGCTTAGCCTTAATTGCAATCCCTTTCCTGCCTTCAGAGTCTGCATAAATACTCTTCCACCCATCAATTTCAGCCGTTTCCCCCCATCGCCGCCAGTAATGCAGACCGAAAACTTTCCAAACGATCACAAAGCGTTTTCGATTGAAATAAAGGGAGGTTTGCTGAAATGCAGGAAATAGTAGCGCCAGTAAGATAGCCGCTGAAAACAAGCCCGAGATAAAACCGATCCCCAAAACGCTATCTAGGTCGAGAGCGTTAAAGTTGGAGACCACAAACCGGATTATTTTAGTGAGATGGAATAACCAGACTATAGCGCCTCCTAAGGCATAGCTGTTCAAAGCCCCCGAACCCTTCCAACCCCTTCTTGGAATTTCAATCTTTAATTGATGGGCAGACTTACAAAATTGGATCTGGCTTCCGGTGGGCTTACAATTCGTAACGGGAGGGCTAAGCATTCGTCTATTGTTCAACGTCTTAAGCGCTTGCCGTGCTGTCCTGATACGGTCTAGAAGATTAGGCTCAGTCAGCTTATTGATCCAGTTCATCAGCCCCAAATCAAGATTCACTCGAGCGCCGAACTGAATTCGTCCGTCCTTTTGAGGGAGATCGGCAGGCGCCGCCCCCGTCAGTAGATGGATCAATGTGGCCCCTAGGGCGTATAAGTCAGAAGCGGGCTCGGCTCGACCGCCAAATTGCTCCATGGGCACATAACCATAGGTGCCCACTACAGTAAAGGTAGAGCCTTCAGCCGCCGCCCTATCCTGCACTGCGCCAAAGTCAACCAAGTAAACTCGCTGATCCTTTCCCCAAATCAGATTGCTGGGCTTGATATCTCGGTGAAGCACTGGCGGCTTTAGCTCATGCAGATACACGAGGATAGTTAGCGCCTCCACTGCAATTTTTTTGACCTCTGTTTCGGTGAAGTGATATCCCAAATCCAACCATTGCTGCAGAGATTTTCCCGGCATATAGCTCTCCACTAAGCTAAACCAGGCAAATCTAGAATCTGGCAATTGATCGAGAACAAAGTAATCCCGATACTTAGGAATTTGGGGATGGTCAAGCATTTGCAGGATTTGCGCCTCCCGCTCGAACAGCTTGCATTCATCCCAAGGCATCCCTGGACGGAGGGCTAGTAATTTCACCACAACCTGTAATTTAGGTTCTGTCTCTAAATCAATCGCTAACCAGGTTTGGCGACAAGCATCTCGCCCCAACCTTTCCTCTAGTTGGTAGCGATCTTTTAAGACTTGGCCTATCCGCGGCATGCAACAAAGCTCTCCTGTAGCCTCACCTTAATCCCAACCAACCTCTAATTTCGTGTACTAGCCAGCGGCATTCTGCTTCGCTGAGTTTGGGAACCGAAGTCGTAAAGGTCCATTCTTGGACGCCAACGGCAATGGTAACAGCGGGGACAACTTTGTCCCCATTCCCTCGGATTTCACTGCGGCAAACTTCCTCAATATTTAAAACCTGGCCTCGTCGCCATCGGCTGCGTAGGTTAAAGAGTCTCCACTGAATTTCAAAGACTTGACTGTTGAAGTAAACATAGGTTTGGCTGAATTTACACACAAGAAATGTAATCAGCCCCATCAGCCCTATCAGCCCTAAACTCAGGAACGCCAGACCTTTAGAGGGAGGGAGTAAGGCTAGAAATATGACTACACTGAGTCCTCCCCATAATCCCAGGTCGTCATCTTGTTTGTGCAGACCAGCAGGAATGATTATCTCCAGACAATTCAGCGATTTCCTGAGTCGAATTCGACTTTTCAGGGGTTTAGGCTGAGTTAGACCAGTGCTAGCAGCCTCATTCTCTTCGAGGGTTGTGAGGGCCTGACGCGCCATGCTAAACCGTTGCTCCTGGTTGGGGTCTGTAAGCCGCTCTAACCAGCGGACAAAACTGGGATGGAGTCTTACCAGGTCAGTAAACTGAAGGTGGGCGTTCTTTTGGGGTAAGTCAGCCGGGGG
>JAAUYH010226525.1_pt1 | contig 21874 bp, 27 predicted proteins | sample 7278061 | NCBI WGS metagenome assembly JAAUYH01 (sample SAMN14350203, study PRJNA611818) | marine sediment metagenome | isolation source: surface marine sediment (0.6m) | place: French Polynesia: Moorea | collected 2018-08 | reverse complement strand
TGAACCAGTGCGGTCTTGGGGGTTTCCCCCATGAGCAACTGGTGAACCCGAAGGGCGTAGTGCAGGAATGCCTTATCGCGAGGTAAGGAAGCCGTCAGTAAACTGACGGAGGATGTCACTGCCTTGTTTCTGTCCCATTGATACCTCATCTAACTATTATATGCACATTTGTACAGACAGGTAAAGTTATTAATATCCCATAGCTTAATAAGCTTAGACGCATTTACATTGCACTTTAAAATTCTCAAACGCCTTATGGGGAAGGAACAGAATAGATAACTTTAGTGCGTCTAAGCTTAGTCTTAATCATCACTGCCACTTGCTAATAAGTTACTATCAGGACTAAAGCTAATTTATATGACATTCTGCAACTGTGCTTGCCTAATTGTCAGATTAGAGAAATCATAGCCTTGTAAATCTACCTGTAAAAATGCTAATAAATTAAGAACATTACCCCCCGCATATCCCGTGAGTATTGACGGTTGATGCTTTTGCTGTCTCAGTATATCCTGCAACAAAATTACCAGTTTTTTTTGACTGCCCAACTCTATTAACAGTTTTTCGAGTAATGGCTGTATAATAACTTGCTTTTGTGTATCCCGAATGTGGTCTTTAGATGTTGCCTTAATTAAGGCATGGGTTTTAAATAAGCGTAAAGATAGAGGCTTTTCTTCTACTAATTCTTGACAAATCCGATCGACTAATCGCTGCGTAGTATATTTTAGTACTACTGGTTGAAGAAAGAAATGCTCACCGCTTTTTTCTATCAATGACCTTCGCAACAATCCTCTAAGGGCTTGGGGTAACGGACGCTTGGAAGAAAATGTAACTAGATCGGCAGTTAATTCGTCTAGAGATACTGGTTCTCGATTAATTGCCAGCCAATATATTACCTCCTTTTCCACCACCGATAAACGTTGGAACTGGTATTCCAACAAGTCGCGTATTTCCTCAAAAATAAATCTCCCTTGTTTCAAATAATCCAAAAGTTGGGCGATTCTACCATTGAAAAGCTCCCTTGTCCCTGCTGCTACTATCTTCAACGCTAGGGGATTACCTCCATAGTGCTTGATGATAGGGCAAACGCATCTTATTTTTAGACTATAAGCGGGATACAGGTTTGAGCGCTCGCCTTTGATTTTTGATGAATTTAGCAAATCTAGACGTGATCGCGGTTGTGGAATTTAGATGCGTTTGCCCTATGCTTGATGAGTACCTCCCATTCTTGTTCTGTACCTGTGAAATGTCCTTTTTGCTGGAATAATTCGCGCCCGTCGTTAGGATTTAACCCTCCTAGCTGCAAATATTTAACTTTTGTTCTTTCTCCTTCTAAAGGTAAAATTTCTCTTGGTTTTTCTCTAGAAGTCAGCAGAACACAACTGTTATGAGGTACTTCTCCAATCAGTTTGAGTAATTGACCATATCCTTCGTAGCCAGGACGATATTGCCCTACTTGACTATTACTAGATAAAATTGTCTCGAAATTATCTAAAATCAGCAGACAACGGTGATTTATCAAACATTCCATCAGCTTTGATAGTTTTCCCTCAAAGTTTTGGGGTATTACTATCTCTTTTCGCAACGCCCATAGCAAAAATTGCAGTATGCTTGTGAGCTTATCTTCTACTGGTGTTGCATTTTGTAGGCTTCGCCATACTACTACCTCAAATTCATCTTGAATTTGTAGCCCCAATTTTACTGCTAGAGTACTTTTGCCAATACCACCAATTCCCAGCAATGTTACCAAACGACATCGTTCCTCTAACACCCAATATTGTAATTGCGACATTTCTTCGTAGCGATTGTAAAATATAGACGTATCAGGTGCTTCTCCCCAGTCATACATTGGGGAAGCCTGTCGGGCTTCCAAACTGTCACATGGTGGGATAGATCGAGTATAATCGCTTTTAGACAATTCCAACCCAAAGGCAGCGAAGGCAGATTGTAACGAACTTTTATCTACTGGTTTCGATCGCCCCAGTATCCTGGAGACAGTGTGCATTGATAAACTCATGCGATCGCTAAGTTCTTCCAAAGAAAAGCGTTCTCTAGTATTATCCTTAAACTCGGCTTCAGTTTTCGCTGCTTGAAGTTTATCCCAGCCTTTGAGGGTGAGAATTACACCTCGGCTTCGTCTAGTTGGTTTTTGTTTCATCAACGTCACTTCAAATCTGATAGATACATCTCGTACTTAGGAAATCATTCAAGATCAATAGATAAAAGTGGTCGTGCAACACAAACTCAAGTTTGACAGAATAAACAAAACATAATGTTTAACATATTTGGTTCGGGCTAGATTTTTTATTTATATAGGTTAGATTTATATAGGTTAGTTAAGGTGGACTTATGCACTACCATTTTCGATTTTGTCAAAATCACTAACTCAGGAAATGTTCCTTTGAGTTTAAATAATTTAAATATTAAACAGCACGAACCCGAAGGGCTGATAGCTTAAAACCAATTAACTGAGAGGAATGGCGAGGTTTCCTTGCTATACCAAACCCTTGGTGTTGACAAACAGCACATCACCTTAACTTGTGACGAATTGCCCTTACCTAATTACCGATCGCTATTTACTGTCTCGGCTAGATATTCTTCGGAGATTTCCCAAGCAGTATTAATTAGCTGCATAGCTTCTTCCGAACCATTTAAATCTGGGTGATGCTTAAAACTTAGTTGACGATAGGCACCACGTCCAAAAGCAATAAAAGCAACAGAACACCAGATTACATCAAGCTCATCAATAATTAAATTTTGGTAGGTTTGATATTTTTCTAAATTACGAGCAATTAACTGTTTGTAAATTAATTCAGCATTTGGTAAGACAGTTTTGATATATTGCAAGGTTAGTGTTGTCGATTCATCTTCATCATCTTGCTTATTTTGAGTGCAGTCACTTGTACTATCTTGGGGAGACTCGGCGTTCAAGTCCTCAAAATGAATTTGGTAGTTAGCCTCTTGGCGAGCGCTATTTGTCGGTTGCTCCTCAAAAGGGTAATCATCTATCAATTGTCGATCGTCATTGAATATTGTCTGGCGATCGATATCGATCGATTCTTCTTTTGCTAACAGTGAGATAGAAGAGTATAAAGTATGTAATAATTCTTGATTATCTTGGCATTCAGTCTGTAAGTCACGAAATTCTTGAGTTAAGGCAGTAATTCTGTTTAATTTATCTAACTTTGTCTTTAGTTCTTCTCCTTGACGATAAAGCCGAATAGCTTCGTCATCTAGCTCACTTTGACGATGATATTGCTCTTTTATTTTTCTTTCTAATGTTTTGATGCGCTGATTTGTGGCTTTCTGTTCTTGTTGATTTATGTTTTCCTGATTAGCTAACTCTTCTAGCTGAGATTGAATTTGAGCAATCAGATCGTTAAGATTCATCGAACAATCAGCAATAAGAAATTTGAATTTAATTATTATGACTTGCGATCGGCTTTCGACCTACACGAACTCTCACTGAAGAGAAAACTTCGCCTACCTTGCCGATAATTTTTCGCTCACATCTAAATAATAGTTCATAGTCGCCGATCAATAAACTCTTTTTGTATTTCCTCCTTTTACCCAACCTTCTTGTTGACTCCAAGGAAGACGAACTCTTTGCCATTTGCGATCGTTGCTTATTCCTAAAATTATAATTTCCGCATTATAACCAACACCACCGATACGAGTTGCACTTATACTTGGTTCTGCTCGCAAGCTCAGTCCTTGAGGCCAAGTGACACGGGCTTTGTAAGCGTTGGGTGGTAATATGGGTTCTGGTTCTGGTTCTGGTTCTGGTTCTGGTTCTGGTTCTGGTTCTGGTTCTGGTTCTGGTTCTGGTATTTCTTCGGCAGGAGTGTTTTCTTGGACTTCTATTTCTGCTACTGGTGGCTCGTTTTCTTCCGCAAAAGTAGGTTTAGCAGGAGCAACCGCCATTTTACTAATGTAGTAATATCCAGCACCAGCAGAAACTACGCCTATGATAGCAACTCCTAGAATAAAACCGAGAATAAACTGAGCAATACTTATTAAACGACTCACGATCGGTTATCAATTATTAGTTATCAGTTATCAGTCAAATAATAACCAAAAACTAATTAAATTGATTTTGAATGCGATCGCTTAAACTAGTTTTTCTGGAAGCAAGACGAGCTTTTCCTGCTGCTGCCCAGTCTTGTAAAAACTGAATTTGTTCTTGAGCAGTTCTGGCTAAAGGAATAATTTGACTGGCAGATTCGAGAATATCGTCGGTGGTGAAATCTCGATTTTGACTAAAGCCAATATGCATGGCTTCTATTAAGGTTTGCTCGATTTCTGCTCCCGAAAAGTCTGGTGTTTCATAGGCTAACCTTTTTACGTCATAGTTGCCGAGGTTATGAGGGCGTAATCTGGCTAAATGGACTTTAAAGATTGCTTCTCTTTCTTCTTGATTGGGCAAGCCGACAAAAAAGATTTCGTCGAATCTTCCTTTTCTCAACATTTCTGGAGGCAAAGCTTTAATATTATTGGCTGTCGCTACTACAAACACGGGAGATTTTTTTTCTGCCATCCAGGTAATAAAAGTACCAAAAACCCTACTAGTAGTACCAGAATCCCCCCTTCCTTCTACTCCAGAAAAAGCTTTATCAATTTCATCGATCCAGAGTATACAAGGAGAAAGAGCTTCGGCTAAATTAATCATCTGTCGGGTACGAGATTCCGATTCCCCTACTAACCCCCCAAATAAACGTCCTACATCTAGACGCAGTAGGGGTAAATGCCAGTGATGGGCGATCGCTTTAGCAGTAAGAGATTTTCCCGTTCCTTGAATTCCTGCTAGCAACAGTCCTCTGGGATGGGGTAAACCATAAGCACGGGCGCGATCGCTGAATGCTCCCCCTCTTCTTAACAGCCAGTCTTTTAAGTTATCTAAACCGCCAATATCAGAAATTTGTTCGGTTGCGGGATAAAAATCGAGGATTTGAGTTTGACGGATCGATTGCCGTTTTTCTTCTAAAATTAATTCTACGTCTTCTGGTTCTATTTGCCCATGAGTGGCGATCGCTCTAGTTAATACTCGCCGAATGCGCTCCAAGGATAATCCCTGAGCAGAACGGACTATTTCGTCAAGTAGTTTATCAGTTAAGGTTTGTCCTGTAGCCAGTACTAATCTTTGTATTTCTGTTTTAATTTCTTTTGCTGTAGGTAAAGGAAAATCAATAACCGTCAAAACTTCACTTAACTCTGGGGGAATTTCGACTTGAGAAGAGACAATCACAATATTTTTAGGTTGAGATTTAAGCTCGCGGGCTAGATTCCGTAATTTGCGAGAAATAGAAATATCTTCTAAAAAACGCTCAAAATCTCTTAATATAAAAATTCCCCCTACTTTTGAGGGCATTTTTTCCAAAAACTCTAAAGCTTGCAGTGGATTTCGCTTACCCAAACCTGTATTATTAGGATTTTCCTGATACCCATCGACAAAATCCCAAACATATACTTGACGATTCCCTAATCTCTCAGCCACAGAAGCGATCGCTCTTTCTAGCCTTTCCTCTTCTGTCGTAGAAATATAAATCAACGGGTAACAAGCCCTTAGAAGTAAAGCAAATTCCTCACTAAAGTTCATTATTAGCTATCTGCTGTTGGTTATTTGTTATTTGATTTTATATTGTTTTCCCAACTACGAACTACGAACTACGAACTACGAACTCAAACTTATAATTCGTAATTTTTGGATAATTGCTCTTTGAGGGCTGCTAAAGAAGACCAACGACTATCTATCTTGGGTTCATTAACTTCTTCGGGGGAATCTGCGCCTTGACAATCTTTACCACAAATTTTTTGCATGGGCATGGCTAGAGATAATTGTTCGTAAAGCCAAACATCAGGCTTAAAATAGCCATTAGGCGGTAAAGTTTCCGATAAATCTTCTAAAGATACTTCTTTTTCCGACAAAAAGCTTTCTGCTGTTACTTTTTGCTCTTCTAACCAAATAATTTCTGAAGTATCTATAGATAAACGATGATTATAATTTTGTAAACAGCGATCGCAGATTAAAGTAACAATTGTCTCTGCTTGGACTAATATCTCTAAAAATGTACCTCCATGCCTAATGCTCATTACTCCTTTGACAGGAGTGAGAGTAGTCAAGCCAGAGATAGGTTCTTGAAATTTAAGTTCTTCTTTCCGCTCTGGCAACTTTAGTAATTGCGGGATATAAATAGCTTCCATCTTTGACAGTTATTAATTATCAGTTATCAGTTACATTTTTTCTCTGGGAGTCGGAGTTTCCCATCTTGATAAATAGAACGTTCCTCTCGTAGTCTAAATCCAGCTTTAGAAACTTTGTGTTTTTTGTTAACTGATAACTGTTGACTGTTGACTGATTTAACTGGTTTAGCGTAATCGCACGATCAAACGTCGATCTGGCTCTTGTCCGCGACTTTCTGTCTCCAAATCTTCTGCATCTTTGAGAAAATTATGAATTTGTCTCCTCTCAGCAGAAGATAGAGCTGGCATAGTTACTTCTCGAGCAGTTTCTCTAACTTGTTGTGCTGCTTGTTGGGCTAGTGCTTGTAATTCCTGGTACCTTTTTAATCGATAACCATTAATCTCGACAGTATAAGACCCTTGCAATTCTTTATCTATATTGAGATTGAGTAAAGTATTAGCGAGATACTGGATTGCATCAATGCTTTTACCTCGATCCCCAATGATAAGTTCTATCTGTGATTGGTCGAGATGAGGAGACTCAATAATCAGCCAGCAGGCATCAGACTCTACTGGCATTTTATCGGCTTCTTCGGTGACAACAGCAGCAGGAATGGCCATTAATTCTAGAAGTTTGGACAACCATTCTGTGCCCCGCTGAACTTGATTTTCCATGGTAATTAAGTACTAGCCAGAAGTTTTCTCTTTTTTCTTAGAACGTTTGCGTTCAAAAGGAAGAGCTTCTCTCGATTTTTCGGCTTTTTCCTGTTGCTTCACCAGTTCTTGGATATTTTCTGGTAAAGGTTCTTGCATTAAAAACCAAGTTTGACCCATCTGGAATAGATTGGCTACCACAATATACATCAGTACTCCTGCTGGTAAGGGGAAAAACAAAAACATTCCACTAAACAAGACTGGTGTAATTTTGTTAACTGCTTGTTGTTGATCGGCGTTAGCTCCAGAACCTCCTTGTTGCCCAGTTAGTTGCTGGTTGACGTAGAGACTGATACCGAAAAACAGTACCATTCCCAGGATATCAAAATTGATATTGCCATCTGCATCAGTCACCCCTACTTGCCCTAAAGCTTTAATAAATAAGAATCCTGTATGGGCAGCAATACCAGGGATCGTTGCTTGAACAGTGGCATCTCCTGGCTCTAAAGCCTCTATAGTACCATCATCATTGATTTTTAGCCTTTCTGAACCTTTGGTTACTTCCCATCGAGGTTGAATATCTTTTTCTGGATACTTAGCAATTAGACTTGATAAAGGTTTACCTTCTAAAGTTTGAAATTCTACTTTAGTTTTTTCTCCTACTATCAGCTTGTTACCACCTGGCAGTAAAGCAGCAACTTTATCGTGAACGCCATCATCGAAGTATATATTCTGAGCGTTGGTAGCAAAGGCTTGGGGTTGAATCCTCTCAATTTGTTCTTGAGGAAAGATTTGTACATCAATAGTGTAATTGGTATCGGTAAAAGGCGAACCTCTCAATGTAGCAAACAAAGCAAATAGAATTGGCATTTGCAGAAGCAAAGGCAAACACCCCGCCAAGGGATTGCCAAATTCCTGCATCACTTTTGCCATTTCTTCTTGTTGTTTTTTGGGATCATCCTTGTATCTTCGTTTGATATCTTCCTGTCGTTCCTTCATCAATGGCTGAGTAATTCGCATTTTACGCATATTGCGAATTTGTCCTGCACTAAGAGGAAATACAGCGAAGCGGACTACCAGGGTTAAAGCGATAATTGCAAAACCGTAGCTTGGCACAATCCCGTAGAAGAAATCTAGGATTGGCAACAAAATATTATTGGAAATAAAGCCTATACCAAAATCCATTCTTTAATCAGTCCAGCCTCTGCACCTAGTTTTTTCTCAGTCTAGTTTACCCGATCGAAGCAAACCTAAATTGTTAGTTAGCGATCGATTCGATCGGTCTATTTGTTTTTGCTGCTGCTTGTTCGGCAATGTAGTCATAAATTTCCCTAAATTGGGGAATAGCTCTTAATTCTAAACGACTGCCATCTTTAAGAGTTACTACTAAATCCCCCCACAAACCGATTCCGCGAGGAACTTTAACTATTTTAACGATTTCGTTGTAAATCAGGTCTGTGCGATCGCGTCCCATCCATCCTCCTTTCACCGAGATACGGCGGTCGGTAATTCGATAACGCAGCCACAAAGCCCTGACAATTGCACCTACCGTTAAGGGAATACAAATTACGGTGAACGCTAACAAAATATTAACAATCAAATCGCCGATATGGGGGCCACCTTCAAAATAAACGTCTTCTTTAATACCCATTTATTATTTTTGCTTCTATTAATAACTGCTTTAATTCTCGCAAAAAATGTTCATATTTGCATTCAACTGCTCGCGCTCGCACTACAATAACAATTTTCCAACCAGGGGGTATTATTGGTAGTAGTTCTCTGAAAGCAGCTCGAATTTGCCTTTTAATGCGATTGCGTACCACAGCTTTTTTGCTTACTTTTTGGCTAATAGAAATACCTAAACGGGTAGGCTCTTGCCAGAATTGTTTCTCTAATTTTGAAGTCAATAATGCCCTTAAAACTAGATGCCGACTATTTTGGCGTAATCCTTGGCTATAGACAGCACGAAAATCTCGCCCATCTCTAAGTCGATTTTCTTTTGGTAATCCCACCCTGCATCATTATTTCCATTACTATTCAGCTACGCTTATACTGCTAAACTATGTCTTCCTTTTTTGCGACGAGCTTGAATTACTTTTCTGCCATTTTTAGTTCGCATACGAGCGCGAAAGCCTGATTTTCTCTTTTGTTTACGGTTAGTACCACCCAGAGTACGCTGAGTCACGAATTATTACCTCCTTACCAGTTAAGTTTTTATACAAAAGCCACAATCTCTAATTATATTACACTTTCAATCCTCAGTTCTAGTTGCCAATACTTAAAATCCAAGTACCTAGATGCTGACGAATAGGTAAATCTCCTGCGGGCAAAACTTGACAATGGAAGTAATACGTACCACCAAAACGAGGGTTTTTAACGTTAGAGAAAACAATCTCTACTTTTTTACTTTCTCTTATCGGTTGTTCTAGATCGATTTCGATAATTCGGCTTTCTTTATCCCAAACTACTTCTCGCAAGGGGATAGGTTCTCCTTTGATTCTGACTTCAATTTTGTCAGGATCGAATTTACCTTTATAGTAATCGGGATAGGCAATAAAAAATTTCGATGCTCCCTGAGTCATTTTTTTGCTGCCAATACGCAAACGGTAGCGATCGAAAGAGCCTGCATGTCCGCCAAAATCTAGATGGTAATTGAGAATATTTTCTCGCTCTACTCCACTAAAAATAGTCAATCCAGGATTACTTTGAGCGGAGGTAATCCCTTGGATACCGCCAATTAAAAAACCAGACACGGCTACAGTTGTGAATATACGTTTAAAAGACATAATGTTTTACTATTCTAAATATTTATTACTAAGTTGCTAATAATTTACTATCTCTTGACTTTAGCAAAGTTATCCTATGGTGAGACGTAGAGCAATGAAAAAAGTGCCACACTTCCGTAGGGGCGATTCGCGAATCGCCCCTAATATTCAATCAAAGTAATAATCGGTACGTCGGGTAATTTTTTTCTACCCCCTAAGTCTGTCAATTCAATTATAAAAGCGAAACCTAGTACTTCCGCACCAATTTGTTGGAGTAATTCCGCCGTGGCTTTGGCTGTACCTCCGGTAGCAATGAGGTCGTCTACAATTAGTACTTTAGTTCCAGCTTGGATGGCATCTTGATGAATTTCTAAACTATCGGTACCGTATTCTAGTTCATATTCGATCGAATGTACGGCAGCAGGAAGTTTTCCTGGTTTGCGGACAGGGACAAAACCCGCATTGAGTTGATAAGCTAAAGGCGGGGCAAAAATAAAACCGCGAGACTCCATACCAACAACATAATCGGGTAGCAAAGCTGCTTCCTGACATTTTTGGGTAAGAGTGTCGATAGTGTGGCGTAATCCTTGCCCATTACTGAGTAAAGTTGTAATATCTCGGAACAAAATACCCGATCTAGGAAAGTCTGGTATATCTCGGATTAAAGCTTTGAGATTCATAAAAAAACTCAATAAATTTATTCGATCTTGCTGTTTAATTTTATAGCTATGGCATTATGGCAGCAGAGAGTAATCTGTTACCCTCGACTAAGAAGAAAATATAGATAGTTAAAATATGGACTTAATTCTAGGATGAGTCAATCTATAAGTATGGTATCCGATCCCGATCTTTCTACTCAGGCTAAACCAGCAATTTTAAATACTTTACCAGATATTCCCGTGCCTTCTGGGAATTGTTCTCCTCATACTCAGCAACAAATCGACTTGTTGCTTCTAGCCGTTGAAGCTCTAGAATTAGGAGCATCAGAGCATATGTTGGCAACAATCAAAAAGTTGGAATTGGAAGAAGTCATTAAAGGTCGAGTTCATCTTTGGCGTTTACGCTCTAGTAATCCCTGGCGACGTTCTTTTACCAGAGATTGTCTCTCTCTAGATCGAGCAAAAGCTTTAATTATTATTGCAGGCGATCGCGCCAAAAAGTCCATGGTTTTAATTCGACAATTGCTTTTGGCCGAGCAACAAATGAAAGAGAAACAATTACCTCTAGAAAATCATTTTCGCCTTTCCGAATACTTAGAAAGATTTCGCGCTCATTTTCGTAGTCGCATGAATCCTCGCCGTACTAAAGTGGCTGCCTACATTGCTTCAGAATCAGAATTGAATGAGCTAGCTTTATCTTTGCTGAAAAAACTATTATTCTGCACGGGGACAAAAGGAATAGAGCGTATTTGGTTTAGTTTGTTTGATGGGGAAATAAGATGACAATTAAAAGACAGTATATTTTGCCTAACTGTACCTTGATTTTAGAAGGATTGTCTGATGCTTCTGAGTCAGAAAATGATGTTTTTACCCAACAATGTCTATCAATTTTAGTGAATGCTGAATGTCATTTTGTCAAATATAATCTAGAATTGAGTGGCGGAAGTATTTTTTTTGAAAACTTAGTTAAAGCAGTTAGTGCTTATGCTCAAGAGTTTTTAAGTGGCTTACCTCATCGACGAAATTCTCAAACTGAATATCCTCAAATACATATTGAAAAAGTTAGCAACCAAAATTTACACCGTTTAACTTTTGAACCAGAATCGGCTCCAGAACAGCAAAAATCAGAAATCGATTTGACTACAGTAGAGCTTTTCGATTTGGTAGAAGCCGTAGACCAATTCTTTGCCGATCGATATACTCTTCCCGCTCTTACTCTAGAGTTACAATCTCTGAGTAAGAGACATCGTCAACCAGATGAGCCATTAGTACAAAGAATAACTCCTGTTGCTATAGGAATAGCTAGTTTAGCTTTCGCTACTGCCACCTTCTTTATCATTCCAACTCCAGAAAGACCGGAACCCCAATCTACTCCAAAATCCAGTCCTACAGAAATTGAGCCTACGCCATTAGAGAATAAAGAAACAGAAGAAGAGAAATAAACTTAATAGACTTCATGTTGTTGAGATAGAGAGCAAATTTCTTTACATACAGTAGAGTTATAGCCGTCGTATAATTTTTGCCAAACAAATCACAATTGAACTCTGCAAATTGTCGGTGATGAAAAATACTTATCAAAAGATCGCAAATCTTTCGGCTCATACTATTGTCCTCAGTTTTCTCTCACTGGGTGTAAGTTCTATAGTTCAAGCAGCATCTTTCCAAGGCGATCGAGTAGTTGTTGCTAACCGAGAAAGTGGAACTCTTTCTGTAATCGATACTGTAACCGATACGGCAACAACAATAGACATACCTTTTGGTGAATCACGTCCAGAACCCATGTATATCTTTCATGTACGCAGTACAAACGAAGTGGCAGTAGGAGATCGGGCTAATAATCGTATTGTGTTCTTCGACCAAAATAGCTACGAAGTCACGGGAACAGTGGAGACAGGCAATGGAGTTTTCCATATGTGGGGTTCTCCCAATGATACTCAGCTTTGGATTAATAACGATATTGACAATACAATTACTGTAATTGACCCAGTTAATAAAAATGTTCTCACAACAATTGCTATTCCAGCAGATTTAGTTGCAGAAGAAGGTAGACCTCACGACGTGATTCTAGACCCTTCAGGAGATTTTGCCTACGTTTCTGTGCTAGGTCTGAGCGAAGATCATACTCCAGTTCCAGGTTCAGAATGCGAGGGGTGTGATATTACTTATGTATTACTAAAATATAGTACACAAACCTTTGAGGAAATCGATCGCCTTGATGTCGGGGTCGATCCCCATTTAGGATTGACTAGTCAAAATGATTTATTATACGTAGCTGCTCAAAATAGTGATGTGGTTACTGTCTTGGCTAGGGAAGATTTTTCTATTGTGAAAAATTTAACGGTTCCTGGAGCCCATGGGGTAGGAATAGCGGGTAGTTCTGCTCCGAATGGTCGATTTTTCTACACTACTAACTTACCTTCTACCGATGGTTCTAATGGATTGTTTGTAATTGACACGGTAACGAATGAAATCATTGACAATAGTGGCTTTAATACAGGATTTGCAGTTCCTCACAATATCGCTGTAACAAATGACAATGAAAAACTTTATATCTCTCATTCCATTGGCAGTTTAAATCCAGGTAAAGTAACAGTCTACGATCTTGACCCTATTACTGGATTGCCTGTTGGTTCGACTCCTACTACAGATATAAATGTCGGTGTTAATCCTTTCGGTATTTTTTTTATTTCTGGAGCAACTTCTGTAGCTGAACCTGGTTCTTTGCTGGGTTTGTTATTTGTTAGCTCTTTAGGAATAAGTTCATTGCTCAAGTCAAGTAAAATTAAGTCGCGATCGCTAGAAGCAGGAGCAGATGATTATCTAAATAAATAAAATAAGATAATTACGTACTGTGATTAATCAAAAGGTATGAGGAGTAAAGTCAAACAAATGGAAACATCCCCTAAAGTGCGATCGGGCAAAGCCTGCCAGTCAAGCTGGGCGCGCTTCGATCTCAAAAAAAAAATTAGAGATTTAATCGTTTACGATATTGGTTTTAAACTACTTAAAAAATATGAGCAACTAATTCCAGAGTATTCTCTAATTGGTACTACTCCTTTTTTAGACACTAAGCAGTTTAGCTGGACAGAAGAATTAGAAGCTAATTGGCTAGTTATTCGCCAAGAATTGGACAAAATTTTAGAGCATAAAGAAGAATTACCCAATTTTCAAGACATTTCTCCAGACCAAGGCTATAGCACTACTCAAGATAATTTGTGGAAAACATATTTTCTTTATGGTTATGGCATCAAAGTAAACACAAACTGTCAAAGATGTCCTGAAACTACTCGCTCGATCGAAAAAATCCCAGGGATGAAAACAGCATTTTTTTCAATTCTGCTACCAAATAAGCATATCCCCGAACATAGAGGCCCCTACAAAGGAGTAGTACGCTATCATTTAGCCTTAAAAGTTCCCGAACCGCGACAGCAATGTGGTATTCGTGTAGCTAATGAAGTCAGACACTGGCAAGAAGGAAAAGGAATGCTATTTGATGATTCTTTTCCCCACGAAGCCTGGAATGAAACCGACGGCGTTAGAGTAGTGCTGTTTATGGATATAGTCAGACCAATGGGTTTTCCTTTATCTTGGCTCAATCACCTTTTACTTAAGATTATTGCTTTATCTCCCTTTGTTCGAGATGCTCATGCCAATCAAAAAAAATGGGATGAGCGTTTAGAAAAATTGTTTGGTAGATAGATTTGGCTTTGGGAGTAGCAAGTAGCAGGTAGCAAGTAGCAAGTAGCAAGTAGCAAGTAGCAAGTAGCAAGCTCGCAAATCAATTAATTCACGTCCTAATACTCAGATCTTGCACCAGTACAAAAAAACTAAACAATTAGCTATTGGGAATCAATTTATTACCCTTTCCCCACCTTTCCCCTTTTCCCTGATAAGACAAATCAGTTACAGATTAGGTGCAAGATCTCAGTAATATAAATACGTACTGCTATAGTTTTAACTCTGCCAAACTACTTTGCTGCTTTTGTTACAATTCGCTTTGCCTTAAACCCAAAAAACTAAGAGCTAAGAGCTTTATCAAAAACGCGAATTAGGGTTCCTTCTTCGGGTAAATCTCTTGGTCTAATGGTAGTTGCATTACTATCTAGTTTGCGTATATCCATATCTTGAGTTAATGCTAAAAACTCATCAACTGGGGCAAGGTCGCAAGTACTTGGGTCTGCTGCTGAGGTAAGATACTGAGTAGGAATAATTACTTTTGGTTTAAGTACCTCGATCGCTTTTACTGCTTCTTCTGGGTTGTAGGCTTTTGGTCCACCACCAACAGGTACACAAACGATATCGGGGCTACCCATTAAGATTTTTTGTTCGATACCAATAGGGGCAGCAGCACCACCTAAATGAAGAATATTAATGCCTCCTTGCTGCCAACGCCAGGCTATATTATTCCCAAAGCGTCTTCCCCCTTCGCGGTCATGAGGTATACTAATGCCTTGAAATTTAATATTATTAACTTGATAGTCTCCTGGTTGAGTTAATATCTTCGGATTACCAGATAAATCTTCGATCGCTCCTTCATCTAACAAAAAGCTACTAATTAATACCAAGTCAGCTTTTATATCGGGAGTAGAATATCCCGCCGTACAACCAAGAGGACGAAAAGGATTAACTAAAACTTTAGTCCCATTGCTAGTAAATAGAAAACAAGTATGTCCCAACCACTGTATTTTTAGAGACTCACTATCTGTTTGGGCTGACCAACTTTGCCAAGAAGAGGTTGTAGTTATAGCTGTGGCTGTTAGAAAACTGTAGCTAAAATAGCGAATTAGCTGTCGCCGTTTCATAGTTTAGAAATTAAAGTATTTGTAGTTATGGATTTTGGTTGGAGAGATTTTAAAAAATTACCCAATAACTGCTTACCAGAATCAGTTAAAATGCTCTCTGGATGAAATTGGACTCCTTGAAGATGAGAATAGTTCCGATGGCGAATACCCATAATCGTGCCATCTTCCACCCAAGCAGTGATTTCTAAGCTATCTGGTAGAGTTTCTCTATCTATAACTAAACTATGATATCGAGTAGCTGTAAAAGGATTTTTTAGACCTGCAAATACGCCAACGTTGCGGTGATAGATGGCTGAAGTTTTGCCGTGCATGAGTACTGGTGCAGATACGATTTTACCACCAAATACTTGTCCGATACTTTGATGACCCAAGCAAACTCCTAAAATTGGCAATTGTAGAGCAAACTTTTCGATTAATGCTAGAGAAATTCCTGCATCTTCTGGACGACCCGGTCCAGGGGAAATTACAATACCGTCAGGATTAAGTTGACCGATGTTTTCTAATGTTATTTGGTCATTGCGGTAGACTTTAATTTCTTGGGCGACAGGAAATTCCGTGCTTAATTCTCCTAAATATTGAACTAAATTGTAGGTAAAACTGTCGTAGTTATCGATAACTATAATCAAAGCTTCTCCTTTAGGAAACCGAGAGAATTAATCTCAAAAGAGGGGGTAACAAGATAAAACTAGCTACCAAAACTGCTGCGATCGCTGATAATAAGACAGCACCAGCAGCACAATCTTTAGCTATTTTAGCTAACTCATGATAAGTTTGCTTAACTGTCAGATCCACTACAGATTCGATCGCCGTGTTGATTAATTCTAAAATCATGACCATGGCACAGGTAATCGTAATTACCGCCATTTCCATTGCTGTAATTTGCAAATAAAACCCTAAGCTAATTGCTAGGGTTGCTACTACTGTATGAATGCGAAAGTTTCTTTGGGTTAAAAAAGCATAGCGTACTCCTGCCCAAGCATACTTAAAACTGATAAAAAGGCTAGGAGCAACTTTCCAGGCTAGTTGGCGTAATTTTTTTTCTTGTGACGAATAAGCAGCATTAATAGTGTTGTTCATAAGAGAATTAGTAGCTTCTAAAAAGGATATCGTTCCAGTATTAGTATTAGTTGATTCAGTCATATTAAACAAAATTTCTTTAATTAATCGGTAATTCCGCTCATCTTGCTTTCGATCATAGCTCAACCTATTTTAGTGTTACGTTCAATTTAAACAGCCAATGCGCCACTTTATCTTTAGTAAATATACCTAATTTTTTACGTAATATTACTAATGGAATTCAATAACTTTGTTTGCCAATTAAGCATTTCCTCTAGGCTAGCTTCATCACTATGATCCCAACCTAAAAGATGTAATAACCCATGAGCAGCTAACCAAGCTATTTCGGTAGTCAGAGAATGACCTTGTGTTTGAGCCTGTTTATTCGCAGTATCTAAAGAAATAACTAAATCTCCTAGGTATAAAGGTTCTAGCAAATAATTAGGCTCGGTAGGCTTGGGCATATCTGTTTCTAGAACAGCAAAAGCCAAAACATCAGTAGGTTTGTTTTGCTGGCGATACCGATCGTTAATAGCTTGCATTTGACGATCGCTAACCAATTTTAGACTAAGCTCATAGCTATCAGCTTGAGGAAGAGCGTCATAAAGAACTTCTAACCAAGTCTGCAACCAATTCGACCAGGGGATAGATAAGTAATCCGCAGTCAGCTCGTTAGTTAATGATGCCTCACAATCGGGATTTTCGATGTAAGCTTCTACACTTATCGGTTTTTTTATCGATGATTCCATTGGTTTATGGTCGAGTTAAATAGGCAAGACCGATTAATAACCCGACTAGCCCTACTGTAGTCAAAAAAAAGTGTTTGAGGGAAGTACCACCTTTACGTACCATATTCCGCATAGCTAATTTGACGTAACTATCTTTAGGTATATTATCTGAGGATGTTTTTTGCTCGTTTATTTTTTCTGTTGTTTCAGTCATAAATTTTAAGTTAAGTAACAAGATTAAAGTTTTATCTGTAATTATAGTCGAACAATTTATAGAGGTTAAATAATAATTTGACTACATAAGAAGCAGCATATCGCACTGGCGAGAGGAACGGTCAAGTTATCGATACCTAGCTTGGAAAAAGCTTCTAAACTAGTAGCAATTAGCGCAGTTATGATGGATATTAATCCAATTTGCCAGTTAATACCTTCTACTGCCCATAAAATTGTACTAGTAACGATAAAAGTAGCTATAGCCATAGCCAAAGAACCTTCCCAGCTTTTAGTAATAGCAAAAATATGATAAGTATGCTTGCCGAAACGTTGACCGATAATTGCTGCCATACCATCGCCCCAAGCCATTACCAAAATCCCGACTGCTGTATATTGTGGTCGATCTTGCCAAAACCAACTTGCTAAAATACCGATACTAAGAGCATAAAATAATGTACCCAAACTTTTGCGCCCTACACTATTAATACTAGGGAGAATAGGAATAAAATAAGAAATTAGAGCAATTATAGACGCGATCGCAGCAGCAGCTACTATGACAATAGTTGAGATCTTGAGCCACCAAGCAAGTAAAATAACATTACCGCTACCAATGTGAACTATTTTTCTGGTCAATTCTGGGTCTTCGGTAATAAAACGCTTTAATGTTTCAGCTAGAAACACTAAAAAGGCGAGATAGATAAAGACTAAAATAAGAGGATAAAGCAGACCGGAAGCAGATTCGCTAATGTAATTCATTTTTCATTGTCTATTGTTGATTGTTAATTGTTGATTGTCCCATGAAAATTTTATCGATCTGGCTAATTCGCGGTTATCGCTTGTTGATTTCGCCTCTGTTTCCACCTAGTTGTCGTTTTCAACCTACTTGTTCCCAATATGCAATTCAAGCTTTAGAAAGGTTTGGAATGTTGAAAGGTAGTTGGTTAGCAGCTAAGCGGATAATGCGTTGTCATCCTTTTCATCCTGGAGGTTACGATCCAGTGCCCCTTTTGGAAAAAGAAAAGTCTATTTCTAACAATTAATCGATTAACTCAGGATTCCTCGACATATCTGCAAGTCGCTTGATAAAACTAGCTGTCGGAACAGCTAAAATCAAGCCTAAAAATCCGCCAATCTTAGCACCGACTAACAAGGAAATAAATACTACAGCCGGATTTAACCCAGTAAGACCACCAATCAAACGTGGGGCAATTACATTTTCATTAAGTTGCCCCACAATTAATGCCACAACTAAAACTTTTACCCCTAACCACACATTCTGAAATGCTAGTAAACCACTCACTAAAGAAATGGTAATAGTTCCTCCAAAGGGAATAACACTGGCGATACCGATTCCGATGCCAAAGAGTAAGCCAAAGGGAATCTGTAATACAGTAAATGCAAACGAAAGCGCAATTCCTGAAATAAGAGCAATAATAGCCTGTCCGGCAAAGTACCCTTGAAAACTTGGTCTAAGGGAAGCCTCAACGCGATCGCGCCATTGAGTAGGTAGCCAGCTCAAAAGACCACTCCAGAGCTCAGAACCACTGATAACAAGGAGAATTGACAATACTAGTGTCACTAAAAGATTAAGGGTACTGTTAATGGTTTCCAGAGTAAAACCAATGAGTTGACGAGTAAAAGACTTAAATGCCGTCGAAATTTGGTTGATTAACTGGGTGGTTAAATTTTTCACCTCGAAAGGCAAATTTTGTAAGATGCCTTGAGTGTCAAGCTTTTCTAGTTGTGCCTCGGCTTTTTCAAGCCAGTCAGGAAGACGGCTAGCAAACTCAATTGATTGCTCAAATACAAGGGGCACTAAGATCAGACTCATAATAGTTACAATTACTAAAGCCAGCAATAGTACTAGAGAAATCGCCCACCCTCGCGGTAAACCTTGCTTTTCTAGGAATATAATCGGCAATTCAAGCAAAAAAGCAATCAGGCTAGCAGTCACTATTATACTTGGCATTGGCTGTAAATACTTACATAGCAAGAAAATTAGCCAGCTATCTAACGCAATGAGGGGAAATATCAACCAAAAATTCAGCCAATTAGGGATTTTTAGAAGTGGGAGCATTAAACTAACTGAAGAAATTTACTTAAATTAAGTCTAGATCCTTATTTTCCCTGAAAATTGTGTAACTATCCCTAATAGTTTATGAGAGCTTTTGCATAACATCAGTTAGCAGGATAAGTTCATATCTGTTGTCTTCTTGCTTCATACAAGATTAAAGCAGCAGATATGGCTACATTCAAAGACTCTACCCCGAACATTAGTGGAATTTTAATCTGTTCTTGAGCTAAAGCAATTAGTTCTGCTGATAATCCTGCTCCTTCGTTACCCAATAAAATTAGAGTAGGACGTTTATAATCTATCGACCAATAAGTTTTGGTTGCTTGGGGTAGAGTAGCAACTATTTGTACTCCTTGTTGTTGATGGGCTGTCACTACTGCACTTAAATTACAATCGCTTGCCATAGGTAGCCGAAACCATTCCCCTACAGAAGCTCTTAATACTTTAGGATTATCGAAGCCTACACTATCTTCACTCAACCATAAACCATCTACTCCCGCAGCTACCGCAGTACGGATGATTGTCCCCAAATTACCAGGGTCTTGTAATCTTTCGATCGCTAATCCTAATTTAGTTGTATTTACTTTTGGTGTTTGTCCCGTTTTCCTTACTGCTGTAGCAATAATTCCATCAGGATTGACCGTTGTGGCGATCGCTTGTAAAACTTCCCCACTAACTAACTCTACTCGTTTTGCCTTAGTCTGAATTTCTTGCCATAATCGTGGATGATTTTCTTGCCATTGAGGAGTACAGCAAACTGTTTCTAAACCATAATCTACTTCACAAGCTACTTGAATTAAATTAGTTCCTTCTAGTAGCAATAAATCTTGCTTTTGTCTTTCTCTGCCTCGATGCAGTTTACGTATCTGTTTAATTAGAGGATTTTTGTTGCTAGTTAATATCTTAGTTGTCACTACCTATTGACTAATAAGGAAGAACAAAGTAATACTTAGTTGCTAAATGGGGAACTTGGAACTTGACAGCGAGCGTATCTCGAGCAGATATTTTTTTAGGGTTCCAATTTTGTGCGACTTTTAGGTTCGAGTATTCAGTTTAGCAAGGGTTATAATACTTAGTTGCTAAATGCGGAACTCGGGACTTGAACCCACAATAAATAGGCAAAACCCCTAGTAATCCGTTATTTCTTCAAAATACGCTCAACTATCCCCAATAAAATTGAGCGGATAATGAGCGAAAAAAAAACACCTAATGGTATAGTACCTGATGATGGTAGTTACTTAGGAAGCAAAAAGGGAAAAGCTTTAAGAGAAAAGCGAGTTAAAGAAAAATTCGATCGAGCATGGATATCCCAAAAGAAATTACTTAAAGACTCTCTAGTAAAATTATATAAAGACAAGCAATCTATAGGCTTACAATGGCACACTATGGTTGATTGGGATGATTCTACCTTAATTGTCCCCAGACGTATAAAACGGTCATTAAATGCCTTAAATAGAGGCAAATTTCCCCTAAGCTCGGAAGCAGTTAACAGAGCTATACGGATCGCTCAAGAGATTGATTTAAAAATCAAAGCAGATTCTTTTTCTTGGCAAGATTATCCTCAATGGTTGCCCAAAAACCTTAAACCCAAGCATGTACAATCAGATAAACCAATAATACTTAGAGACGCAATAAATGCTTTTATTGATGATTATTGGCTAACTAAAGACAAAAAAAGGTTTCAAGACCATGAGAACTTAAGAGACACCTACGTCGCCTATTATAAAAAAATCCCTGACTGGGATGTTGTACCAAATAAAGAGATTTTAGACAAGGTTGCCAGGGATTATCCAAAATCAGTTAAACGAAATCAATGCTGTAGCGCATTAACAAAACTTGCTCCTTATTGTGGATTACCAGATTACGATCCAAAAGAATTTAGGCTCAGAAAAAATCAAATTGAAGTAAAAGCAAAGCCTAAACGGGATTTAAGTGAAAAAGAAATTGAAAGTTGGTATTATAAATTCCCTCAATGGAAAGGACTTAAAGGAAATCCTAGTCATTGGGAATTATGGCAGTGGTGGTATGCCATGCAAGCTACTTATGGTTTTAGAAATCATGAAGTATTAAATATCTACAATCTTGATTGCGAGTATGAAGGAGATGACGGGAAGTTATACCTTCCTTTTGTAGATTCAGCCAAAAACCCTAGAGGAATTATTTACACTAGAGGAAAAGGAGTTAAACGCGCAGCATTTTTACCTCAGCCGTTGCGATGGTTAGAAAAATTTAAACTCAGGGAAGTTCCTCAAGAGTACTTTAATTTTATGGATAAAATTAAAGACTTGAATCAATATGACAAGGAAAAAGCTAAGTTAATTAAAGGAGGGAACTATAGAGCTTTTCTTTATAAGCATAATTTTACTTTTACAGCTTACAATTTACGTCATGCTTATAACGTAAAAACTCACGGACTAGGCATCCCAGTAAGTCTTATTGCCAAAAACTTAGGGCATACAATCTTACAAAATACTAGTACCTACCTAGAATCTCAAGGAGTTAAAAGCTGTTTAGATGCCTTAGATGAGTGGGAAAAAAGGCAAAAAAATAAAGAAAATAGCAGTCTATCTCTAGAAGCGCAAGTTGACCTATTGAGACAAGAAAATGAACAGCTTAAAGCAATTATTCAACAATTACTAGAAAGCCTGAAAACAAACTAAATAAATACAGGGTAGGAAATACTCAAACCTACCCTGATAGCTACGAATAATAACACAGCTAAATTCTAACTTAACTACCTGGAATT
>JAAUYH010135281.1_pt1 | contig 21879 bp, 13 predicted proteins | sample 7278061 | NCBI WGS metagenome assembly JAAUYH01 (sample SAMN14350203, study PRJNA611818) | marine sediment metagenome | isolation source: surface marine sediment (0.6m) | place: French Polynesia: Moorea | collected 2018-08 | reverse complement strand
CCCCAAAGTGACTTACAATTGCAACACAGTCGCCGTCGGACAAACTCTATCATCTTGGCAAGAATTAGGTTTAAAGTTAGTTTCTCGCATCTATGGTGGACGAGATGTTATCTTTGCCATCGATTTAACGGATAGTGTGGGATTAAATGATGAAGGGCGAATTCGGCTAACTCAGATTATCGAGGATAGTTTAAATACTGGGGATACAGTTTATGTTATTCCCTTTGCTTCCCAAGTTAATCCCCTTGGACCTGATGTTAATCCTTTGGCAACAGGAATTAAATTTAGAGCCAAACCCGAAGACATTGCCAAAATCTTAGACACAGTACCTTTTGAATCGAATATTAGTCTGAGCAATACCGATATTCAACAAGCAGAAGCTTATATTTATCAAGGTTTAGCACAACTTAATCAGTGTCGTCTCACAGAAGGTAAAGCAATTAAGCCCCAGTCAGTAGTTTGGTTAACTGATGCACCTTTACTCACTCCCCCTGGTATTACTTCCGATGTTTGGATTGAAACTCCTGGCTTAAGTCCTTTCCGTATGGCAGATTCTTCTGAGAGTATAGAAAGAGACAACTGGATTCAAGCTTTACCCTTAGAAACAACTTCAAGACAAATTAAGGGCAATAATAACACACACTATCAGTTAACAGTAGTTGATGTCAAACCTATAGTTCAAGAATTTTGCACCCCTTCTCCTGGGGGGAAAGAAACTTGTTTAGTAACTGCTTATTTATGGGAAATGTTGTGGCTACCAACAGCAATTTTATTAGCTTTTTTAGTTGCTGGGGGAATTAGTAGCAGATATTTAATTAGTTTAAATAAAAAGTGGAAACTTAAAGTTAGTTTTGAATCTGATGATACCAGAGAGCAGCAGACTTGTTATTTAAAAAATCAGCAAAAAATTGTGATTGGAGGTGACAGGCTTAATAGTATTTATTGTCTCGATAATGAGATTAGAGGATACTTACAAAGAAAGGGTAATAATTTGTACTTAAAACCCACAAAAGTAGCACCTATTTATTATCGCGATCGCGAAATTCTTAAACCAGAAAAAATTACTAGTAATTATTTAAGACTTAACTGTCCCGTTCGGGGTCAAGATTTTGAAATTATAATTAAGGTAATTAGGGATTAGCAAAATTATGAAAAAATCCAACTTTGAAGAAAAACAATCAAGGACTATTAACCGCACAATTTGTATTGGATTAGGGGGTACAGGACGAGATATCTTAATGAGAATTCGCCGATTAATAGTAGATCGCTACGGCAATTTTAAACAACTTCCCGTAATTAGTTTTGTTCACATAGATACGGACAAAGCTACCAGTAGAGTTACAGATTTAAGAACGGGAAACTCTTATCATGGAGTTGATTTACGCTTTACCGATGCAGAAAGAGTTTCGGCGGTAATGTCTCGCTCTGAAGTTAATAATATGGTACAAGAATTAGGTAGGCGATCAAGTAATTATGAAGGTTCACCAGGAGTTTATAAAAATATCGAACAGTGGTTTCCTCCCCAATTATTGAAGAATTTAAAAGCAATTGACGAGGGCGCACAAGCAATTCGTCCAGTGGGGAGATTAGCATTTTTTCATAATTATCGCCAGATTAAAAACGCCTTGATTTCCGCAGAACAAAGAACCAGAAGACATGACGCTTTTTTACTTAAAAAAGGCTTAAGAGTAGCCAATAAATTAAATATTTTTGTAGTAGGATCGCTTTGTGGTGGTACAGGTAGCGGTATCTTTTTAGATATTGCTTATACTTTGCGTAAAATGTATGGTGTAAGTGGAGCGCAAATTGTCGGTTATTTAGTAATTAGTCCCGAACTTTATGGCAATGCACCTGACAAAAGTGCTAATACTTATGCTGCTTTAAAAGAGTTAAACTATTATGCAACTGCGGGGACTACTTTTAAAGCTTACTACGATTTACAAAATATGGATTATGTGGAAGAATCTCGTCCACCCTTTGAATATGTTTATTTAGTTTCTAACCGCACTGCGAGAGATTATTGTATTTTAGAAAAGAGTAAGCTGTGTAATATTATCGCCCACAAAATCACTCTGGATTTTGCAGGAGAGTTAGCTCCAATTATTACTGCACAACGAGATAACTTTTTACAGCATTTAATTCAAACAGACGAACATCCTCGTCCTAATGTTCAGCGTTATCTAACTTTTGGTTTTGCGGAAATTTATTTCCCTCGGGATATTGCTGTAGCAATATCTCTTAACCGCATTAAAATGAAATTAGTGCGCTTTTGGCTACAGGGAGAAGGACAAAGTGCCGATCCGCGCATCTTATTAGAAAGATTTTTAGAAAGCTGGTACGATAAAGGGGAAAGTAGTAAGGGTTTTATTACTAAGTTAAAGCAAGCTACTACTGATGGCAGTAAAACTTTCAGCAACGCTTTAAGTAGTTGGCGTAATCGTCTCGAAACTGATATTTCAGAAACCCAAACCCGTGATGAAAGACAAGATATTATCTTACAGTTAGGAAGAGAAATTAGAAACGAGTTTCGGAAAGTACAACCAGGAGAAACCAGTAGCAGTAGAGGGTTATGGTTAACTAATGCACAACAAACTAGTCGGCAAATCACAGAACAATTTAGTCAAGATATCGATCGCTATTTAACAGATTTACTAAACCCCAACAGTATTAATTTTTCTATCAATAATGCTCGCGCTTGGTTGGAAGCTTTAACCACTGAGCTAAACCAAGCTTACCGAGAATTAGAAACTCGTCTCAGCAGTTTGGGACAATTTAACACTCTAGAAGCAGTTGAAAAAAAATGGAAAGACACAGAACAAATTATCAACGATATTGAAAATAAGAAGGGTATAGCATTTTTCAACAAACAAAAAAATGGTCAAGTTCAAGAAGAAGCTAAAACCGCAGTCGCCCAAGTTAGTAAACAAATTGAACACAACTACCAACTATCTTTAGTCAAAGAAGCAATAGAGATTGTAAAACACTTACAAGATAAGGTAGCCAAACTGATAACTCAAAGCAGTGCTTTTGCTAATCTTTTAAACAACATAAAAGTTGCTTACTCCAAAGAAGAACTAGATCTGCAACAACGAGACGTAGATGAAATGAGTGGAGAAGCCATCTTTACTGAAGGAGATAGGGATGACTGTTATGATAACTTATTACCAGATCACGATCGCACTGCTCAATTAGCCCTTGTAAGTAGTAAGATTACAGAAAAGATCGGTAATGGTGAATCTTTAGTAACCTGTTTAGAACGCAATGCCATTGACGAACAACAACTACAGTCAGAAATCAGCTTAACTGTTGATAGTTTATTTAGTTCTCGCAGTCTCAGTACGGTACAATCTGCTGTAAAAAGATTTTTAGAAAGCTACTCTTTAGGAGATCGCGGTATCAGGTTAGAACAGATATTACGGGAAGCTGAACCTTTATTACCTTTAAATATAAGCGATCCTTACTTCTATAACGATCCTGGTAAGAGTCTCAACATTATTGGTTTTAAAGATACGGACAAAGGAGAAGTTAGTCAGTTTAAAAATATTCTCTTCCAAGACTTGGGTATTCCCGACACTCACCTCAAACCCATTCAAACAGAAGACGAAATCGTTTTAGTAACAGAATATGCTGCTTTTCCTCTTCGCATCATTGATGGTTTACAACAGATGCGAGAACATTATCAGCGTCAGAAGACTCACGGAAGAGGTTTCTTGCATAACGACTATCGTACCCAATTTATTGATATTATCCCTCCCGATGCCAGAAAGATGAGCGAGTTACAGGATATCTTTTATTCTTCCCTGGCGTTTGAGTTACTTCCTTACGACAGCAACACCAATACCTATCACCTTGAATATTATGATAGTCTGCGACAAACCAAAGAAACCATCACCCTCAGTAGTGTTTGGGATGAAGCTTTAGAAAAACTTGCGAGTATTCAAGACATGGTAAACGCTTTGGATGAGAAATTAAATGAAGCAATTGCTGATATTACCCGCAACCCTTCCAAGTGGGAAAAATACTATTTACCCAAGTTGAGAAATTTTGTAGTTACAGTGGACAAGCTACCAGAAGAAGACCCCAATTATCTCTATAAAGATATTGTAGTAGGAACAAGAATTGGTATCGATAATAGTCGCCAACAAGATGGTATTGTAAACCGTTTTTGGCGCAGAATGGAAGAAATAGTTAGAAAGGAATTTGAGAAACAGCAACAAACAAAAAAATTAACAGGAAATAATACAAGCGATCGCATTTTAATCGAATCTAATTCTACTGAAAATAATCCTGAGATTAACATACCTGTGATAAGGGAATCTCCAGATAATTATGCAGCTAATAATCTAGATATTATTGAAGCTGAATATAGTTATAATTCTCCCAACTCACAAGAAAACAAAATGGCGCAACTGAGAGAATTAATTGAGATGAAAGAAAAGGGATATTTATCAGAAGCGGAATTTTCAGCAGCCAAAAAGAAAATTCTGGGAATTTAGTGGATCAATCAACTTTGTGGGGATAATTATCGAATTATCTCTAGCTAATTAAAATCAAGGCAATTTTATCCTCAGCCTTTCCCTAATATCTTGCACTCGGAAACAAGTACTAAATAAAAGGTACTAAATAAAAAGTGTTATATGAAGTACATTAAATCAATTCCTAACAAACTGGTGATACCAAGTCTCTTTAAACTCGCGCAAAGACGCAAAGACGCAAAGAAAAACACAAAGGTTTTATAGGAAGTAATCAAGCAAACTTTATATTAGTCAGTAGGTAATAGGTGTTATATTAAAGATTTTGTAATTATAGCAGTCGAAGTAAAGCTTAGGACGATAGGAAATAATTTCACGCAGAGGCTAATCCTCCCCTTAATAAGGGAGTTTGGGGGTTAAGCGCACAGGATTAAGAGATGTTCTTATCTATCATTCGATTGTTATATTTTCAAAGTAGAGACGCTTCTCATACCATCTGTACGACAAGAATTAATCAGAGAGATAGATACAATATGAAGAGTCTGTGGTGTTGGTAATACCTAATACCTATTACCTATTCCCTGACGCGCTTCTTTGTCTTTCAGAATTTTAGATAAATGGTATTAGATAGTTGGTTACTGTTTTTTGTTGATTTATTGTTGGAGAATTAGTAATGTCGAGTTTTCTGGAGATCTTTCCTCCCTATTTAGTTTTATTAACGGCAATTTTTGTAATTTTTCCCACCTTCATTGCAGCAATTTTAAGACATTCCCTTTATCTTTATCTTATAGATTCAGCTAATAAGGTATCCCGTTTGCTATCTTCAGAAGAAAGTAGGGGAAAACAACCCAAGATAGTGAATAAATTAGAAACCAGATTTCGCCAAGCTAGTGAAAGATTAGAAAACGTTAACACTATCGCCTTAATAGATGGATTATATAGTCAAGAAAAACTAAGTTTCTTAGGTATTTCTCTACGTTGCGAACAATGGGATTATTTCTGTCAAACACTCCCCAATTTACTATTAGGTTTCGGATTACTGGGTACTTTTTTTGGTATTAGTTACAACTTATATAACCTCAGTCAAACTCTTAACCAAAATGGAGAAGACATTAATAATCTCGTTGAACAATTACAGATTCCTTTACAAAATATGGGAGTAGCTTTCTTTAGTAGTTTAACTGCTATATTCTGTAGTTCTATTCTAATTATTATTAATCTCCGTTGCAACACTAATTTTGCTAAAGCATTGCTGATTAGTTCCCTTGAAGATTATCTCGATAATATATTCAAAGTTAATATTAAAGGTTATAGCAGAATGGATCGCGCTGTAGATCGGATGGTACTACAACAGCAAGAATTCTTAACTCGCTTTCGAGAAAATGTCCAAGAAGTTTTAGAAGCTAGCTTTGGTAAAGCAGCAAATCAAATTGTCACCGCTAATAAAAATTTTCAAAACAATGTAGATAGCTTAGTCAGTAGATTTAATGATATTTCTAGTACCATGGCTAAAAGTACCGATGGGTTTCAAGAAGCTGTATTTAATCTTCAACAACAAATAGACACAGTCAATGAAATTATCCCGCAGTTTGAAGTATCATCTAACAAATTAGAAAGAAGTGCAGAACGTCATTTACAAGCTTCCTATAGAATCGAACAAAGTAAATTTTCCGAACACTTAGAAAAGCTTACATCAGACTTAGCTACAACTCAAAAATCATTTTCCCAGTCAACATCCGTCCTAGGGAACCAAGTCAATCAATTAGTAGTAAATAACCAAGAAGTCACTAACTTAGCCCAAGAAATTTATACCCAACTACAAAAAGCCTCTACTACTATACAAGATAGTGCAGTTAGCTTTAGTAAAACAGCAGCAGCTTTTAAAGAAACTGACTTCGCAGATAAAATATCTAGTGCAACCCAAGAATTAATAACTATTCCCCAACAATTCAAAGAATCAACCGCAACCTTACATCAATCTACAAAAGATATTGCTGCTGCAATTAACAACATTAGTAACTCCGCGCAGAAAATTACTAGCTTAGTCGAAAAAGTGAACACTCTCAATCAATACTCTAGCAAATTACTACAATTAGGCGATCGCAAACTCGAAACTCAAACAACCGAATTTAACAATATCCAATCAGAATTCAAACAAATAGTCGAGAAACTCCAAAAACATCAAGAAGCTATTAATAATGGCTTAGAAAACTTTGGCGGTAGAGTTTTAACTAGTTTCCAAGAAAACTCTAATAATAATATTCAAGAATTACAATCACTAACTCAACAATTAAACTCAGGATTAAATGAATTTCAAGTTGGTTGCTATCGCTTGCTATCAAGTTTTGAACATCGCTCAACAAATAACACTCAAGAACTTCAAAAACTAATCAAACAATTACAACAACTAATTTAAAATTCTTCCATCAACAAAATATAAACACTTCAAGAATCGTCCCCAAAATAGATAGAGTTTCCCACTAAAGAGCCAACACCAGAATCCCCTCTGCGCCTCTGCTAGGTGCGCGTTCCCTTGCGTCTGTTGCCGACGCGGGGTCGCACCTCTCTGCGCGATAATAACCAAAAAATTGCAACCCCACCCAAAAATGCCCAGAAAATCCTTTTACCTCCAAAACCAAGCAAAAGTAAACATTTTTCAATCATTTACTGACTTAATGTCCAATGCATTCATGATTTTATGCTTATTACTATTACTGGCATTATTAAAATCTCAACAACTCAATAAAAATCTGACAGAAGCAAATAAAAGATTACAATCAGCATCTCCTATTGTAGTTGATGAACGTTCTGGTAAATTTAGATTCAAATCAGGAAGTGCCGAATTAAATCCCGAACTAAAAAACTATCTTCAAACCCAAGTAATCCCCACAATTCAAACAACCCTTCGAGAAAAAGAAATAGAATTTATCCAAGTAATTGGACACACCGATGGACAAGGAATTAATCAATCGGGAAACCTCGACAAAAACATTGAACAAGTAGCCCAAGGAAAACAAAAAGTCAAACAATTAATTCCAGGTTCAAACGCCGACTTAGGATTAATGAGAGCCTTAGCTGTAGTGCAAGAAATTAAACATACAAGCGGACTTAAAAACGTTGAATTTCGCGCTTATTCCGCAGGACAATTATATCTTGCTAACGGTCAATTAGCAGACATCAACCGTAATGCAGACCCTACCAGAAGAAGAATTGAAATTCGCTTTATTCCTCCTAGTCAAACAAAATAAAATTTAAAAAATCAAACCTTGAAAGGATTGTTTTATTAGCTTTTAGGGATTTTTTTCTATTATTTATTGGGTTTTTTGCGATCGCTAAACCTGGAAAAATCGATAAATCTTAATGGGAAGAAGCATTACCAAAAAAATGTAAACTTTTGTCAAGCATAAAATAACAAAAGATGGATTGAGAGCAAGTTTTAGCTTAATCTCGCAGAAGCGGAACATCCGTATTGCGGAGCAATCGGTGGTGGAAGGGGCTTCAAAGCAAAATGGATAGGCTTTAAGTCTCATCCTGAATATAATAGAGCATCGTTTCCACGGATGAGGAGCGAGTGAAAATAAAAGTTTTATCGTAAGTCAAATCATCTGCTAAGATATATGAATGTTGACAATGAATTACACATATCGAATTTATCCATCTACTGACCAACAAGCATTGATGCTTAAATGGCTAGAGACGTGCCGACATCTTTACAACAGATGTTTGCGCGACCTTAAAGATTGGATTAATTCCAGAAAATGTAGTTTGTTTTCTTGCTCTTTGATACGGGAATACATTATGTCTCCCGATATACCATTCCCTAGCTACTTGGAACAGAAACGACAACTTACCCAATGGAAAAAGATTAATCTAGACTATAAAGATGTCCATTCCCAAGTAACTCAGGATGTAGTTAAGCGGTTGCATAACACCTGGGAAGCTTTTAAAAATCGTGGTTTTGGGTTTCCCAGATACAAGAAATACCGAAGATATCAATCTTTTTTGTTTCCTTAGTTTGCTAATAATCCCATAAAAGGAAACACAATCAAGCTTCCAAAGATTGGGGAAGTAGTTATAAATTGCCATCGACCAATCCCAGAAGGATTTAAGGTCAAAGGAGTCAGGATTGTATCAAGAGCAAGAGGAACTATCTGGTATGCAGTTGTAACAATAGTGTGCGATATTAATGTACCCGATCCCTTACCTTTTGGGCGAGGAATAGGGATAGATATCGGACTGGAATCTTTTTTGGTGACTAGCGACAATTTTCGAGTAGAACCCGCCAGCACCCCGCACTGAAGTTAGCAGGGCTTCGTGCCTCACCTTCAGTTAGCTGACCAGCTTAAGTCAAAACTTGACTACGTTATTGGAAAGAGTTTAAGACCTACCTTGGAATACGTGCCAGTTCCAAGCCCTAGAACTTAAGAATTAAACAGTTTTACGAGGGGGGGGAATGGGGCTTAAAAACCAAGTTAATTAACTTCCGCTATAGACCCCAATCTAATAAAGCCCCTTTCCCCGACAGTGTTCTTGAGAAAGTACCGACCAATAACTTTAGCTAGGCAAACCTTACACTTAACCGTAGAAGAGACGCAAAAATGTCTAATTTTGTTTTTGTTTTAGATGCCAATAAGCAACCACTAGAACCCTGTACCCCAGGAATGGCTAGAAGTTTACTTAAAGCAGGTAAAGCTGCTGTTTATCGCTCCTTTCCATTCACAATTATTCTCAAGAAAACAGTAGAACCAAAGGAGGTTAAACAATCTCAAATTAAGTTAGACCCAGGTTCAGTCACTACAGGAATAGCTCTAGTGCAAGATAATAAGCTCATTTGGGCAGCAGAATTAACGCATCGCGCTCAACAAATAAAAGATGGATTAGAATCCCGTCGCTCCTTGAGGCGTGGGCGCAGAGCTAGAAAAACCAGATACAGGAAGCCGAGATTTTTAAATCGAGCTAGAAAATCGGGATGGTTGCCCCCAAGTTTAGAGCATCGAGTTTTAACCACTATGACCTGGGTTAAGCGGTTAATCAAGCTTTGTCCTATTAGCTCTATTTCTATGGAGTTGGTCAAGTTTGACTGCCATAAAATGCAGCGACCTGAGATCAGTGGAGTCGAATATCAGCAAGGCACTCTTTATCAATACGAAGTTAGAGAATATTTGCTAGAAAAATGGTATAGAACTTGTGCTTATTGTGGAGCAAAAGATGTTCCACTAGAAGTTGAGCATATTGTTCCCAAGAGCGTCGGAGGCTCGTCAAGGATCAGTAATTTGACCTTGGCTTGTGTTCCTTGTAATCGAGCTAAATCTAATCTAGATATTAAAGAGTTTTTGGCAGATAAACCTTCAATTCTGAAAAGAATCTTGACAACTGCCAAAACACCACTGAAAGATGCTGCTGCGGTTAATTCTACAAGATGGAAACTATTTAATGCTCTTAAATATACTGGTCAACGAGTAACTACAGGTACGGGAGCGCAAACTAAATTTAATCGCACTCAACAAGGTCTGCCTAAACGTCATTACTTAGATGCAGCTATGGTTTCTGATACTCCAAAACTGGAAATATTAACCCTACAACCATTATTAATTAAATGTACTGGTCATGGGCAAAGACAAGTAATTCATGTTGATAAATTTGGCTTTCCCAGAAGCAATAAATCAGGAGAACTTGTTATAAAATCTGCCCACATCAAAGATGTCAAAGGTTTCCAAACTGGAGATATTGTTAAGGCTGTAGTTACCAAAGGCAAGAAAAAAGGCTCTTATTTTGGAAGAGTTGCTATTCGTTCTACTGGCTCATTTAATATCAAAACTGTTACCGAAACAGTACAAGGCATTAGCCATAAAGATTGCCAGATTATCCATAAAAAAGATGGCTATACTTATGGCTTTTAATATTTTACGGACATTTAAAAATGTCTACACGATTGTTCCTCCGCGATTTAAAAATGCGCGGTTTCCCAAATACGTATCATCATGAACCAGGGACTTACTCCAGACGAATTAGCACAAGTAATTTTTGAAATCGAACAAATGCGTTCGCGTACTGAAGATGAACTCACTAGAGAGGAAGTAGAGGATATTCTTCGGGAATTAAATTTATCATCGGATTTGTTAGATGATGCTTTGATGCAATTAAGACGCAAAGAAGCTTTAAAAGCGCAACAAAGACGTAATAGATTGATTAGTCTAGGTGCTGTTGCTAGTTCGTTAGTAGTTATTGGGTTTGCAGGATTTTTTTTACAGCAGCACAAAAATGCGATCGCTCTTGTCCAAGCACAAGAAGACCGTATTACTTTAGAACAGGATAACGGTGGTAATCTCAAACTTATTGAACGCCAAAATAGTACACCAGTTGTTTATCGGGTTATTTTGAAGGATGCACCAGTAGGTAAAAGCTTAGATTTATCATGTAATTGGATCGACCCCAATGGGGAAGTTGTCAAACAAAATCGCTATCAAACTCGCAACATTACTACTTCTGTTTGGAATACCCATTGTCGCTACATTTTGGGTTCATCTGCACCTGTAGGAAATTGGCAAGTGCAGATGTTATTAAACGGTCGTCAGTTAAGCGAAACTGATTTTGAAGTTCAATAGAGATATGTGCTTGAATCCATCTCATGCTAAGTTATGGTGAAGACAAAACCCTATAATTTTTTAGGCTATTGGGGTTATGATTCCCAACAAAAACTCAACAATTTACTGAGTAACTTTATTAGTAGATATCTTCAAAAACTATCTCAAGATGACATATATCGCTTCTCTAACAGACAGGAGCAAGATAACTTCAATCTTGTTTGGAATGTTGCTTATATTGGGGATTCAGCAAATTCAGTAGCAGATTCTCAGGCAGAATCAAGAAACCAGAAATTAATAACAATTGCAGCTATTTCCGCATCTGGGATACCAAATCATCTAGATAGTTGGGTAAATATACTTGAAGATGGCAGTCTGGTTTTAGGAAGAGAAGCTTTTGGACGAGTGCCTTTATACTGGACGAGAAAAGAAGAGGTTATTTGGTTTGCATCAAGGCTACAGCTACTATTACCTGTTGTGGAACAGCCCGAAGTCAATATTTCTGGTTTCTACGGCTATAACTGTTTTTCCTATGTTCCTACACCTTTAACCCCCATTAATCAAATACATTCAGTTGTTGCGGGAGATGAGGTAACTTGGAAACATAAACGAGATAGCAACAGCCACATCCTTACCCATAAATCTCAAAGAATACTGGAATGGCGCGAGTCTGGTAATAAAATTCAAGACGAAAAAACGGCGATCGCAAAACTACAAATTTTACTTAAAGCAGCAATTGAAAGTCAAATTGCCGACTTAAAAGATGAACCTGTGGGAGTCTTTCTGTCTGGGGGTTTGGATTCATCTGTGGTCGCAGCGTTGCTGGTGCAAGCAGGGGTAAAAGTTCGGGCTTATACCTTAGATTTTGGTACAGCAGGTATCCCAGAATATCCTTATGCTGAACAGGTTGCTGAATTTTTGCATATACCTTTAGTCAAAGTTAAAGCAACCCCAGAGCAAATCAAAAAGGCACTTATTCCCACTGTACAAGCCTTAGATTTACCTTTTGGTGATGGAGTAACTGTCCCTTTATATCTTTTATCTCAAGCTGCGAGTCAAGAAACACAAGTGATTTTTAATGGTGAGGGTGGCGACCAATTATTTGCTGGATGGACAAACAAACCCTTAATTGCTGCTGGTATTTACAGGTTGGAACATCCAACAGCGCAAGAAACATTTATCCAGCAATATTTACGTACTTTTCACCGCCTTTGGGGTTATGAAGCACAAGTTTATCAACCTCAAATCTACGCCCAAATTCAGAATTTGCACCCAGAACAATGGTTACAATCCTCATTAGATGAGGAATTTTGTCAGTCTCTTTTGCATCGTCTTCGACGCGCTACCCTAATGTTAAAAGGCGCGCAAAATATTCATCCCCGTGCCACAAATCTCGGTTTTGCCCATGGTTTGTGGGTGAGATCGCCTTTTTGTGATTTAGCTATGGCTCAATGGACGTTTCAATTATCAGGAGAACTCTGTTTACAGGGAAGCTGTGAGAAATATATCCTCAAACGCGCCGTAGAAAATTGGCTACCATCAGAAATTGTTTGGAGACAAAAAAGGGGTATGGGAGTTCCCTTAACCTCTTGGTGTTTCAATGAGTTTTGGCATCAAGTAGGTATTTGGCTAAATCCTGGGATACTTAGTGAGGAAAAACGTTATTACCCTAATGTTGCAGCAAAAATTGTTGCGGGGGAATTAGGAGTATCTATCCAAAATCGGCGTATTGGGGAAATTCTCTGGTTATTGATCTTTTGGCAATTATGGCGAGTTCATGTCTTGGGAGAAACGTCGGGAAAGCGATCGCTTTCCCGACGTTTTGCTTACCTCGTTGGTTAGGTCGAAATTACAAACGATGGAAAAAATAGTTTTGAGGTTTAAATGATTAATTGGAAAGTTGCCGAAGAATTATTAAATGTCTATGGTTCTCCTCTATATGTTTATGATGCTCAAATTTTGCGTCAAACTATTGAACATATAACCAAAGCTATCCCTTATCCCCGTAAGCAATTTCATTTTGCTAGCGTCACCAATGGAAATGTCACCTTATTAAAAATTTTTCGGGATGCGGGTTGGGGACTCCATGCTAATACGCCAGGAGATGTTTATTTAGGACTTCAAGCTGGTTTTGAACCCAGTCAAATTGTTTATAGTGGTAGCAATTTAAGTTGTGCCGAGATGGAACAAGTATTGAAGTGGGGTGTAAAAACTTTAAATCTTGATAGTCTTCCCCAGTTGCAGTTATGTTGCGAAGTATTTAACAGCACTCAAATTCAAACTCCATTGCATCTTGGTTTACGTCTTAACTTACCAAAAATTACTGGAGACAGTCGCATTGGATTACCCCCAGAGGAGTTTCCCACCGCAATTACATTGGCAAATAAAGCTGGATTAAAACTCAGTGGTTTACATTTTTACCGAGGTACAGGCACTAATGCCACAACTGCTTTTACTGAAGTAATTGATACAGTTTTAGCTATCGGCAAACAATTACCTGATTGGCAATACTTAGATTTTGGTGGTGGTTTTGGTTATCCCTATCGTCATGGTGGAGCAGCTTTTGACTGGGAGTTGTTCGGTACTGAATTGACCCAGAGAATTAACCGCTTGGGAAGAGAAGTTAACTTAGTAATTGAACCAGGAAGGGCTGCGATCGCAGGTTGTGCAACTCTATACGCGCGGGTTGTTTCTGTGAAGTGGCAGGAAAATAAACAGATTGTTGGTGTTGATACCACTGTCGCCAATATCTCAGTACCTTCTGTACATGGTGGATACAGGGAAATTATTACCAATACCCCATCTTCAATACCCCATTCTCAAATATACAAAACTGATGTTTGCGGTAATACAACTTATTCACGGGATTATTTGGGTAAAAACTGTCAATTACCAGCCTTGAAAATTGGTGACATCATTGGAATTTTGGATGTTGGTGCTTATGGTTATGCAATGTCGTCTCATTTTTTACATCGCCCTAAACCTGCTGAAGTGTTGTTGCTTGCGGATAAGCAGCATCGCTTGATTCGTAAGGGGGAAGACTATAGTGTTTTGTTATCAAATCAGGTTTTTGGAGTGATGTGAACCATCAAGATGTAAAAGAAACAAATATAAGAGTTTTGAAGGAGTAAGAAGCAGTTTTTATGAAATGTATTCGATGTGGAACTGACAATAAATTAAAAGATAGAACAGCAAACCAGGGGCGTTGCAAGAATTGCCGTCATCCTTTTGTATTTGAACCAACAACAATGGGCAAGTACAAGATTACTGACCCGATGTTTGCCAAAGCAATTACTGATTTATCTTTAGATAATACATTATTTTTTACTCCTAAGCAGTTATTTTATTTGTTAGATAATCGTCTTCGAGGTAAATCATTTACTGTTGCTGGATTTATTTTTATTTATATATTTTTCAGTATTTGGACAACAGGATTTATCGGGAGTATCCTTGCAAGTTTCATTGGAGATATATCGTTTATAACTGTGTTAGCTTTTTATAATTTATGGTGTATATTTTATTTGTTTAATCAAAGTAAATCAACAAAAAATAATAATAAAGCACGTCGCAAGGCTTCACGCATGGCGATTGTGCTAGGAATCATAATTATTGCAGGTGGTATTTTTATCAGTGTTTCTCCCCCTATTTCTATTATCAAGTCACTCGTTGTATTTACTATTGCTACTGGGATGGGTTCATTGTCCATATATTTTGGTATGACACAGGTAAAGAAAACAGGTATTAATCAAGAATTGTTATTCGATCAAATCACGTTTCAACGATGGCTTGATCGCTGGCAAGAAATTAATGGTTCAATAGAAAAACTACTTCCTTCTCCACGGGAACAAATTTCACCAGTTAGGATTAATCCTGATGTAACTGCTTATAGTTTTGACAGGTTAGTAGTTTGTGATAGTTCTAATATTGCTCAAATTTTAATTGCTAATAATTTTCACTTTGAAAATAACTGTGCCATCTTGAGTATTACTGGTTATCCTCAAAGTATTTTTGAAATCACTATGCAAATGCTGCGTCGTAACCCTAATCTCCAAGTGTACGCATTGCATGATTGTAGTCCTAGAGGACTTAGTTTAGTTAATAGATTGCGTAGCAGTCCCCAATGGTTTGCCAACACAAATATAGCAATTATTGATATTGGACTCACACCAAGTCAAATTATTGCAACTAAACGGGGCATCTTTATTCAAAGTACAGAAGATTCTGCACGAGCAGCAAAAGAACTACCCCCAGAAATTCGTCAGAGTTTATCTAATAAAGAAATACAATGGTTGGAATTAGGAAACTTTGTAGAATTAGAATCATTTACGCCAAAAAGATTAATTCAAGTTTTGAATAGATGTATTTTAAGAACCAATAATTTTGCTGATGAAGATAATAATTTTGTGACTATAGATGATACTAGTGGTGATATGTACTTAGTTCAAAGTTTTGGTTGATTCTCCATTTCTCTTGAGATTATTTTCCCAATTATTTATTTACCTGTAACCAGACTTCCAAACTTACCAATAACCAAAGCTTAATTCCGTAACGTCTCCAAGTATCCCCCCGAAACTCTAGCCATTTACTAATCAAGTTTTTATCAAGGTAAGGTGAAATTTCTGCTTGACGATTCAATAATAAATTTCTGGCTTCTTGTTGCCAATACTTACGAAATCCTATTTGTACGGGAACCATCATCCCACTTTTAGGACGGTTGATAATTGCCTCTGGGAGTAGATCTGCAACCGCTTGTTTGAGAACAGCTTTTTCTTGAGCTACAGAAAGTTTATGTATGGGTGGAATAGTCATGCTTAATTCCACTATTCGTTTGTCAAAAAGTGGCGAAAGTCCAAGCAAACCCTCAGCTTGAGTTAAATTATTGACCTTAGTTAAGATATGATTTGCTCCTTTAAACTTAATATTAATTGCCATTAACCGATTTAAGTAATTTGCATCAACATTATTTAACTCAGCAGAAAATACTGATGGTTGGGTTTCTACTGCATTCCAAACTTCTGGTTTCAAAAGTTGCGGTAAGAAAGCAGCACATTTTTTAAAGGAATTTAGATAGGCTTGCAGTGCATCTTGTTGATTAACTACAGCACCATATAAACTATTGATTAGCATGGGTTGATTTTTGGGTCCGCCGAAACAAGGATCTCCTCCTTCACCGTTAAGTATTACCTCAACGTCGGCTTTGGCTAATCTTGCTAACAATAAATTGGGAACTGTCAGAGGATCGCCAATTGGATTGTCTAAATAAGCCATTGTTTCTGGTAAACGTTCCCACATATCCTCAAAACTAATTTCTAGGATGTGGTGCTTAGTCTGGCAATGATTGGCAACTAAACTAGAAAATTCTAATTCGTTGGGAGATTTATCACCAAAATAAATTGAGTAGCTATGTACTTGCTCATTATGAAACTTTGCTGCAAGTGCTGTGATACTGCTGGAGTCTAAACCCCCAGAAAGAAAAACACCTACAGGTTGCTGCGGTGGTAAATATTCTCGGACAACTTTATCTAGTAAATAACGTAACTTTTCTCCATGCCAAGCTAAAGGTTTATCTGCTGCTTGAGTATTTTCTTGAAGTTGCCAGTAACTTGTAATTTTAGCTTCGGGAAATTGAATAACTGTACCTGGACCCACTTCTTTTATATCTTGCCACAGCGTTCTTTCTCCAGGGACAAAGGCTGTAGCAAGGTAGTCCCGCAACGCCACCAAATCTATATCCCCAGATCGATATGGTGCAAGAGTTCTCAATTGTGGGGAAATCCAACAAATATCCTTATTAGTGGTGTAGTAAAGAGTTCTCGCACCAGAACAATCTCTTATACAGTATAGTATCTGCTTGTCCCGATCCCAAACTGTGAATGCAAACATCCCTCTTAGTAGATGTAAACATTCAAATTCCCATTTTTCCCAAGCTAAAGCAATAATTTCACTATCATTTCCCGAAAAATTGGATGGTTCTAAGCCTAATTTTGGCAGCAACTCTACTTTATTACTTAGCCATAAATCGCCAATTACCACAAATTGTTGACTAGGACTAATTGTGATCGCTCTTCCCTCTGGTGCAATAATAGCTAGCCTATTATCTTGCCACGTCACATCTTCTAAAATTGAATCTACTTTTCCCCAAGCTACGCGCCAACTTGATTGAACATTGAGGGAGTCTATTTTTGTTTTTGGGTTTGAGGTTTTGAATCTATTAAACAAAAAAGTTGTCAAGATCTTCATAACTACTAGGTTTGGCTCTATTAGTCTTTTTCTTGGTCTTTGGCGATCGCTTGTTCGATTTAAGATAATTCCGACTACTCTGGGGTTAAAGGGGTCAATAAATGCTGATTATGTTGATACAAGTATATACTGAAAAAATCAAGTTTAGATTAAGATAAATCTCCATAGAGATTAGGATAATTCAGTATTTTTAACAAAGGAGTTTAATTTACGTATATTTAATTTGCTTGTGCCTACTAAATTCAACATTACAATATAATACACTAAGAATTTATTACTAAAACTTTTAATAAATTTCATAATCAAATATACCGAATTTTTCTCAAGCCAGATAGTTATTAATCATTAACAATAGAGACATATAAATATCTTGGCTCAATTAAAAACATGGTAGAAATTAAATTTGATTATCGCTTCGCCTCCGAAGAGTTTTTTACAGAAGAAGCAAAAGAAGCTTTAGAAACAGCAGCAGAAATTTGGTCTGATTTATTGCAAGATGATTTTGAGAACATTCCTATAGGAGCAGAATTTACGATTCAAAATCCCGTAACAGGAGCAAGCGAACTAATTACCTTAGAAGAAGAAATTGATGATATTTTAATTTTTGTCGGAGCAACAGATAATCCTTTTGGAGGTAATGGAGAAGGTACTACATCTTTAATGGGTGGAGATACCCATCTAGCAGGATGTTGTTGTGATTATTGCCATACTCACTCCCACGATAACGGAGATTTATCCCAACCAGGTATTTTAAATGCTTCTGGTGATATTGGTCTATTAGCTCAAGCGAAAGTAGATGGTACAGATTTACAAGGAGATATTTTTCAAAGAAGAATCTCTAGCGACTTTCGTGATACAGGAGTAGTTACAGATTTTGAACCTTGGGCTGGAGTGATTTCATTTTCTACTAGCCTACCTCAAGACGGTGAGTGGGACTTTAGCCTAAACAACCCTGACCCAAACAAGTTTGACTTTATTACTGTTGCGCTTCATGAAATGGGTCATATTTTGGGTATTGGTACTGCTCCAGCTTTCACCAATTTGGCTGAAGATGGTTTATTTAATGGATTTAATGCCAAGAATATTAATAATAATAACGGTATTCCTTTAGAGTCAGATTTAGGTCATGTTGAAGATGAATTCGACGGTAATGATGTTCTTCTAGACCCAGTTTTGCCACAGGGTAGAGTCGGTCCTTCAGACATAGACTTAGCTATATTAGCAGATATTGGCTATGAAATACCTAACTTTACTAAACAAGGTTCTGTTCCTGAGCTAGCTACAGAAGGAGATGAAACTATTGTTGGTGCGATTCTCAGTGATGTCATTGATGGATTGGCTGGAAACGACCAAATTCAAGGACAAGAAGGAGACGATACGATCAAAGCTGGTGCTGGTGATGACACAGTTTTTGGTGATGTTGGTCGAGATCACATTTTAGGGGACGAAGGAAACGATAATATTTTTGGTAACGAACAGGAAGATTCTCTCGAAGGTGGTGCTGGTGATGATACACTTTCTGGACAATTAGGTAGTGATTCTCTATTGGGTAATAGTGGTAATGACTCTCTCCTAGGAGGTTCTGGTAACGATACTATCAGAGGAAATGAAGATGATGACCTAGTTTTTGGACAAGATGGTGATGATGTTCTCTTCGGAAATATTGGTGAGGATGAATTACAAGGAGGTCTAGGAAACGATAGTTTAAGAGGAGGATTTGGTAATGATGCTTTGTTTGGTGAAGATGATGATGATACTCTCGAAGGAGGTGGAGGTGATGATACTTTAATTGGTGGCGCAGGTAGCGATCGCTTTGATTTGGAGTTGAATTTTGGTAATGACACCATCACTGACTATATAGTCTCAGAAGATAGTATTAGTGTCTCTGCAAAATATGATTTCCAGACTCAAAGTTACGACTTAACAGATGCTAGTCAGGTTTTAGAAGCAATTACCAATAGTGGAGATGTTAGTAATACCGATCAAATTTTCACTGAAATAACCCTTAGAGAAGATAATACAGTTACTATCTTTCACGATAGTGAACTTACTACTGATGAGATTGAGATCTATTTTCCCTTCCAGTCTTTATTTCAAGTTACTAGTAATGGCTTTAAGATTCAGTTTAGTGAAAGTTTAGATACCAGTGTTCTCAATCTGTATGAGCAAGATGATACCGAAGCACTAGATTCTGATCTTTCCTTTACCAGAAATAGTACAGAAGAAAACGTTGATGGCTCTCTGGTTTGGAATGAAAGCGATCGCACCCTGACCTTTATTAAAACCGACGGTATTCTAGAAGAAGATACTTACACCCTCCAGCTTTTTAGTCGTCAAAATGGCTTTGTTTCTACTGAAGGAAAACTCCTAGACGGAGATTCTGATGGGATAGAAGGAGACAACTTTGTTACTGAGTTTGAGGTAAATAATAGTCAGCAAAGAGTTTTAAGTATAGAAGATATTAGTCGTGGAATTGGACAAGAGATTACCAATCCTAATACTAATGAAGGATTAATTATCTCCCTCGATGATGGTGCAGAAGTTACCCAAGTAGGCTTTACTCTAACCTATGACCCAGAAGTTCTGAATCTTAATGATATTGTTCTAGACTCAGACTTAGGGGATGACTGGACAATTACTACTAAGAATCTTGACACTCCAGGTACAGCGATCGTCAGTCTTCAGGGTACAAATGCTCTAAATTCAGGGGCAATTGATTTGTTGCAGTTACAAGGAGAAGTGAGTACAACCGCAGAATACGGTACTTCTCACCTATTAAATCTAGAAGATATTAGTCTCAATCAAGGGGGTATTAACGCTCTAGGAGATGATGCTTTACTCCAAGTAGCTAACCTCGGAGATGTAGATGGTGACGGTAGTTATTCTGATGTCGATACCTACCATATTTCCAAAATTGCCACTGGTATTACAGAAGGCTTCGATAGTTTCAGTATCACTGACCCTCAGATTATTGGTGATATCAATCGAGATGGAGTAGTTTCCGCTTTTGATGCTTATCTTGTGAGCCAACAAGTAAATGGTGTTGATACCGATTTCATTCTTTAATTGAACTTGAGCTTGACAAGGTTAAAAATGACCGCGAGAGAGGCTTCCGGCTAGGAAGCATCTCTAATCGCGGTGTTAACCTCTCTCGCCCACCCCTCTTCTACCTCCCTCGGGGGGTTTTTTTATATTGGGGAGGAGTAAGGAAGATTTTTTTAGATAGCAGAGTTCCTGAAAATGTTAATAAATCTCGATTGTCTTAAATTATAGTTATTCCTTTTATTGATTAGAATTTTTCTTTGGTGTAAAGCGGAGATAGCGATCGCAGTTTCGGAGTGATGAAACTAAATTACTTGGCGAATAGCTATAGTAAGATATCTTTGTCTCGTAAGGGTGCTTGTCGCGATGAGGAAAGCCTCCGCTTAACTGGTGTTGACTGCGTAACCTTAAGACAAGAGTGTCGTATTGAAGAAGCCGGTGCTGCTTATAAACCAATTCAAGCAGTAATTGATACTCAAGTAGAAGCGAGAATGGTCAAGGTTGTGGCAAGATTAAAACCAGTTTTGACTTTTAAAGCTTGAAGTGCGATCGCCAGTAGGGTGGGCGATGCCAACCCTACAAATCAATTATTTAACAAATTGAGGCATAATTTCGGCTGCGGTGAATAAACCAGTCATACCGCGACGTTGTAAGGCGATACCTGCTTTGAGATAGCCAAAAGCAGGTCCACAAACGTTGGCAGCCATGCTAGTCTCATCCCCAAGAGTAAAAGTATGAGTCGAGATTTTTCCTTCAAAAGTACGCCCTGTAATCTTGACGTTGGTACTGAGGGGTTTTTTCGGGTTACGGGTATCTACTACACCTCCTACAGTTACACGATTGCGATCGCAAATTCCAGCCAATTCCAGCATAATATCATCTGCGTGTTCCATGTTTTCTAAGGCAATAATGCCGTTAGTTTTATCTAATAATGCAGAGACTTCCTCATCAGTCATGGCTCTAGCTGTTTCTACATCATATTCTGGCATATGGGCAATATCTTCGCGAATTGTCGCCCGATAAGCTTCCCAGTTGGCAATACCTACCCCAAAGGTAATTTTAACGCTGTGAATCTCAGCATAACTCTGGGCTGCTACTGCTGCTGCTGCGGTTAGTAATCCTGGTGTTGCACCACAACCTGTAAGATAAGTGATTCCTGCTTGTTGTAGTTCTGTTTGTAATTCTAAGAGTTGCTCTACTGCGCTGGTGCGTTTGAGTGCATCTACTAATACTCCTTTCCAGCCAGATTTAATAAATTGTCTGGCGACATCCGCCATAAAAGTATTGGGTAAGTTGGGTAAAGCTAAAAAATAACCATTCACTGCGTGATTTTCTATTAAGTCTGGAATACTCTGATTGCTCAGAATTCCATCAGGTTCGAGATAACCTACAGAACCTCTATTGTAAGCTTGAATTGCCTTATCAGTATTGTTAAACTAAGCCACTTTGTCACCAAAGCGACTCGTCTTCAGAACGCAGCATGAGACTTTCACCTCACTGCGCTCCTCTGTTATCAGGTTCTTTATGAATACCCAAACCGT
>JAAUYH010147312.1_pt1 | contig 21885 bp, 20 predicted proteins | sample 7278061 | NCBI WGS metagenome assembly JAAUYH01 (sample SAMN14350203, study PRJNA611818) | marine sediment metagenome | isolation source: surface marine sediment (0.6m) | place: French Polynesia: Moorea | collected 2018-08 | reverse complement strand
CCATACATCAAATGTCTAATTTTCCCGACATAGTGACGACTGGGAAATCCATTGGTTCCCTCTTCAAGATGCACATCATACTCTGGTGGCAATAACTCAACGCCAAAACGAGAACTACACAGCGCATATAGAGTTTGCTCAATGCGCCAGAAGTGACCGATGATATCGGGCATGGCTAAAAATTCTTCAATCCAATCTAAGTTAAGCGAAGCTTTGTGAATCAGTCCTAAACCAGAGTTAAATCGATCAATTACTTCAAACCCGCACGTCTCCTGAATGATCGCTGGATTGACGGTATAGGCACTGACAACATCTCCATTAACTGTATTTAATCGATAGTTGGGATCTTCAATACGCTGGAGTAGTGCTGTTGGTTCGGCAAAGAAGAGAATATCACTATCTAGCAACAACATGCGATCGCTCTCTAGATAAGCTGGAAAATCAAAAAGCTTGGGAGAGAGATGATTGGTTTTACGAAACTCTAGGCAACGAGGATGAGAATCTAAATGGGAGAAAATATTTTCATCGGCAGTGGAACGCTCGATGAGTCGGGCATTGGGGAAATGATGTTTTATGATAGCGAGATCGCTATCTGTTAAGGTGCCATCATCGTGGATACAAAGAGCGTAACGACGGTTTGAATAGTAATAAAAGGTTTTAAGTGTCCAAACTAAATTCAACCAGTCCTTGGCACAGGTCAAGACATGAATTTCACAAGTACGATCATTAGTGTGAGCGATCGGTTGGGTTGTGAGGATGGAGGGGCGCACAGTGTCACGATAATAGGCAACTTGAAAGCCGTGCTCATATTTTTGACGAACTTTAAGCGCCAATGCTCCTAGAGACATAATTGATTTTAAGGATTCTTAAATAGTGAGGTTTGTAGAGGGGGAGCAAAAAACTTTAATTTTTAATTAATTTCGTTGCTCGTAATATATTTTTAATTTGACTACCAAATTGCCAAAACCAAGGATAAAACTCCTTCCAATTTCGCTTCATTTTGTTTTCCCATACTTCCTTCTGCCAAGGAAAAGTATTTTCTTCAATGTCGGGAGGCAATACAGAGGTAAATATCCGATCCCATTGAGCACCATATTTTTTACGAAAATATTTTGAGGCAAAATTTCTCGCTCTAAGATGATATTCATGACGTGAAATTTTGGTAACTACGCCATAAGTGCTACCGCTTTGGTCATGATAAACATGAGCTCTATCTGAGTAAGCTAGAAACCAACCTGCTTTATATAGTTGATAGGCTAACTCTGTACTGGCACCTTGAGAATAATGAAACTTAGGGCTACAATATCCTACTTCTCTATAAGCTTTTCCTCGCATTAGCATCGCTAAACCGTGTAAAGTAGAAGCTTTATGCCATTTACTATTTGGCTTTGGATAACAACCTCGATAATCTTTGGCTTCTGGTTCTCCAGGAGCTATACATGCCATTTGGGGAGCATCTTGCATTGCTTCCCAGAGAAGTCTCAGGGTATCTTCCCCTTTAGGAAAAATAATGTCATTTACTACAAACCAATAGTAATCGTATTCTGATGTTTCCTGATGGGCAAACTTTAAACCTTGGTTAAATGCATAGTATCGACCTTTGTAGTTGCGATCGCGAAAATAGTGGGTCATATATTGCGATCGCTTATCAGGATGACTACCAGCCTCGACGACAAATAGAGATACATCTAAACCTTCTCCCATTTTTTGAACCTGCTCAACTACCCTGTCTGTAATATCTGGGCGATCGCGATTCATGACGATGATCGCAACCGCATCTTTTGGTACAGTATGCTTGTTCATGATTTTCACTGGTTAAAATTTAGATCGACAGTTGGTCAGAGAAATGACACAACGGCCAATAATAGGGATCTTCTAAACGAACCGGAGGGTGCCTCGCCTTAGTAAACTGGTCGTACCTTAAATCGGGCTGTAGCTGCAATATTTGATGATCTTTCAGAGGCTGTGAGTAAAGTCTCTGGGTGAGTCGGGCAACAATTTCCGCAATTATTTGTAAACCATATCCTCCTACAGGCAAATCCGAACGCACCCAGAGGAGTCTGTGACGCAGTTCTGTCATACTAAATAGCTCAGCGGTCATGGTAGAATCATCGACGATTAAATCGTAGTCGCCAATATCGAGAATTGAGCTAACCAATGCAGGAGTTTTAGCCGCTAATGAAAAGGGTCGTTGACGGTGAATCTGGGATGAAGCTTGATCTTTTCTTACCTGGTACTGTTGAGCAGTTGTCAGATAGTAACTTGCCATATCGTTTGCGGTAATAATATGTCCATCAAATACTTCAGCCATTAACGGAAAACGCTTTAGGAGATAATCAACCCTCTGCTGGGCACTGGCAGTAACTAGGATTAACTGTACTCCTTGAGTCTTGAGCCAATCTAGACCAGATAACATACCCGGTCGAAACATAACAATATGGCGGGGATTTTTGAGGAAAGGATATTTCTGCACATCTGTAGTGTCATAGTGCGGTTTACCCAATGCCTTACGAAGATGACCTTGCCACGTCTTCCCCATAAAGGCATATTTATAGGCAGAATAGATTGTCCAGTCTTGATATCCTCGTCCTACCTGCCAAAGCTCAGGGCAAATTTGGCTATTAATGAGTAGCGTTTCATCCAGATCGATGACAACTGTACGACCACTCACCTTCGATGTCCAATTCGTCAATTCAGAATGAGAACTCAGAAAGGCGTGCCAAACCTCTCGATCACTATTTAGCTGAATAGGAATAGTGTCAAGGTAGGCTGAATCTGGTAGAATTGCATCAGTATTTAGCCGCGAAAATTCGAGGGTTTTCTCGGCAGCTATATCTACAGACTGACGGCTCTTAAGCATATTTCATCTCCAGCAGGTCTTCTACTCGCTGTTTAACATTTCGAACACGCCACTTCAATTTTTGACTTCTGGAAAACTGAAACTTGAAATCAGGATGGAGAGTAGCGTTTTCTCTAGGTAGACAGGGCAGTGTGTTAACTATCTTGGCTAAAACGGCATATATCTGATCTCTAAAATATTTTTTTATAATATCAACACTCCGATCTGTTGAACCTCCATCAATGATGTAATACTCAAGTCGTGGATATTCTTGTGAGAGGATAGATTCAATCGCATTCTCCAAAAAAGATTCTGCATTAAAGCACGGAGTGACGATAGAAATAACGGGGAGTTCACTCATAAGTAGACAAGAGTAAAATGAGGTATAAATTAGTTTTTTACGGGGACAACACGACATCCAGTTTTTAGGATTTCTTCATAAAAAGATTCATGATTATCTAGAAACTGCTTCAGGCTAAACTGCACCTCAACTCGCTGTCGAGCTTGCTTTCCCATCTTTCTTCTTTGCTCCTGGGGCAGTGAAAAAAATAAGTCTGTTTTCTCTGCAAGTGCCTCCGGATCATTAGCTGGGATCAGATATCCTGTTTCACCATGTTTGACAATTTCCCTAACGCCACCTACATCTGCTGCTATAACAGCTATACCAGCAGCACAGGCTTCAAGACTCATGAGCGAAGAAGTGTCAGCTCGACTCGGGTGCCATAATAAATCAGCCGCATTAAGTAATTGGTTGAGTTTATGAGGATTAGCAATATGTTCAAATGGCCTATGAGAATAGGCTGTAAGTTTTGTAGCTACTTCTGAGCCCGCAGCAGCAATTCCTAAAGGAATCAGATAAATGTTAGTTGTTTTTAGCTTAGGCAAAGCATCCAATATGATGTCGAGCCCTTTTCGAGTGTCTTCAACTTTGCCTGATACTGAGAAGAGAATAACGTTTGCCTCTTCAGGAATACCAAACTTGCGACGTAATTCAGCTTTTTGACTAAGGGGGTGATATATCTCGGTATCAACTGGATTAAGAATAGTATGAATAGGAAATCTGCCGAGGATACTCTGCTTAGCTTGATAACTTACCCATTCAGAAACTCCCACTATGTGCAGACAACTGAGACCATATATGAACCGCTTGGCTCGTAGGTTCAATCCTGATGCATCTCGATGTAACCAAGTCAACGGAAATTTTCCAAACTGCGGACACTGACCACAGTTACGTTTCCATTTATCGCAGCTGTAAGGGTATAGACAGTTACCAGTAAATGGGGCTAAGGTATGCAGTGTCCAAACAGTTGGTCTGAGTCGAGTCAGCCAGGGAAACCCTAACAGGTTAAAGCTGGGTAAGTCATGAATATGAATCAGGTCAAATGATTGGATAAATGATTTACCTAACTTAAAAGGAAACTGATTTAGAAGACCCAACTGATTTATGCCTAAACGATGAATAACTTTTTGTGAGAATTTTCTTGCATTACCTGGATTAATAAATGAAATCTCTTCGATAAAGATATCGCTAGCAAATTGCTTCCCCACAAGATAAAGAACATAGTGTTCTCGCTCATGTAACCCTTTAGCTAGCATATAGCCTACTTTAGATGCACCTCCTTTTGTATCGGCTGAATTAATAATCAAGATTTTCATATGACAGCAGTTGTTTTGCTAACTATCGTCGATTATCAAAATGATTCTTCTGTAAAGCTTATGACAGAATAATAGACTAAAAGTAATATTTGCTAAGGAATTAAGTTAATATCTCTAGAGTACGCTGCAAAAAACGCTTTGTATTAGAAATAAATGACACTCTCAAAGCCCAAAAGGTAAAATAGAAATACTTTCCAAAGTATCCGCTTTCTAAAGCCTTATCTGCTGCTTTATTTGAATAGTTCTTAATTGCCCAATTTCGAGTATTGAGTTTGTAAGTATCACATTTCCTATTTTTAATGTGAACAAAAGCATCATAAAAATACATGCTTAATTGATCCTTTACCAAAGAATTATGCCCTCGTCTTAATAGACATGTTACGGATTCAAGATATTTAAACCGATACCCAGCATTAATTGCTCTTACAAAAAAGTCATAGTCTGAGGCACGAATCAGTGAAATGTCAAAGTCTACATGCTGAGTTATATTTCTTCTCATTACGACAGTTTGAATTGCGATGTAGCTGCCTTTGGCTGAAAAAAAAGAGTCGGGAAAATGAAGTAATTGTCTTCTTGATGGACCCTTTTCAAATAGAGATTCATTAGTTAGATTATCGAATGCAGAGGCGTTTGAATACACCAAATCACAATCATCTGAATCTAGTGATTTTATAGCAAAGAGCAAATGATCTTTTAACCAGATATCATCTGCATCCATAAAGGCTATGTATTTTCCTTTAGCAAGATTAATCGCTCTATTTCTCGCTGCAGCCACTCCTTGGTGTTCTGACCAAATATAGAGGACTTCATTATTTGGAACTTCGCACTTAAACTTATCGACAATAGCCTTGGTTTTCCCTTCAGAGCCATCTTCGACAATGATTAGATCCCAATTAGTGTATGACTGATTTTTTATTGATGAAAGTGCTTCCTGAATATAGTCGTCAGCTTTATAAGCTGGGACAATAATACTTACAATAGGCTCATACATGATAATGAATTATTAGAATTGTCCGAAAATCAGTAAACTAAGTAACATTAGATAAGTAATATCCAACTTTTCGAGGGACATCTCCACAAAAATCAATATATCGATCTAAAGCTAAGTCAGAAAATACATCACGATAAGTGTTTGTTTCACCATTTCTGACGGTATATCTCTTTCTTGGATCTTCTGATAGCTGACTAATCGATTTCTGTTTATCTAACAAGCAACTATTGATAGCTTTTTGATACAAAGAGTCATTTCTTATATCTAGTCCCGAAAACTGGGCAATTTTTTGCAGTTCTTGAACAGGATTTGCATGCAAGTCCTCATACTTAACGAATAGTATTTGTTTTGGATGAATTTTAGAAAATTCATGCGCTGCCGAGACATGTTCGTGCCAAAAGCCAAAGGGGTGTGTTGATCGGCGAAATAAATATTCATCTAATGATATTTTCTGCCCACTAATATGCTTCCAATAGAGATATGCAGAAGCCTCAGCATCACGCGGATCCCTAAGATTGTATATAACCCTTGGCATATAAAAATATCTAGGAGTATGAAGCTTAAAAAACTTGGAGTATTTTCCTGCTGCCAAAAATGAATCTATATTTTTATCAATAAGATCGGGTACATAAAGATCAATATTGTTGATATCTGGTTCTACTTGACCCTTTGTTGCTAAATAAGTTAGTAATTTCCTAGTCCAGGTATTACCAGACCTAGGGTAAGAGCATAATATGGTTGCTTCAGGTATATGATGGGGTAGTCCAATAGCCTTCCATCGGTTCTGTGGAGCAACAATGCTTCTAATATCTATGCCTAAGTAAAACCCTATATCTTGTATAAATGCTTTTACATGAGATACTTTGCTCATCAAAATCTAACCTCCTCTCAAGTACCTTTAATTACATACCTCAATCACGTGCTTATAAGCTAATTTATTGTCAAAAAGATTACTAAGTAAGCATTTTAATTGATAGAATAATTCTATTAATGTAAGTTTCACAGAATGCCAAAAGCTTTTTAAGAGAAGCAATCGACACCATCAATATTAGAATATTCGTCAAATAATTGTTTGGCAACAGTAAAAAGTCCAGTTTAGTAAAAATCATGATGCTTTTACTTCAGAATCTTGATGTTTTTGAATCGTTGTCTCTAGAACATTCCAGAGATTAGTAATACTTCTTTCCATCGAAAAATACTCGCTGATTCTTTCTCTCGCGGCTTTTCCTAATTTACTTGCAAGATCGACATCTTTAGCTAGTGTAATTAAGGCTTCAGCCATCCCATCAATATCTCCTTCTTCTACTAGTAACCCTGTCTGGTTGGGAATTACCACATCAGCAATACCTGCGTGCTTGGTTGAGATCACTGGCAATCCTGCCGCACCTGCTTCTAATACTGCGACTGGGGTTCCTTCTGAGTCTCCGTAAGAAGTCTGAATTGAATGTTGCAGGAAAGCTCTAGCATTTCTCAAAAGTTCCACGACTTCTGAATGAGTCAAAGAACCAGTGAATTGTACATTATCAGCTATTCCTATGGCTTTAGCTAATTGTTTGCAAGATTCTAACAAATAGCCTTCACCAACCATAATTAATTTGGCTGCGGAGAAAACCTTAACAACTTTTTGAAAAGCTAACAACGTTAGATAAGGAGCTTTTTTGTCCACAAAACGTCCTACTGCAACAAACAGTGGAGCAGAAGAAGCGATATTCCCAGGAGTAAACAAAGATATATCTACGCCACAGGGATTGTAAACTATTTTATTTTTCGATGCTCCCAAATTTAGTAATTGTTGTTCCATATCATGAGATACGGCAATGATTGCACTAGCCTTATCGAACATGAGTTGGTAAGCTTGACTAAACTTATCTAGGATCGATTGGTGATAAGCATCAAAACCATGAAAATTAACTACAAAAGGAATATCAGCTTCTTTACAAACATTCATAATACAAACTCCTGTTTGACCATACTCAGCCAATACCACCTGAACTTTTTGATTTCGTAGAAAATTAATCAGAGATCGAGCTTGAAAGAAAGCTGGCGATCTCCCTAAAATTTTTCGTTGCGTTAATCTTAGTAACCTTGAACCGAAGCCTAATTCTATTAAAGGTCGATCATTTTGTTGATAAAAAGGAAAAGACCAATTACCATAGTGGATTGCTTCTACTCGCGCGGGCAATCTTTCAATGTGAGAACGAATAAAGGTCTCTGAATATGCATATTTGTTGTTACGAATAATTGCGATCGCTGGTTGATTTAATAATTTATTGTAGGCTAACATTGTAAATACTGTTTGAGTGTTAGAGAAAGAGTTTTGCTATTCTCGATTATTGGGTAATGTTTTTTTGATGAGACTCAGACTGATTTTGTAACTTATCTGATAATTTGTAGCCAAAGTGTCTCATCTGTTCGTGACAGGTAGTCTCAATAAGCTTGAGATTATTCGAGCCGAAAAATTCTATCCAGCTAACATTATGGTTACCAGGAGGTTGATAAGGCACATTAATTTTATCTGCAATACTATATCTGGGCTCTAGTTGAACTTGCCTTGCTAGCCATCTAATAGAGCCAACTTTATCTTTAATAAAATTTTCATAACTAATGTACACCATATTATCTTTATGACTTAGATAAGTATCTGCAGCGATACACCAGCGTTTGGCTATTCTTTCGACATAGTTTGTCCCTTGAACAGTAGGTAATTTACCTTCCAGCATTGCCTTCCAGCCATGCATATTCTCTGACCAGTTGTTAGTATAAAAATCATCTAATGTAGTTAGATTGCCAGGGATTTTAAGCCGATTAAGAATACTGCGTATATTATCTCGCGGATCTCGGTTGACAAAAACAAAACTAGATTTAGGGAAGCACATAATCAATTGTTCAAATAGGAACGTAAGACTAGGTTCCTTTATAATGTCAGTTGTAAAGTAAGACTTGTTATTCTGGATAAAGTCCCGAAGTAAAATGGTTTGCCCGAAAAGTTCCTCTCTAAAAAATTTTTTTTTTACGCGGTGAAAAAAGTCTATTGTAACCGAGCTACCTGTTGCTTCAGCTAAAAGCGCAGCAATTGCCGAAGTGCCAGTCTTTTGATTGCCAATAATAATAATGGGTGTAGGTTGAATACGAGACTTTCTAACTAAATACGAATTTTGAAGCTTTTTCTCTGCTCGATTTAGCAATCTGAGGAATACTTTAGTAGAGGTGAATAAATCTTGCATTGCTATCTTAAATTTTCTAGGTTTTTTACACTACTTGGCAATTTTGAATGATTTTGAGAACCCCATGAACGAAATATGTTTATTGGAGCCTTATTATTTTGCCAATCCTCAAAAGTTTCCTTTAGCAAAACACTTGATTCCCATGCTCTTTCTCGCTCTCGTTGAACAGCAGAAAAGATTGTTGGACAAACTTCAGCAATTGAATTTATAAATAAGTCAACGGAATCAATAAGTATTTTTGACTCAATTTCTTCGATATCTACAGTCCAATATCCCTGACCTAGATTGTTGAACAGCTCTTTAGTTTTAAATTCATAGGCTATTGGAAATACTGGAATACCAACACTAAGAGCCAATATTGCCATGTGCATTCTCGTAGCAATTACTAAGTCATATGCTTTTAGAGTCTCTTTCAAAACTTTTGGAGAGTGAAAGTGTCGATTTACATCCACTGAATCAGCAACATTATCAGGTAATTCATTAGTAATATCTAATGCAATCTTTGAATCATCAGTCCAATATTCTTCTATTCCCTGACAAGTTGAGATGTAGGTGACTTGGGCGTTATACTTTTCAACTAAATGCATAGTTAAACCTCGTAAAGCCTGAAAATATCTTTCTCTTCCCAAGACAGGATCTATATTTTTAAAGTACTTCCAATCTCTAACAGAAATAGCAACTTTCGGCGACTGTGGAAGATTAGTAATTTTCTGTGCCTCTTCCACAGCCTTTGTATTTACGAGAGCAAAAGCTGCATCTGCAGTAATATGAGTTCTGACATTCTCAACTCCTAGCTCTAATATATGACTCTGAGATTTTTGATCGCGCAAAAGAATTAGAAGAGACTCTTCAAAAACTTTCCTTAAAGAATGGCGATTTTTGGGGACTGAAAAAGGACCTAATGACTGGGTAAAAAATATCAATGGTTTATTGAGAAAAAGACACATTTCGTAATCAAATATCCTGGAGTCAAGATTATAGTTTTCGACCAAATAAGTTCCTCCTGTACTCACAATTAAATCGGCAGAACTATAATCAGTAAGGCTCTGCTGTAGTTCTGATTCATTTAAAACCGACTTTGCCATTAAATAAAACCCTTTACTACAGAGCCATGCTCCAGCGTAAATTCTCAGCTTAATGATTTTATCTACGATGTTATTGATGTTTTCTATAAGCCATTTTAGGTATTTTAGACGTAAGGTAGCCTTTATTTCTAAAGACTTTTTTTTTGCCAGTAATTTTTGTAAATCAATTTACGAAATTTTAAATCTGGATAATATTTCCTAGCAATCTCGGGTTGATTATCATATATGATGAATTCTGTGTCCTGACCAAAATTCATTCGAAGAAGTCTTAATATACCTTCGAGTATGGCAAAGTCCCCACCATTTAATGACACAGTATTTGTAATTAAAATTTTCATCATTTTTTCTATAGTTCAGATTTAATTTATGAAAAGGAATGATATACGTTATTCCAAAAATAGTTATTTAAAGGTATTGTAATTTTATTTTTCTTGAGCGCAATTCCCCCATATTCGTGCTTGATAAAATAAACAGTTAGACATCGGTTGTTTCCCTTCTACTGAAAAGCGAAAAGAGTCAACCGTATCGAACATATAAAGCGAATCTTTTCTGATATTAATTGTCATATTGTATAAACCAGGTCTTAATCCAAAATAAGGCATAGTAATCTGCATCTCATTTTTACCTGGCAATATCTTTAATGGCTTTTTATCCTTGAAACTACTTATATGTAGTATGGTTTCGCCTTCCTTCGCTAATTCTTTTATGGCAAAATTAATGCCCGCATTATCAACTCTTTGAGAAGATTTATATTCCACACAAAAAATGTTTTTTTCACCAGTTACTGGTGATTCAATAATATTTCCCCGATTATCTCTGAAAAAGAGAGACATGATATCTACTCCTGTACTTTCGCGAGCACTTTTTTCTGGCAGAAACATTGCGCCAATAGTTTTCTTCGTTCCATTCCAAAATAAATCTGCTTCATATTGATTCATAACTGAATGTGTGTCGCCAGATGCTATTAATTTACCTTTTGAGAGGTAAATTGCCGATGTACATACACTTAAGATTGCCTGAGGTTGGTGGCTAACCAAGATAAAAGATGTTCGCTTCTGACGTAATTCATAAAGCCTACGTCGACACTTTGCTCTAAATTTAACATCCCCTACAGCTAATACTTCATCAATTAATAAAATATCTGGTTCGGTATAAATTGCACTGGCAAAACCCAATCTGGCTGCCATTCCAGAACTATAAGTCTGTACTGGCGAATCAATCGCATTACCAATTTCCGCAAACTCAACTACATCATCAAAACGTTCGTCGATTTCTTTCTTAGACAATCCTAAAATCGCCATATTGGCATAGATATTTTCTCTTCCTGTCAAGATGGGATTAAAACCTGCACCTAGAGCAATTAATGGTGCGACTCTACCTTTGACCCTAACGATACCGCGATCAGGTTTGATTAAACCAGCAATAATCCGCAGTAAAGTAGATTTACCGCTACCATTTTTACCGACTAAGCCGAGAGCCTCTCCTCGTCTTAGTTGAAAACTGACATTATCTAAAGCCCAAAACTCTTGATCCCGTAATTGGTGATCGCCTTTTCTATGACCTACTAAGTCAGTAGCAATATCTTGCAGTCCATAAAAAAGAGAATGCTTAAGACTACGGCAAAACTTTTTAGAGACCCCTTCCACAGAAAGAATTACTTCTTGGTCTGTTGCTTGTTGAACTTCTTGTCGTTCTGAAATACTAATAGTCATTAGGAACTGATCCTCTCTACTACATAAGGCATAGCTTGACGATAAAAAATCCAGGCTAAAATCAAAGCCACAATTACAACTATACTAACTAGCCAAAAACCTTGTGGATTAGAGACAACTCCGGTAGTAGCTAATTCTCTAGTAGTTACTAGCAAAGGAGTTACAGGATTTAATCTAACTACCTTGGCTATTATTCCATCTGTAGGAATGGGATAAACTACAGGGGTCAGAAAGAGCCACATTCCTGTGGCAATGCCTAAAAAGCGTGAAATATCATTATAGAGGTTGGCTATGGGAGCCAAAAAAAGTCCGAGCGCTGTTCCTAGCATAACCAGGTGAATCAATCCTATAGGCGCGATAACTATATTCCAGGTAACTGGCATTTTGAACCAGATAAACAAACCAATAATCAGAATTAATTTGATGCCAAAATTAAAACCTACTTGACCTAATTTGCTTAAAATAATAGCTTCGCGGGGGAAGTTGATCCTAGCCAACATAGATCTCGCCTCACTTACCGCTCCAACAGGAGCATTCAGAGATTCGATAAAAGTCTGCCATAAAGTAGTGCTAAACATCACATAAGCAGGATAAGGCAAGTCTGTATCCCCGATGTTAATAATGCCACTATTTTTGGCAAAGGTAAAACCAAAAGCTGTTATTATAGCTGGAGCTACAGCCCAGAAAAACCCTAAAGCCGATTGACGATATTGAGCGTTAATATCCCTAACTAATAATCGCCAAGCTAATTCTCTGGAGGCGAGCAAGTCTCGCCACATAATTTTAGCCTGATGAATGGGATTTTTACTTCGACTTTCTGACGAGTAAACGACCCAATCAGCTTCTGATGATCGCTCCATGCTTCGATTAATTTTGCTAGTGATGAATTTATTGATCAATAAGTGTATTCTTGATGGCGGCAATTGCGATCGCAAAACTGTCGAATAGTAAATTCCCTTACAGAAGGGTTGCTATGAGGATTAATTACTTCTTGAACCTGCGCCATAACCCTAGAAGTGTTAATTCAAACTCATAGCTGTGATCGCCAGTTTCCTTGAGGCGATACCATTGTTTTTTTTAGAGCGAGCCCAATCTAAAGCCTTTAACTATTCAATTATTCTCTAATTGATACTGTCTCTAATTTTCACCATGCGAGACTGCCTAAGGGTATACTCCCCAACAGAAGGGTTACTATGGGTATGAACTCCTTGAGCCTGTTGCCATAGTCCTGGAGGTACTAATTCTAGCTCATAGCTGCGATCGCCATTTTTCTTAACGTGATACCATTGGGTTGCTTGACAACAATCACACCAAAAAGCTTCTAACCATTCACCCTCAAGGGAAATAGTCCCACGCTCTGCGATAAGCATCAAAGCAGACTTCCGCCCCATACCCCGTTGCCGCAACTGCTGAGCGCAGTCTGTAAACAATGAATATTTAGGACTCACACTATTTAAGTAACATTGATGAATTGGACAATAAATTGCTCGCCGTTTTGAACGTTTCCGATTTCGGTCACACCTTCTCTGCAATTCGACCTCCTAATCGTTTAATAAAAAGTTTCTTTAGAGGGCTACGGTGGAGGGACTGAGATCTTAGCTATATGACCATCAAAAGCCCAACTCCAAAATTCATAACGGAACAGATTATTTAGTTGTCTTGATTTTTATGGGCTACGATAACTAAACTGCGTCTAGTTTGAAACCTGTAGTTTTTATAATTGTCTGGAAAAAAGGGGAAAGTTTAAAGCGATGCGACCCCGGTCGGGGAACCCGACCTAGGGAACGCCCTAAAGGATATGCGGAGCGGTATGCTTTAGCATATGCGCTGGTATCCTTTAGGACTAGCTTCGCGTCGCGCACCAAGAGAAAGCACGCCCACCAAGAGACACGCACCAAGAAATGGAAAAGAGTTTGCGGTATCTATACTTTTATTTCAAAACTCCAGTTCTCAATGTGAATGCGGTTTATACCTAAAAAGTTGCTCAGTATTTTTACATATCTATTTTGTTTTTTATTTAAGCGTTTATTTTTTTTATTCTTTTCCTATTTATAACTGTTGTTATGAAATTTGGCAAGATTATCTCAATTTCTTGATGAAAAATTGCTGGTCTTTGAAATCCTTATTAATTAACGGTTGTAATAAAATCTGATACTTATCGATGATGATATTACGGATGGCCAAGATAGAATTTAAGGTTAATTTTATCATTATCTAATTTTTACATATTTTCAATTGGTGATCGTAAATGTTTAAGAATATACTAAAATTTGGATTACCATCATTACTTTTAGTATTAACTCCAACAACAATAGTAGAAGCTGTTTCTCTAGAAATTTTCGGCGATCCTATTGACGAAATTGTTGGTACTACTTCTGCTATTCCTGGCAGTGGCAGTTCTAATAACTTTCCGGCATCTGTATCAGTTGGTGATGCGGCTCGTTTTCGAGTGAGACAAACAGGAGAGACAAACGAGTTTGCACAATTAGAAATTGTCTACTCAGCTGATAATGGGGTAGCAGATAATAAAGTAATGATTGCCCAAACCAGTAATAGCCAAGGTTTAACTGATTCTGGTACAGCATCAATTCTCTTAACGTTAGACCAATCTGGTGGCAATGGTGAATTTACTTTTAAGTGGTATGAGGCTTTACCTGGGGGAACTTCGACTACTCCTAAAGATTTAGAAATTCTCTACACAACTTATGACTTAGATTATCGACAAGAGATATCATTTAATTCCTCAATAGCCCAGAGTTTTAGCCTTGATGGAAGTACTAGATTGAATTACACAATTGATAGTACAACCAATGTTTACGATCCTTCTCCTGGCAGCAAATCAACTTTTAATGAGCCTAAAAACGCAGTTCAAGTCTTATCTCAGGAATCATCTTCCCATTCATTCTCTCTAGGAAAGACAACTGGTAGTGGAAATGCTTTGTATATGTTTGAATTTCGCGATCCTAGTAACAATATCACATTGAACGATCCAATTACACAGGAAGTCCCGTTTACATTTAGTCCAGTTATTGGCTTATTGACTTCTGCTTTTTTTTGGGGTTTGGGATATCTAAGACGTCGAATGAATTTATTGGCATAAATTTTTCCTTGCAGTTGTTTCCTTCGAGTTTGGTCATAATATACCAACTATCTTCTCCGCTAGGGTCGGAGATTGCCTTTATGCTAATTTACGCCTGGTGTGGATTAGCTTCGTTTAGATTTAACTCCTTAAGCTCTTGGCTCTTGGCTATTAGCTTTAAGAATCAACTGAGTTGGTTTCTCGGTTTCTCTTGTCGCTAATTAGATCAAAGCTAATAGCTTTTCTAAGATGTTATCTCCTATTTAATTCACACAAGACGTAATTTGGTAGTAACGAACTACTCGTCTCTTACCAAAAATAATTTCGCGGATATATCTGCTCTCTGAGCAAAGACGAGATAGTTTTTGTTCATAAGCTAGCCATATATTTTGACGAACTTTTTCCCCTGCTCCTAAACACACACCATGGTTAGAACGAATCGCCACAATGTACTTGGGTTTATAGCGATTTAACGCCGCTATCACATTACTACTGTTCCCACATCAAATATCTGCTGGTATTAATTTAATTATTTAATTCTGAAAGTTTATTGTTTCAATTCTTGCAAAATTTCTGCGGCTAATTGAGGTTTGGTTTGATATTCATCTGATTCTTTCATTCTTTTTTTTTGCTTAAAAATTTTAAAGGTTAAGGGATAGGTTATTTCTTCTACTACGGCATAAGCATTTACTGAGACGATGCTATCTACAAGACTTAACAGCAGACTATTCTGGTGCTTTACTAAGTATAAATTACGAACTAATCTCTGAAGACAGACAAATTAGAAAATACTCCCTATTTTCTAGATGGCATTTTTTGGTGCCAGCCAAAAGCTTTTTGATTTTTCGTATATTACATACATGTAATCTCTTAATTTAACGAATAGTCCATACCTTTTAAGAATAATTAACTAAAACTTGGTTTGATCTTCATACTAGAAATATTTTTAGGAAATTTTAACAAATTACAGCTCTAATAACTTGTTTGTTGCTATATAAAATCAAAGGAGGGATGAAGCTTTTGTTTTTATCAGTAAAAAAACAACCACAGTTTATAAAGATTACGGGATTCCGCTTGCTTTATTCATAAAGAGTTTAAACAATGACCAATTTTAGTATTTTTGTTGATAATCCTCGTCTTGGTAATTGCTGATTCTCATATAGCTTGCAATCTCAAGCGCAATTTACCTTTATTGTACCTATTTAAGTAAAACGCCGACTAATTCCCTATTATGCGGATGCCAAAATTAACTACAAAGTTACGTCTATAAACACAAGTGGGTATAAAGTACTTTTTGAGGTGTCTCATGTTTGTTTTTCCCTTTTCCTTTGTTGTTTCCATTCCGTTTACTCAATTAGAGTTACCTGACGCTCGACAGTCCAAGCATCTCTGTATTAGACTTGCGGAGTCGTGCTCACAAGATGAGGGAGCGTTGCTAAAACCAATTTGGGGACGAACATTACGAGTAGTTGAGTTTTTTGCGGCTGATATAGACTTCATTTCCGACTCAGGTGTTAATCCAAGACAGAATTCTCAGGATGCAGAAAAAAGTTCTTCACAGAGCTCTTGGCCTGCTTGGGATTCATCAATTAACTCTACTCAGACTATTGATATAGACGAAGCCTATGTTTTGGGAGTCGGAGATGGAATTTCTCTCAGTTTTTTCAATGTGCCGGAATACAATGGTCAATACCAAATTATGGTAGATGGGACGATTAATCTACCTCTGGTTGGCAATATTAAGATTGCGGGAATGAACTTAAAACAAGCCAGTGAAGCGATCTCTGTTAGCTATGAAACTGAACTTGAATACCCGATCATTACAGTCAATCTAGTACAACCGCGAGCATTTCGGATTGCGGTAGCTGGAGAAATTTCTCAACCAGGACTGTATACCCTACCGGCTGCTGAGGGGGGACAGTTCCTCACAGTCGCCCAGACAATTCAGGCAGCCGGAGGAGCAACCCAAGCTGCCGATCTCAAGCGAGTCGAAGTGCGACGACGTGAGGGCACAAGCGTGACCCGAACCATTACTGTTAATCTTTTAGAGCTACTCAAGAATGGAGATCTCGAGCCCAATATTACCCTTCGCGATGGAGATACAATTTTTATTCCAGCTGCCACTGAAATAAGTCTAGTTGAGGCGAACCAATTAGCTATTTCCAACCTCCGAGTAAATAGCAATCAACCATTCAATGTAGTTGTTGTTGGGGAAGTGGCCCAACCGGGTCCTTACAGATTAGCAGGCAACAATAGTCAACCTACATTAATTCAGGCTCTTCAACTGGCTGGAGGAATCAATCCAGCTGCGGATCTACGTCAGATTAAGGTGCGCCGCCAAACCCGCCAGGGCAATGCTCAAGAAATTAAGATCGATCTTTGGCAAATTTTGCAAACAGGAGATCTGAGTCAGGATTTAGTTTTACAATCGGGGGACACGATAACAATCCCAACTGCTGAAGATCTTACCTTAGAACAGATTGCCTCTCTAGCTGCCTCTAGTCTTTCTCCAGAAGTCATTAAGGTCAATCTTATTGGAGAGGTCGGGTCACCAGGGCAACTTGAATTACGAGCGAATACGACATTGAACCAAGCAATATTAGCTGCTGGAGGACTTAATAAAGGGCGGGGAAGTAAAAAGGTTCAATTGATTCGCTTTAACCCGAATGGTACCGTTACTGAACAGGAGATTCAGAGCGATTTTGCTCAAGAAATGAATCCACAAAAGAATCCCATTCTCCAAAACAACGACGTGATCGTGGTAGGTCGCACCTCCAGAGCTCAGCTTAGGGATAACTTATTCCATACCTTGAATCTATTTCGCTGGCTATCTCCGTTCTATTTTTTCGCTAGGTGAACCAGTCTCCTCTACCTAAATTTTTTGTGACTCGAACATTTTTCTAAATCCTATGGCCAATTCTTTTGAACACCCCGCTAAATTAAAAGCTAACGAGAATAGTCTGGCATCTTCTATGCCCCAGCTTTACTTTCAAACAGGCTCGAATCAACCAGAACAAGAATGGGATCTGAAACGAGCTTTTGTCATAGCGCAACGACGGGTATTGATTATTGCTAGTGTTACAGGAATTGCTCTGGGATTTTCTTTACGCTCAGCTCTGAACCCAAAACCGATGATATATGAAGGTAGTTTTCAATTGCTCGTAGAACCTGTTAATGCAGAGAATGACTTGACCAACCTTACCTCTCAGGTCAGTTCACAGTCAAGGAGCTCGGAATTAGACTACGACACTCAAATTGCTCTACTGAAAAGTCCCGATCTTTTGTCGGTTGTTGTTAAGAAAGTACAATCTTCCTATCCCGGCATCAACTATGGTTTCATTGTAAGTGGATTGAAGATTCGGCAAGTCAGAAATACCAAAATTATCGCGGTTGGTTATCAGGGTGAAGATGCTGATCAAGTTCAGTTCGTTCTGGATGAACTGTCTAAAGTGTACTTGGACTACAGCTTAAATCAAAGACAAAGTTATCTCCGCCAAGGTATTCAATTTGTCGATCAACAACTTTCCTCGCTTCAAGCAGATGTCGATCAACTGCAAAACAAATTACAAAAGTTTCGACTGCAGCAAGGAATTTTCGATCCAGAGTCCCAGGCTAATAAACTGATGAACCAAGTCAATACCTTAGAAGAGCAGCAAATTGAGGTAGAGCAAGAGTTACTGTTAGCACGTTCTCAATTGGTCAGTTTACAAAAAGAAACAGGAATGATGGCTGCCTTAAATGCAGCGCCCAGGTACCAAAAGATCTTGGGTCAGATGCGACAGATAGATATTGAAATTGCTTTACAACGGACTCGTTTTAAGAAAGAGAATTTAAATATCAAGTTGCTTCAGCATAAAAAAGACAATCTTGTCCCCATCTTAGACGAGGAAGCTAGAGTTGTTTTAGAGGCCCAAGCGACTTCAGCCACTACTCGAATGGCAACCCTAGAGACTCAAAAGCGAGCGCTCGCCGAGGCTCGGACGAATTTAACTAAGGAAATTCAAAAACTTCCCGAGTTGTCTCGAGTATATACGAACCTCCAACGAGAATTACAAGTCACAACTAATAGCTTGAATGGCTTTCTGAAAATTCGTCAAAACTTGCAAGTAGAAGCTGCCCAGAAAGAAATTCCCTGGCAGTTGGTTCAAGAACCAGCTCTGGCTGTCTCATCTGGAGCTTCTGACATGAGAAAAAGCATAATTCAAGCTGTAGCCCTGAGCCTAGTGGCCGGTGTTGGAGCTGCCATGCTCGTCGAGAAGCTAGATAGAACTTTCCACACTGCTGAAGATCTCAAAGCTAAGATCCAGCAACCTGTCTTAGGAGCGATTCCCTTCGATGAACAACTGGCTACTCCTATGAACCCTAATTTGAGCTTGAGCAAGTCACCAGGCAAGAACGGCAAATCTCTCAAGCAAATAATGGAAGCTTTCCGCGTGCTGCAGGCAAATCTACTGCTAATTAATCGATCTCATAATTCCTGTAACTCATTACTCATCAGCTCTGCCTTGCCAGGAGATGGTAAGTCAACTGTAGCGTTGCACTGGGCAAGAACGGCTGTAGCTATGGGACAGCGGGTTCTACTTGTAGATGCTGACCTGCGTCGTTCTCAAGTGCATACTCAATTAAACCTAGATAATTCAAAGGGCTTGAGCGAGCTAGTTACTCAAAGATTGGCTCCCGAAGATGTGATCCAACAGGTTAATTCTAATGAAGAATTTTATGTTATAACTGCTGGACAGCCTCCTGAAGATCCGGCAAGCTTGCTTTCTTTATGGACAACTAAGCAATTGATGACACAACTTCATCAAGAATTCGAGTTAGTGATTTACGATGTCCCCCCACTGCTGGGGCTGGCAGATGCCAACTTACTTACAGACTATGTTGATGGGCTAGTATTAGTGGTAGGGTTGGCAAAAACTGATTGTTCTAGCTTACAAAGAGCGATCGAGGTTGTGCAAGAATGTCAGGTTCCTCTTTTGGGCTTGGTGGCGAATGGGGAGCGAGATGGTAATTCCGTTGTGCGCGAGTATGTCTAATTCTCCGCTTGATAATGAACATGAGGATTGATTTTAACTGGATTCTAACTAATTGCAATATCAGCCTTTATTGGTAAAGAGATGATTATACACCGTTAGACTAGTTGTTCCAGGGGTAGAGTAATTAAAAAGTTGGAAATTTACTGGTGGATTTGCTGGAGAATTGGTGACAAGAGGTTAAAGCTTGCTTTTTTCAGGGAGTTCGCCTCTTCTTGCTAAAGCGCGAGTTCTGCCCTAGCAATTAATAAAGCTAAGGTTCTGATTTCCCAAAACGCGATCACCTTTTCAGAGAATTTCTGTACCCATTAATCATTTCAAAAATATTAACATTCAGTATGTTGGGTGACAATTATAAAGAGATGTCAACAACATGTACTTGCCTATGGACAAAAATGCTACTGTTATTGGAGTAAAGTTTAATTTTTGGTTAAACGAAGTTTATGGGCTAAGACCATGGGCAAAGACAAGAAAGAGAAAAAAAAGAAAGATCTTTCAGGCAAACAGCCGAAACTCTCCAATAAAGAATACGAAGCTGAAATAACTAAGCTCCATGCAGAACTTGTTAAGTTGCAATATTGGGTTCAAGCAAAAGGACTGAGAATTATTGTTCTGTTTGAAGGACGAGATGCAGCGGGCAAAGGAGGTGTTATCAAGCGGATCACCGAACGTGTCAGTCCTCGGGTATTTCGGGTGGTTGCTTTACCGACCCCTTCAGAGCGGGAAAAAACCCAGATGTATATCCAACGCTATATGTCACATTTTCCGGCTGCTGGCGAAGTCGTAATCTTTGATCGCAGTTGGTACAATCGTGCAGGAGTAGAGCGAGTTATGGGCTTTTGTACGGATAAAGAATATGTCCGTTTTCTGCAATATGTACCAGAATTTGAACATTTTATACAAGAGTCAGGCATGACCCTGATTAAGTATTGGTTAGATACCAGCATGGAGGAACAAGAAAAGCGTTTTAAGCAGCGCATTAACGATCCACGTAAAATCTGGAAATTAAGCCCAATGGATGTAGAATCCTATCGACGTTGGTATGACTATTCTCAGGCCAGAGACAGTATGTTTCTTGCCACAAATACTGATAGTTCACCCTGGTATATTGTTCCGGCTGATGATAAAAAGCGCGCCCGTCTCAATTGTATTTCCCATTTCCTTAGTTTAATTCCCTATGAAGATGTGACTCCAGAAAAAGTTGAACTAGGAAAGCGGGATATGACAAACAAATATGATGATACGCTTTCAGATCAAGAATTACATTTTGTTCCGCAGAAATACTAAATAAGTAATAGGTGATAGGTGATAAGTTACTCCTAAGCTCAATATTATTTTTCCCTAACACCTAATCCCTAAAACCTAACACCTAATTGTTAATTATGTCTAAAGAAACACCTCCATTATTTGGCAAAACAAAATTATTAGAAGGTCAAATTGATGAATTTCTTGATAAAGTTGCTGAAGGAGCAATTTATTTCGAACGAGGAATTACAGCCTATCTGGAAGAAGGAGAATTCTCAGAGACTTGTGAAGAAAAATTATCACAAATTATTGCTCTCAAAGAAAGTTGTAAAGATTTACGTCGCTCTATTGTCAATGTTCTATATAGTGAGATGTTAATTCCTGATTTTCGAGGAGATGTGCTGCGCCTGTTGACAGATTTATTTTCTCTTCTGGATGTTATGGGCAAGAATTTTCAAGATTTAATGATCGAGGCAACAACAACCCCAGAAGCAAATCAGACTAAGGTGACAAAAGATAATGAAAATAAATTTTTAGAATTGGTAAAAGTCGTAGTTAAAAGTGTAGACATAGTAATTATTGCCGCTCGTGATTTTTTCCGCAATCCTAAGGCAATAAGAGATCATATCTATCAAGTTAGAGTTTATGAATCTGAAGCTGATCAAATTGCAGTTACTTTAAAAAAATACATTTTTAGCACTGATTTAAAATTCTCAGAGAAAATTAATATACGAAATATAATTGACTCTATTGATGCGATCGCCGATCAGGCAGAAGACGTAGCAGATGAACTGGCTATCTATGCTATTAAACGCACTTTATAAGTCAATAGGTGTTAGGTGCTAGGAGTTGGGTTTTAGAGATGAGGAAGATGGGGGAGATAGGGAAGATGGTGGAGTTATTTATTACTTATTACTTATTATTTATTACTTATTAATGAATCCCTAAATTATGGAATTAATTGCTACTTTAATATTTCTCTCCAGTGGCTTATTTTTAGGCTGGTCACTAGGAGCCAATG
>JAAUYH010007414.1_pt1 | contig 21898 bp, 11 predicted proteins | sample 7278061 | NCBI WGS metagenome assembly JAAUYH01 (sample SAMN14350203, study PRJNA611818) | marine sediment metagenome | isolation source: surface marine sediment (0.6m) | place: French Polynesia: Moorea | collected 2018-08 | reverse complement strand
ATAGGTCAGAAGTCAAACCAGACAATCATTGAGAAATTAATTTTGTCGCGGGGATATATATGTTTTATGCTTTAAAACTTGGTAAATAATCTTCATTTTTAATTTCTCTATCAAATTTTTGACTCCTTTGCTTTATTAACCGAATTGTCTGCTCATCCAAAAATTGATTGAAACTGGATTGTTGCGACGATTAAGACGAATTATGTGCAGATAATATTTAAGGGGATTATCCGGAAAATACTAATTTTAGATTTTTTTTCCGAGAGACGGATGAGAATTCGCTAGTATTAGTAAGTTGCTATTTCGTATGAGTCCCGCATTGGCATGAAGTTCTAGCACTGTTAGAGGAATGTCCTTCGTTGTTTTAAGGGCAGAAAAAAGAAAGAAACGAATCACAACATCACGATTGCTCGCTCCTTGTGCCATATTCTTTCATACAAGGTAAACAGACTCCTGAATATGGTGCGCTAATCACTGGTACTGCACAGTGCCTTGCAAGCATTACAAAACCATTTCCATGGATTCCACTATGTCTCATGATTAGACCTACTTAGAGGTTAAGAGTGTACTTACAGCACTTCAATTTCCATACTACTTAACGAATTACCTTAGGCGAGGTCAAGTTTTCTGATTAATATTGCACTCTAGAAAGATTAAATTTGCAGTTTGTAGTTTACTTCCCAAGTTGGTGAGAGACACCTGGCCACAAATCTTCACTGCAAGCTACAATCTCCGCTAGATTTTCAGTAACTGTGGAGAATGACCGCAAATCTTCAGTGCAATTTCTGTTTGAGTTCACCAGAGATTGTCCATCTGGCGTCGAGTGGAACAGTAAACGGCCGACTACAACTCTCTACTTCCGGAAACTTCCTAACGAGGTGGAGTGTTGCGAACTCACAATCCAGAAACATTCATTCGCAACGTTGACAGTGGAAGTAACGACGACCCAGACTTAGGGACAGTACGGCACAGTACAGGATTACATTGATATCACGAAAAGCGTATTGAGGCACGGTGACATGGACCGCAATATCGGCTGGTACAGTACGCGATAATCCGATTCACAGCACGAGGTGACGGGTGACGAAACGAAAACAGCTGAGAAAACGTTTATACCAATGCCCAATTGCATAAATCCGCGATAGTTCGCCTGTACCAAGAGCGATAGGAAAGCTACGCATAGTCAAGCACAGGAGATAAATATGTTCAAGTACACGGGAAAATATGCGACAAAAAGTGAGGTAGGTGGCACGCTTGCCGTCCTACAAAATCGGCTCGTTCACAGTCAAGGTTCAGCTGCCATGAGCATTGGCAGCGGTGACAGACGATTCTTCAACCTCGGCTTGGTCATTAGAGCCTTGAGTGAGGCGCTGGTTCCAATGCAGACAAGAGGAGATACTCTTGAACCAGTCGGAAGTGGCGTCACTCTTACAAAACGTGGGCACGCTCCACTTGCTCGCCGACACGACCACCTTATCCCCGCGCATTAACTCCATTCGGTGTCGCCCATCGAAAGATACCCACGCACTAGCGCGGGAATCGTCGGGCACCTTGATGGTGAGGGTGACGTAATCGGGGAACAGAACCGGTCGGAACGACAAGCTATGCGGGCAGATTGGTGTGAACAAAATGGCGGGCACATCGGGATGCACCATGCTCCCACCAGCGGAGAGATTGTACGCGGTGCTTCCAGTGGGAGTGCCGACAATCAGACCATCGGCCTGGACACGAGTGACGGGCAAATCGTCACACAACACCTCTAAATTGGAAAGGTACGGTGCAGGGCCACGGTCGATGACGAGTTCATTGAGGACGTGATATTCGCAAGAAGAAACGCCCACGGCATCCTCCTCGAGCAGCATTCCACTGGAGAAATTGTGGAAACACGCATCCGTGGGCGTGGCTTTTCTGACGACCGCACATTTGAGCCTCATTCTCAACGCCACATTGGTGCCCCCACGCAGGACGTCTTCGACGTGTCGCTCGTGTGCAGAAAACTCGTAGGGTGTGAGGAAACCCAATGAACCCAAGTTGAAAGGCATAATCGGTGGCACGGCCTCGGGGAACAAAGTACTCACAACATGAAGAATCAGTCCATCTCCACCTAGACACACCACTAGATGCACTTCATCGTCCACTGCGCCTTGAGAAGATTTGCGCACAGCGGTAGCGCACCCTTCAGCCGCATCCAATAAAGCTTCCTCCACAAGCACCTCGGCTTCATGACGGCGTGCAAGATGACGCGCAAGCACAGGTAAAGCAGAGCGTGCACGTTGCGAGTGAGGCGTAGCAGCTATTAGGATGCGACTCGGAGGGGCATCCCATGCCACCGACACCCGACGACGCCTCGGCGTGGCATCGGTTGTACCTAACGCCAAATGATGCATCCAAGAAGAGCTGGAACTATTCTCACGGTAGTGCTGAGTGACCAGCACCTGGCCAGGGGTTGAGGTGAGAGAGAAAGTGGAAGGGGGCGAAGACAAAGAAGAAGCGGAGGAAGTGGGTGGGAGGCTTTGCGGTGAATTGGCTGTGGCCCGTAGAGGGTTTGGCCGAAGGTCAGCGGGCGAAGGGGGCAAATGCTGCATGGTAGGGTGTACAGAAGCGAGATCGGACGGTCGTAAGGAAAAGTTAGATGGGCGTCGAGGCGGCCGACTGCGGTGGTGCGTGCAAGAGGATGGACAGTAGACTACAAAGGCGCGTGTTGATAAAGGCATGATGAAGCGAATCCGATAGTGCAAGGCTGAGAGAAAATGATACAATGATACGGTAGACTCCTCCTCTCGGCCGAGATTGGTCCAATCGCAACCGCGCACTTGGACCGCGCTTCATTGCCAAACACATTCGTGTGTCGTCGTTCCATGGAAGGTGCGAGCAAGCGTGCGATCGAATAGGTGCGAGTCGTGACATCCTTGCGCGCACACCTCATAACATTGGGCACTGCCATATTGTCCTAATACGCAACACTTTCCATCACACGTCCACTCACTGGAGTACAATGCACTACTTGCGCTGGCGCAGCACTGCACAGTATCTGCCGTCTGATTCGGAATTATTCAGCCAGCTGCCAAAATGACTGGACCGTCGCATTGTTGGGACCTTGCTGTAGTCAATGAGATGTCACGTTTCTATTTTCTCCCGTTGTTTTTCGCCCTTTTCTTTCCTTCGCGCGCCGTCGACATCAGCCTGTCTCCTGCCCAATTTCTGTTCTGCGCATCATCCAAAACGTATTTGCCTCACTTGTGTGACGTTGTTTTTTGTGCAATCTTAATTGCTAATTTGTTGCTGGCCAGGACACAACACATGAATTCCAATGCACCTGTGCTGCCATGTGCTGTGCCACCGCTCTTTACACTTGATCAATGCCGTGTGTCCCAACGGACATCAGTAATGAACATCCAAAATGCAATTACGCGATAAAGGCATTTCTGTACTTTGTTTTTACAGCGACACCCCGCTGCTGACCACGAAGCGAAGCTACTCTCAGCACTTGCATTTTTGTATGTCCTTCTGCAGGATATCCTTTTGAGTGCAAAAAAAACAAGCACATTATCTCTAAACAAACCGTCAACTGATTGTCGTAGCATTACCACACATGCCCATCCTCTACTGTCATGATTCTACCGTACCTTACTCGCGTAGTTTACCCTTCATTCTTGATTGTCGTGCGTAGTGTGAGATATTTCCGACGTGCCGTCCTTGTAGTTTCTCTAGTCAGACGTCTGCAATTGCTCATAGCACAGCTTTGAATCATGAAATCATCCAACTGACAATTACTCGAATTTCAACCAATATCGCGGTCGGAAATCAGTGTCCTCATTCACTCCATCACTACTGTTCGTGCGCTATGTTTCTCCGATTGTGTACAGTATCAGTCGTTTAACTGATGCCCCACATTTGTTTCAGAATCACACCTACGATATATCTGTGTGCGTGTGTTAGTTTTCGTTTTCTAGGTACGAATGAAGTCTGACCATATTTCGACTTTCTCTTGGATTGGCGCACGTTTTCTATTTGCTGCATAGAACGCATGGCCGTAAATCAAATCACATTCTACCGCTCTATTCCGTACTTTGCTCTGTAGTAATCTACAGCACTTCATAATTCTGTCTTTTGTTTCGCGCTTTTCGAATCGAAATACCGTTACCGGTCCTTACGGTACACCACACTGCACCTACCGCGTACTTTGATATTGATCTGTTTCAGCATGAGAATGTTCTAAACTTTTTTGTTTGCTCCTGATTGTTGTGTTTGTGTTTCACATCTAAGGTACTGTGCTGTACTTTACTCAGATCAGATATTATCATGCGTGCCACCACCATCTCCCACAGTTTCATGCTGCGATTCTACGAACAATCATTAACGTTCAATCCATTGGCGCAATACATAGTCATCCACTTCTCTGCGGTAGGTAACTGTACGGTACGGTACCCGTTTAAATACCATGCTGAAATTCGTGGTTTAACTCATTTGGGTCCAGTCAACTTGTCCTTGCTAAACAATCCAAGTGTGCACAGTAAAAATAATAGCCCGTACAACACCATGTGTGTGCTTCACTAATTCCGTTACTACCCAGTCCCCCGCAATACTGCACTACATGCCACACCAACTAAGTCCAGAGTACAACGAAGGCCCCAAGTCAATAATATCACTTAGTTGGGAATAAACGTTTACATTCAAAATAGACGCGCATCTCGCTCAATCTTGTTTCACGTTCTGTGTAATCCAGTCCAACCCTTCAGCGAGCCCCTCACCCCGAATCGCACTACACGCCTGTTTCGCATACAACCCAGTTAGTAAATCCATGCATTATCAGAACAATAAATCTGTTTCACCTACCTGAATATGCCACGCATGCGAAGTGATAGCGTGCAATGCGAGCGCCTCCGAAATCTCGGTGGCCGTCAGTGCATTGCTCATGTCCTGCTTGTTGGCGAACACGAGCACGCACGCCGTGCGCAGGTCCTCGCTCTCGAGGATGTGGTGCAGCTCCTTGCGCGCCAGGTCGAGCCGCGCCGCGTCCGACGAGTCTACCACCATGATGAGCGCGTGCGTGTTCACGAAGTACGTCTTCCACGTCTGCCGCAGCATGTCCTGCCCGCCCAGATCCCACACCTGGAACCGCATGTTCTTCCATGTCACCTCCTCCACGTTGCTGCCAATCGTGGGGTAGGTCGCTACCACCTCGCGCAGGTGCAGCTTGTACAGTATGGTTGTTTTGCCCGCCGCGTCGAGTCCTATCATGCATATCTGCGCGCGCCCCCGTTAGTCGTCCGCCAGCCGCGTGTTCGGCACGCCCCTACAAACCTTGAATTCCCGGAATCCCGCTATCCGCCGCCATATCGCTGACATCACGATACCCATCTTCTCCAATCAAGCATAGCGCGTGCCAACCCACCGTGTGTGATCCCCGCGCCGAGTCGTTTCCGGGTTCCGTCCGTTGCCCTTCGCTGTCGCTCGCTCGCAACGCAACCGTATTCGAGTGTGAATTCTGCTCAACGTTGCTGTCGTATTGTGGCCTCCTGTGCAAACAGGAAATTGACAGGTGGAACTTGCTTTCTATACATGCGTGTATCTGTATGTCCAATTAGATCATTTCTCTCTACTGTACTGTACACTTCACGCGGTGGCTCGTCTCGGCAATGCAGGCGTTCGCCATGAACTTCGATATTTCCAGTCTGCGCAGCACGCGCACCCGCATCGCCAAGGTCGAACCGGTGCATAGGCGAGAACGTGTGAAATCGCGAACGAAATCTGTCGCTGCGAAGTCATCGACGCCAGCACAGCCGCCGCCAGAAGGCGCGGAACTGCGAGACTGGGGCAGACACATGCGCAACGGCGCGCACGGTCGCATGCGTGTGTTGTTCTTGGGACACAACCCCAGCGAGAAAAGCTGGGATATGTGCGCGCCCTACGCGCATGGCTCGAATCGCTTCTGGAAGTTGCTCGCCGATTCCAGGCTGGCGCCCGCGGACATGTGCGAGCCTCACCTGCATACCGAGTTTCCCGAAAAACTCGGGCTGGCTTTCGCGGACTTGATCGTCACCCGCGGCAGTGTGGCGGCCGACGTGAAGGATGTAGTCGACCCAAACAGTGTCGCCGAACGCATCCTGCGGTGGGCTGGCACTCCGCCCAGGATTGTCGCGTGTGTGTCAAAGTCGGTGGCGCAAAAGTTTCTGCCGGGGTGGAAGGGCTCCTTCGGGCAAGTAGGTGTGGGACGGGATTGGAGACTGAAAGGGTTGGAGGACTCAGCGATTTGGGTGCTGCCTAGCACCAGTGGGAGAGCAGGACTGAAATGGGTGGACCGATTGCAACCGTTTGTGGATTTGAACGATGTCGTGAAAGATTGGGATTGGCCGGATGGCGTGGTGGATGGTGAGGAAGGAGAAAAGAATGAGAATCGAGAATGAGTTCGATCGAGATCGAGTTGGGTAACGTGGGTACAGTACAAAGGTGTAGGTGGGCGACCGAATAGTGCGGATGTATTCCAGTAATTGTGGGTTACCAGAAAGAGGAAACGGGAATCATAGAAGGATTTACACTCTCCGAATATTTGGTGTGGTGCGGTGAGATTGGAGGAATCGGAGCGGTGGGTGCTTGCATTTAAGAAGGTTGGAGATATTTCGAATGATGTCAAACAGATACGGGAATCCGAGAAATAGCAGGAAGATTGCAGTTAATGAGAGAAAATGTCATTGTAGGGCATGTACATATTGGGAGGTTACCTTGAACAGAAACGAGTCGTGTCCAATAGAAGCGGGCAATCGCGAGGGCTGATCGGAATCTGGCAGACGTCAAAATTGAAAGATGTGCGGTCAAAGCTGAAAAGGTTGATAACCACAAATCGGATCGTGGATGCCGGCGAGTTGATGTCCCAACCTGAAATTGACAATCCTTGCGGAAGTATCACGTGCAATTCATCTCAAGCAAATCTACACTGCGAATATCACGTCATCATACCTGGCGCGGCCCCGGAGACGCTCGGCCAAACTTATTGCCATTGTGTTTGTGTGTCGCCTGTCCAACACCGAGGCCCACGCAATCCGTGCGGTTTGAGGGACACGCGCGCGAGCTATTGCAACGCGTACCACTAATCGGACCTTGACACAAGTGAGATGAGCGCACCAACGGCGCAATCCAGAGCGAAAGTTACGGTCGCGGCTACCGCATTTGTGGTGGCACCCCCAAACGCATTTTTCGCATCTGCTACGTCGAAGCATGCTGTACTTGCATCAAGACGCCCCTACCGACATTGCTCTTCTCGAAAACGTGGTGCCGTCGTGTTAAGTGCCCGAATGGTTGCCGATGATACCACCACCACCACCACCACTACGCACCATACCGAGCAATCGTCGTTGCTTCCGAGTAGTGGTGGCAATGGCCGACCACCCAATCCGGACGAAGAACACGACGAAACGGAGGATCAGCGAATCGTAACCGTCATCGCTGCCGCCACCACCATAACCGTGGGGCTCGCCGCCGCCCTAGCTACCGGCGTGCTGAGTGGGGATGCGTTGGTGTCCTTGGCCGCATGGTTCGAGGCTCGTGGACCGAACGCCGTGTTTCTTTATGGCTTATTTTATTTCGCTCTCGAACTCGTAGCGGTTCCTGCCATTCCCCTCACCCTGGGCTCCGGCTACTTGTTCGGTGTAGCCGAGGGTACCGCCGTGGTGTCCGTCGCCAGCACGCTGGCCGCGGCTGGCGCGTTCCTCATCTCGCGATATGGACTGCGAGAGTATATTGAACGGAGGGCACAGCGGTATCCCAGATTTCGCGCAATGGATAGAGCGATTGGAAGGGAAGGCTTCAAGTTTGTGTTCTTACTCCGATTAAGCCCGCTGTTGCCCTTCTCCATCTCTAATTATCTGTATGGCCTCACTAGTGTCCCGTTCCCCGAATTCGTGCTGGGCTCGTGGTTGGGCATGCTGCCCGGCTCCATCGCGTACGTCAGTGCGGGCGCCGCGCTGAACGCACTCACCGATATCACCGAAGGAAAGCCGCCCGTAAGCAAATGGCTTATCTTGCTCGGCGTGGGCGCCACCATCACCGTGCTGTCCTTGTTAGGCCGCCTGGCCGCCAAGGTCGTGGAGGAGGAGAGTTCGAGAGATATGGATGGCGAAACTGGGGGCGTGTAAGTAAATAACGTGTTTGGTCGCGTTTGTATTTTTAGTCGTCTAGTCTGCTCTTCTTATCGCTTCACTCGATTGCGTGCGTGTATGTTTGTTTTGTGTGCAGTCAGGAGAATGGCATGATGCGTTTCTCAACGTGGGCAGTGATGGAGGTAGTGAGGTGCGTTTGTGTGAACGTCGGCAGTGAGGGAAATAGCGTCATGGTGCTTTTGTGCGCTGTCATTGAGTTCGGAATGGTATTGAAGCAGCGTAGCCGAATCCTTCCGCATCAGCCCTTTGCTTGGACACGGTGTGTCGAATAGATACATCGCATTTCAAACTAATTTTGGATGAGACTGTTAAGGATTTAACTGATGTTCGCTTACTGTGGACCGTAATGCGGTTGTCAACAGTGTTTTGGATGTGATTATTGGATTGGGACTAGCAACGTTCATGTTCGAAGGGTTGGTTGGTTGGTCGCTTGCTTAAACTGAGGGAAGTGTCTAAAAATCTGAACAGAAGATTGATTAAACCGTATAGACTTTTCATCGCGTAATGCGCTGCGCTGGTGAACGATTAGGTGTTGTCGCAATGGTTGTTGAACACGTAATGGTAAATGCCAGTGTTGTAACAGCGGGCTGGTTGAGTGGAGGATGGCTGGTGCTGGAAGTGTTGATGCCTCTAGTCGAGAAGGGCTCGACGTACACGCGCACGCACAAACGCGCAGCCTAGTTGATTCTTTAGCACATCAACAATCAGTCAATCTTTCGATTTGCGTCGGTCAATCAAAGGCTGCGGAGATGTTTATCTTCCGCTGCGTGTTCTTATTTTGTCCGGCCATTCGCACTTATCGAGGTCCTGCTGTTGCTGCTGGGTGTGTTATTTATTACAGCCTATGGGGATATGGAGCTTCCATTCTTCTTGGAATCTGATATTTTCTATTACATATTGATCACAGGATTTAAAGGTTTCGTTGGTACTGTTTCTGTAATGTGTCGGTTTTTCCTATTTAGTGATTGTTTGATCTGATTTTTCATAATAATTTAAAATAGTCTGCTTACAGTATTGCATGTTTTTTGATTTCCAATTTGATTTAATGACGTATCTGAATTATTACTGATTTCCATCGGGATGAATCCAGAAGTTTCGAAACAGCTGGTGGCACTTTGACTTTCCCACCATCACGATGGAACCGCTGACACTGCGTGTACATATCACACGTATCATACCGCCCGTCGCTCGAGCTCTTCGAAAACAAGACCCCGAACCCCCGAAACTCCACAAGACGGACCGGCCCCCCTTTCTTCGCGTGTTTTTCAACCTGCACTGTGCTTAACGTCGTCTCTCCTATTTGCGTTGCGTGTGCTCTAACTTTTTTCGCGCGCTTGTCCGCGGTATGGGCGACTTCCCACCACCGTGGGACGTCCCGCCTCCTCATGACCAACACCACGCTCAAGATGTGTCTCTCTCACAGGTATGTCGTGTTTCTCGTCTCTCCTCGCTTTCGCATTGCTCCTCCTGTCGCGGTTTCGGGCGTATGGAATTCGTTCCAATTCTCGTTGCGTGCTTTGTGCGAGATCTTTATTGTCGCGTTCCACAATCCTGTGCTGGTTTGATTCTTTGATGCGGTTTATCGTTTATCGGCATTAATCTCGATTGCGGAGACATTGCGCAGCTTTTCAACCGGTCTCGCTTCGCGTTTTTTTCGAACTTGGCTGTATACCACTTTATTGATTCTCGGCGCATGACGGATTGGATGCACTGTTCGGTTCGGATCTGTTTTATGTTTCGACAACGATTTTAACTTAATGGAATGATAATGCTATCGATAATGGAGGAGCAACTAATAGAAATGCGAGCGTGAATAATGGCTATTTGATAATATTCTAACATAGATTTTTCAACTGAATTGTTACAGACTGCGGCGGCGTTGGCTAACATGCTCGATGAGAATAAGGAGGAAAAAGTGTTGAAAGAAGCTTGCGTACGATTATGTCAACTTTTCGGTGAAGGAATTCAGAACGATCGAATTCAAGCCATTTTGGAAGCGAACGTCGTTCCGAAATTGGTGGCACTACTACGACCGAGTCGAGCGCGTGCTGTCCCGATTACCGTTCAAAGCGCCGCATTACAAGTGCTTGGGAATGTGGCGTGTGGTGATGACCGTCAAACGCAGGTTGTCATTGATAGCGAAGCTTTGCCCTGCCTCAGAGCTTTACTCGCTTCTGCCGATCGTGGGATTCGTAAAGAAGTTTGTTGGATCGTTTCCAACATTACCGAGTCCAGTCATCAAGTTCAGGATGTCCTTGATGCAGATATTTTACCGCCCTTGCTCAAGTTGCTCGACAGTCAGGACGCGGCTTGCAGAGAAGACGCGACTTGGGTTTTGTTTAATCTTTCGAGTAATCGTGAACCGAAGCAAATTTCTTATTTGGCTGATAAGAATGGAGTAAGAGCGCTTTGTAATTTGCTCACTTGCGGAAAGGATTTGGATGTACTATGGAAGGGTTGTGGAACTGTTGCCGCCGTGGCACTCAAAGGATTACGGAATATTCTTATTTGTGGGCAGAGTGAGGCAGCGAGTCATCCTCTGGGATATAATCGGATGGCGGCATTGGTTGCCGATGCTCATGGCGTGGAAAGAATTGAAGCGCTGACCGCGCATGCAAGTCATGATGTAAGACTTCGAGCGAGATTGCTGTTAGAACGAATGTTCGGCGCTGAGCCGTCCACTGTAGATTTACAATCGGTGCCTAGCGCCCCTGCAAATCCACCACCGCCCGTGACTTCGACGATTGCTCCGGCTCCGCCGGTTCCGCAGGCCAACTGCTCGTGTACTTACGATAATCGACCAACTAATACCCCGGTTTCTTCTCATTCACCTCATCATCCTCATCCCACTCATTATCCTCCTCCAAACTTTGACCCGCCACCTGTTGCCTCGTCACCTTCGCCTCTTGAACAGAACGGTTTGCCCACGCACGGTGAACAATCTGGCTCTACATCTCCGTCCACTACGGATTCAGACCCAGAAGATGAAGATTCTGATTCTGACCTCATCCCACCACCTCCCGCGCCGTGTTCCTGCGTTTTATGCACGGACACTTCGCCGTTGTCTGATCGGCGGCCTCGCGGGAAACCTGTCGATGATGTCGATGCGGAAGCTTATCAAATGTGCGATTTTTGTTCAGGTTTCGGACGTCTAGGCGATGGACGCGCGGGCCTGGCAGCTAAATTAGGGCGAGCAGTCCGTCTTGGTCATTCACATTGTCTCGCTGTCCTACTTTCTAGAATGACCTGGAGTCAACGAACCGCCGCCACTGATGCACCCGCTTTACTGCATCCGGGCGGCGGACCTGCTGCTGGTGGCACTAGTTCGAATGTACCAGCTGTAACACTTGCTGCACAATTAGGAAAGCCAGATTGCTTGGCACTACTTTTGAGACGTTGCAAACCAGATCTCACCGCGCTTCACGGAAAGAGAAAGTATACCCCGCTTGCATGGGCGGCCTCCAAGGGTTACCTACGATGTACTCGCTTACTTATTGAACATGGTGCTGACCCGGCCACCAAGTGTGCGGAGGGAACAACTGCATTACATCTCGCGGCGTGGAGCTCGGGAAATTTGGCTATTTGCAAGCTATTATTGGAATGTGGTGCACCGGTCAATGCGTTGACAGAAAAGAAACAAACTCCACTGTGTCTAGCAGCGCAAAAAGGAAACTGGAAGATTGCACAGTTGTTGTTGGCGCATGGAGCGAACCCTAATAATGAAAATGTGGAGAAATATACACCAGTACATCTTGCGGCATCGAATGGGTTTGTGGACTGTCTTAATTTATTGCTCAAAGCTGATGCCGCGGTGGATTGCAAAACGTTGAAGGGAATTACACCCTTGCACTATGCGGTGCAGGGAGGGCATGCCAGTTGTGTACGACTGCTGATTAATGCCGGTGCGAAAGTCAATTGTGCGAAGAAGCCATTGTTATTGATTGCGGCAGATGAGGGCAAGCCTGATGTGGTGCAAATACTACTCGATGCATTGGCTGTGATTGATTGTAAGGCGTATGTGAAGGCCCATCTTGATAAGGAAAACCAAATAGAAATATCAGACCATCTCACACCTCTTCATTTAGCGGCGTCAAAAGGGAATCTGGAAGTTGTGGAATTGTTGTTGAGAGGTGGAGCAAATGTCGATGCAGTCACAGATAATTCGAAATGGACAGCGCTTGATTTTTCGGTACTCAATGGCCACTCGCAATGTGCTATTGTATTGTTGAAGCATGGTGCTACTGTGTCAGAGAATTGTAAGAGTGTTGGTAGGAATAATTGGACTCTGGTGCAATATGCGGCGCAACAGGGCGCGAAGGAGGTTGTCAGACTTCTTGTACAGAGGCTGAAGGAGCAACGCATGAAGGCGAAGAGCAGTGGAAAATTCTCGCCGAATAGTCCCGACTTTCCGCCACCCACCACGGATCAGATGCTTGCACCTCTGGCACCTGCACCTGACTCATTGTCGTTTCCGCAACCACCGAGTCGTGGGTCGAGAAGTGCAACTTGTCCTGGGTCGCATGGGCAGCATCATCATTATCAAAACCACGTGGGTGCCAGCTCGGGCTCCTGTAATTACTCTCACGATCAGTACAATATTCCCCATCTAGAAGAATCTCGTGCACCTCCAGTGACACCGTCGGTGTCCCCGTTCTACGATCCGTACAATCGTGGCAATACCAGCTGTGAGAAACGATGTAATCAAGGTGCCGAGGGTCCTTGTGGGAATGGGAACGTTGGGATGGCTGTTGGGGAGGCTACGGTAAACACGCGGCGAAGACCACAGAAGGAAGATAGAGAGTCTGCGCGAAGAGCTCGTGATATGAAGAAGAGAGAAGAGGAGGCTAACGATGCGCGCCTTCGGTTAGGAGAAGCTATTTCGCAACGTTCTATTGCTAAGCTTACGGAAGCTATATCGCATGTATCTAAGTTAGTTTTGCACCTTGCTACTTCGAACTCAGCAGATCAACCGCTTGCTTCTAATGGAGGCTCTTCAGAATATCCAGAGGACCCGTACAGTGGACCTGGGTATGCAGATCCTGGGGTGGGAGCAGCGGTGCCACCTGCGAACGGTATTACCAACGGCAGACACGCACCGTCAGCTGGTGGCTCAGCCTCTTACTCGATGAGTGCCAGTGCACCGCTTCCCGCGGAGGTTGGACTTGGCAACGAAGTTATGAAAGCGAGGAAGATGTTGGCGGAGCTGCAAGGCGAAGAACGCAGAGCTCGAGATGAACGTGCTAGGGAAGCGGCGGACATCAAGAGAGATACTGCGCAACAAAGCGTGCTGAAAGCAATGAACTCGACTTTGCAGGGTGGTGACTCGCGCATTTTAGTTCGTACGGTTAATAGAGCTCTTAGAACTACTCTTGATTCTGACGATGCAGTCATTCTGGAAGCGAAAGAGGTTTCTCGAAAGATTGAGTCGTTAGAGAAAGCGGAAGAGGAGATGAGTGTCGGAAAACGCGATAGAAATCTTGAATTGCTCAGAAAGGTTGTGCCTCTCGTCGAAAGTGGACTAGAAGAAGTTCGTGCCATCAATGGACAGGGTGCCGCGGAACGCATTTTCGGACCGTCGGGTCCTGAAACGGCGATTGATGCGGCCAAAAAGTTGTGCGAGGAACTGATGCAGGAACAGCGTGCCGCGGAGGAACAACGCGTGGAAGCCGAAGATCGTGAGAGGCAAGCAAAGAACACATTAGCCGAAGCCATGTCGTCGGGCGATCTCAAACGCATGGAGGATGCTATCGAAGGCGCAGCAAACGCTGTTATCTCGAAGGACTCCGAACTGTCAAGAGCAATAGACTCGGCGAAGAAGTCGTTTGCGAAGATACTGAAAGGTGAACGCCGGAAACTGCGTCAGGCAAATGGTTCCAACGATGCGGATACCATTGATGCGGCTGTCAAAGCTGCAACTGCGAAGGGCGTGAAGAGCTTGGAGGCAGACATCAAGACGAGCAAGGAGAAGGCGCAGAAGCTTCGTGACCAGAAACAGGCGAAACTTGATTTGGTAGATGCCATTTCGAAGTCTGATATGGCTGCATTGACAGAGCTGCGCACCAGGCTGAAAGACCTTGGCATGTTCGAAGAAGAGGAGAAGGCGAAGGCAGAATTGGATAGATTGCAGCGCGCTGCCCGTGCTCGTTCCACACTTGAGAATGCGATTTCTGGTGCGAAGGAAAATATCGATATGTATAGGAAGAAAAAGACCTCGAAGGGGAAGGACGGAAATAAGAGCGGGGGTGAATGGGTTTGGCCAGATACGCAGAAATTGTACGACATCGCTGAAAGGTCTCGGAAGTATGGTGGAGGGTCTATGCAGAAGTTATGTGATAGTGCATTGGAATTGCTGAAAAATCTTGGTGCCACCGGAAGGGAGGTTCTTCGTAATTCGATCAATAGTGATGATGCCACATTCATTGCGGCGAGCATTAGTGGATATGAAAAGAGCTTCATGGATACTAGTTGCAACAGCTTGTTTGGCAAGGAGCAAGGCAACCGAATTATCGCGGAAGCGAGAAAAAAGTTGGCCCAAGTACAAGCTGCCGATCAGGCGAAGGTGCGAGCGGAAAGCCGGCAGGTGAAACAAAGCTTTGCGATGGCGAATTCGCGACGTCACAATGTGAAGAACCGTGTGGGTCGAAAAGAGCGTGGAAACAAGAACGACACGTCTAGTACCGCGTCTACTACTCCTTCGAAAGAAACTACCAGCACTACGTCTACCACGTTGGTAAATGGAGTTAAGACAGATACCTCACGTGCCGGCGAAGTTTCCAACAATTCGTCGGACTATGGCGGCGATGATGAGGCGAGTGATGTGGATGCGCTTCATGCAGGTAGCAGCCATGGCTCGACAACACCGGCCGCCACCACGCCAATGAAGGAAATTCTGACCCCTACGAGCTCTACCATTAGCAGCAGTATCGCGTGGAAGAGCGCAGAACGACTGGGAAGTCGTGGGATGAATGGGCGCAACTTAGATAGTGGACGGGATGCAAGCGTTCATATGAGAAGGCCTCGCGCGCCACCGCAAATTATGTTACCGAACCGTAGCCTGGACGAAGCGCTGGCGGCGGAAAGTGGAACGAATAGTCATGGAGGTTCTATGGATTGTAAGCATTATTACAAGTGCAAGAGTGGGAGCACGGTGGTGTGCACGAACTGCGGCAACATGAGGATGACAAACAATCCAGAATGGCTGCTGCGTGTGAAACGGCGTGGTGGAATTGGTCCAGAAAGTCCACCGCGTACGGGAATTACGCTACCTACGAGCGTACGACCGGCACCGCCTCCGTTGCCGCCGGTGTACTCTGCACCGATTCCAACACCACCACCAGTACACCAACAGTACTACGGATACTTCCCTGGGCCCGCGCCTGTTCCAATGTATGGACATGTTGGTGCGACGCTGCCGCAGACGCAACACCCGTTTATGGCTGCCGCGCAAGCAGCAGCAGCACAACAAGCTCGGGTGGACGAAGAAGAAGATTTGGGTGCGGAATTCGCAAACCAGAACTTTGGATTCGATATCGATGCCATTGTCGATGACCACCTGCCCGAGCCGCTGCTGCCCAACCTGCCTAGGAAAACGCGGCCGTCCTATAGCGCGCCGTCGCAGCAGCGACACCAGCGGCACCATGGTCATGGCGAGTTCTATTAGTGCGTGCGTCTTTACATTTCTTTCGGCAGGTCTGTAGTGTAAACTTCACGTCAGTCGCTGTGTATTTCTCTGGGTTCACTACGCAATCGTCGTATTGTACGGAAGTTCTCTTCATGTGACCATTTGTAGATTGTCTTTCCCTTTGAGTTGGTAAGATTGACCTCAATCGATATCATTTAGTGGATTGACGTTGACCAACTTGATGCAATTTTCCAAGAGTTTTGGATATCATGAACAATCAGCCTGCTCCATCGTCGTTCGGAACTGATTAAACGAGATTCGAAAACTATTGGTTACCGTCTGCAGCACGAGGCGCGGGATAGTCCTGCGTATGTATGGTGGTCCAGTTTTATGGTGGTATAATAGGACCACTGGATTGTATTTCTACTGTATAGTTTTTCCTTTGCCTGTATCTAATAAATCATTTATTCCTAGTTCTTATTTGAGAAATCGGTATTTTATGTTAGTGCTAGGGGGGCAAGTGCAAGTGCAAATGTTGGAACGCAAATTACATTCCTGTAGACTCTGACTAATTGTATTGACTTTTTAACTCTCACAGGCGAAAAGTGCCAGACCCACCTCTATTGAGAGTGGTTTTTAGTGATCTGATTCTCATAATTACATTAAATTCAAGTCATCAATTTCTATATGTTACATTACCGTCTGCTTCCACCCTTTTCTTGCTCCTCATCTGAACCATTAACTGAAAGTAGAGCTCTTGTTGGGCGATCACTCCGATCGCATTGATGAACTTCGGCGGTGAATTTGTCATAATTCGTTGAAGAAGCTGGAGATGCTGATCCTAGTTAAGATTCTAGTTCTGATCGGTAATGTTTCGAGTAGAAATTTTCAGAAAATGTAAAGTACGGGTTTATTTTCTTTTTTAAGCTGTTTTATCTGGTTACTACCTCCATTCCGTGAAGATTGTCGCATTCTTAAGTATGTATAATTCGGAACTGTAAATTTTCTTATTTTCTCTATAATATTTAGTATTAACATCAGCAGATTCAAAATATCCCTAATTAGCAAAGCAACAGTCTTAATTGTTAGTACTATTATATGAAGCTCTGCCTTGCGAAACTGCCAAGGATTTCGGTATTGCGGATAAGCTTTTTTGGCAAGTAGTCAATATATAGTTTTCGGTTTAGCTGCTTGATGTCTTGTTTTTGTCTGATATGTTGAATGCCAAACTGGAACCATCTTGATTTTCTAAAGTTTCATGCGCCTTCTTCTGTGCGTTTGATGGTGACGTACGTTTACAAGGATTGGTTCCTGTTTTTCTTCCACTCATCTTCCTTTGGGATTCAATCCAAGTCAAACTTGGACTTGTATTCGCTTCATTTTTTGTTTTCTACATGGTTTTGATGTTCTTCGTTTGAATATGTGGAAATGGTTGTATTATCATCGCGTAGTAAATGAATCTTGGCTCCTGTATTCACATGACCTCGGTATGAAATAGTTTTTTTTATCTCAGATTTTTTAATGACAAGGTAATTATTGGTAGAACAAAGAATTTTAAGCTGTTTTCAATCTAATTTTTGCGAACAACTTAATATATTCATCTTCTACTACGTACAGGACTATTTCCATAAAATTTAGATTCAGAAGATCTGCTGGAAAGGATCTGAGAAGTTTAGCACTAGGGAATACCTCGAGGGCTAATAAAGCTGAGAATTTTCCTATGGTTCACGAATTAGTCTATACACATATCCAGAATCGTAAGAAGGTACTAATAACCCACAGTCATTGCTGTATTCAACTTTTTTGGAAGTTTTCCTTGTAATTTTACAGATCTGTTTTATGTAATGATTATTACTTGATTGTATAAATGTTACATGCCAGATTTTTAGCACTCCTGATAATTTTTAAACGAGGCTTGATTCTGAGAACTGGAGCTCATGAAATTTGAGATTCCATTCCTGCTGAACCACATATTATTTCATATTCTGCAAGGATTTTTCATGGCCAGATCAACAATCTAATTTGCGCTAATGGTTTACAAGCGTGTTCTGTTAATCATCATGTAGACTTTTTGGCTTAAACTTGGTTTTCTTATTAACAAAATGTATCCAAATATTTCCTTTTATACGTATGATTGATACGTTACAGTCTCCCTATATCATTTCTTCAGAATATTTATCCTTTCTTTACATCCTTTTACCAGTAATATTAGACGAGAAACTTTCAGTTGCTCCCTAGATCCCTAGCCCACCCGAAAAATCAACTTGTGTTGAAATGATGCCTGTAACTCATTAATACGCTCAAGAATCCATGCTTGTACTTCAGTATTTTCAGTAATTCTAGTATTTCTCAACATTTCGATTTTTCGTTAGTTTCGATTTTAACTTACATAATGCCGGCAATATATAGTGTACCGGCGGTATTCTTAGTGATCAAGAAAGAATTAGGAGAAATCTGCTCGAAGCTAGGTTGCGATGGAATTTAGGGCTCCTCTACGCGCGGAATAGACGTCGGAAGTGCCTGAAGTCGTTGATATCTTATAACTGGGTGCTCATTCTACGCGTTGGAAGAGACTACTCAGCAGTAGTGCTAACTTATGGTACGATGTCTGTTCACTAGCACGAACCTGAAGTTTAACCTCAACTCGAGTTGTGCAGAGTGACAGATCACCCAGAACTCCCATCATCTAGCAAGTCAACTGTTTTATTTAAATATATGGAAGGTGTTTTACAGGCAACTACTATTTTACTACAAGGATTGCGGCTATTTTGGTCACGAATAATCCCTTAAACTGCGCTCCACTGTGAGACAAACCGTATACCTAGAGAAATATGGAATATGAATAAGAGAAAACCCAAGACAAATTAAGATTAGAGTTTCTCAGTTCGCAAGGATCACTGGAAATCCACGACTCATGCACTACGAGCGTACCGTATTCTTTCTTTTGCGTGTACGTAATACAAATTGTTGCCACGAATTTACACCCAATTTCATCATTAGGTGCATTAAATATGTATTTTCTGCCTAGGTACTATTTTAGGCGAAGGTAAAAATTATTAGGGATTACATAGCAGTTAAATCGCCTATTCATCTAACTCCTTTATTCTAGTTATCAATGCATGGTTGACAGGCTTTAATTCAACTATTTGGTTTCTCACTATTATACTCAAGGATGTGTCTTATTAATTTCGTCTTCTATACCTTTGCTATCATCTCTGTATAGTCTGCATAGACTGATCCGACGGGGAAGAAGGAGGTCAACGATTACAGCATCTTGAGCTGCTCCCTGTTCTTTTCTCGACAGTATGCACGGCCTCGTGCCTGTTGATAAAAATATAATATTTGGAACTAAAAATTTCGAAGTGTTAGGTAGTTTGCCGAAGAGTTCATATAGACTTAGATATACATAAGTAAGGGTAAGAAATAATTTACTTAGTAGAAACAAGTTGGAATATACCGAGAATGCGCATTTGTGAAACACATAGTCGCAGGATTGATCATATCGAGATGATTCTGTTGTACTTAAGTAGTGTATAATAAATATATAAAGCTATAAACATCATTATTAGAGCTATGTAGCGCAAAGAGAGATTGTTTGGTAGTAAATTAGGCTCTAACAGGGAAATAACCAAATCAGGATGTACGGTCCATGAACAAAAAGTTTCATTTACCTTCTTATCCTTTCTAGATTTTAGAATTTAGAGGCCATTTGATCAAACAGACGAGCGAATATATAGAATTTGGCCTATCAATAACTATTAATATTGTGAGTATGGCTTTTCGTCACGATAAAAAACTGATCTACTCTCAGTAGGATTAACATTCTCTATATTAGGCAGGGTTTTCTCTTTTAGGAGCGCTGCCTTTCTTATTTTGCTTTATCATTGAGTGTGGCACGACCTAGTTAATAGATCTTTGCGAGTTGCAGTATAGATTGTGTTTGGTTCTTGAATTAGACTGAACAGTAGTTGCTTTGCACTGTTCTGACCAAATTTTCGATCGAGATAGGATTTTAAAACAATCAACCTGTACTTAGTTTAATTGATTGTCTGATTGCCTCTTTTGTTTGACTGGACGGTCTGTCTTGATTGAATCATTTATTGCCTACTATATGAAATCAAAGGAATCAAAAATTTGGAAAAGGGCGCACATTTGTAGACAGAGACGCAAGTGTACTAGCTGGAACTAGTTCAATTTGCATGACTATTGAATCTTCCTTTTCTACAGTCCCATTTAGCATCGCATCGGGGGAATGAAGCCAATCTGTTTCTACTTACCAGTCTCAGCTAAAAAACAGCTGCATATTTTGTTGCGTCTGTACGATTTTAGAACCCAAAAGACGGCACAACCGTAATTTGTCACTCTGAAAGGATAACAAATCATGTTTTCTTGAGAAATAGAGTGTTGAACTGGCTAGATTGAGTTCTGAAAAAAGTCAGCGCTGCCTATTGATAGCAAATGACAGCTTAAAATTTGGAAAATTACGCTCCAACAACGTTCTACAAGATAATCTGAACCTCATGCCACTGTAATTCAGCGTGGGAAGCGAACGCGAAACTGATATTTCTTCAATATTGGAGGACCAAATACAAAAAAATATCACAGTGCCTCCACCGCCTCTATTCACATCTCCATTGCTTAGAATAACCTTAGAGGTAATCGGGTATAGATAAAGTAAGTTGCTTAAGTGTAAGCGCAATACAGGTAGAAAAATAAGAATGTTATCATGCTGTCTTTTATTTCAAGTCTCGCATTTATATCCATACTAATTAGTCAAGATGTCAATCAATTTATATCTTTGTCCGAGCGATGGCTCACTCTTATCTCCCTAAGTTGTAAAGAGCTGATCGATGGGGAGCGATTAAGGTAACCGATTTCACCAGATGTGGCATTAGACTTACGCCTAATTTACGGCTGCTGTCTTAATTCATAGAACAAAAAATAATTTCAGGTACACGTCGAAATTTTCCTAAGGCGACTCCTAAACATACATGAGTACCAATCAAGTTCTTGATTTTCAAGTGACTTCACAAATCCTGTAGCATATCGAATGAGTTCGATAAACCATCAATACTGTAGAGTGACACTGCAATAAGAGGTTGGAAGACGGTTCGAAAGGGTAACGGTTAGAACACTAAATTTTTTTGGCCAAATAAATCTTACCGTCGACTACATGGATGCTACCAAGTTGGATGGAAGATATAAGGCAGCTCGAACATTGACAGTTGCAAAAGAATCAAAGAGCATTATCGCTGACACTGAGATGGAAAACGAACACATGCTTCAGCGAAATCGAAGATACATGGGAAATAGACATGATCGAGTACGAAGTACAAAGTAGAAATTGACTGAAAATACCATCGAGAATAATCATCACTTTCCCGGTGAAGAAGAAGATGGTACTCACAAAGGGAAATTCCGACTATATCAGAAGAAAACTGTGGTTAAAGGGGGAAGCAAATATTGTGAAAACACACTGGATGCTAATGGTATCCCCCAGGAAGAAGCGTATGGGAATAAATCCGTGGTACAAGATAGATTGTTGATATGTTATTTCTGATGGGAGCCAAGATCAAGGGGATAAAAATGAGGATACCGAACAGGCCGATGCGGAAGATAGATTTTACGCTAGAATAATCACTGAAGTTTCGCACAATGATGATGGGTTGGCAGATAAATTTCATATGCGAGAAGATATAAAGGATGTTTAAAAACTTTGCAGGATCAACATGATAAAGCTCTTCGTAACGTTGTCGCTCTGTGAAAATATTTGATTTATAGGACGTAGTAACTTATGAACCTTTTTTGGGGTTTAACAAATCCAATATGGCAAATACAGCTCTGCTCATATGCGGCCGTTTATTTTTCATTCATTTTTCGAACCATGTTGGCTTGGTTCTGATTTTCGCTACTGAAATAACTGGACGTCTTCACACGTGCCTGTCAAGTTCATTTCGAATGACTCTAAGAAACTGGATTAGCCAAAGTATTGAATTCAAGTTCAACTCAACGTCATTACACGTGCCAATAAAGTTCATCTCGAATGAATCTAAGAAACTGGATTGGCCAAAGTATTGAATTCAAGTTCATACTTGAGATACTCGGTTTTTCAATTGAGCTT
>JAAUYH010168564.1_pt1 | contig 21905 bp, 11 predicted proteins | sample 7278061 | NCBI WGS metagenome assembly JAAUYH01 (sample SAMN14350203, study PRJNA611818) | marine sediment metagenome | isolation source: surface marine sediment (0.6m) | place: French Polynesia: Moorea | collected 2018-08 | reverse complement strand
GTCTATAAATGTTGAAATGGGTGACGTCAAAGTGCAACCTGGCATAGTGAAATATTCTGACAGTTATTCATACAAGGCAACGATTAAAATTTTGTTTGTAATGCATCCTGGACGTGAAAATCCTGAAATTGAAAACCTGAACAGAGTATGTTGTAAATCACATTTTATTCGACATAAAATACTATACGAACAGCAACATCGATTCCAAACACATATAGTCCTTCCGATAAATACATACAAAGAATTTCCCAAAGCAGAAACAGATCACCGAAAGTACCTATTCTTCAGTATAGCATTTAGAGCTGAGAATCTCGAGCGGATTATATTTGTAATAGAAACATTGATTAGGATAAATCTCCGACAAAAAGTTTTGGATTCCAATTATTTCCAGTCCCTTACCCATCAAACCCATTTCAGAATCTATTTGTTGTTTAGTTTCGACACATAGACGGACCTGTACTTTCAGTGTTTTACTGAAGTATCAACGATTCTTTCAATGTCTGTTGCTCTTGACTATATATAAAGATTTAAAAATCAGCTTCTGAAGAGTGATGGATCCTAACGCTGGGGACAGCTACAGCTACATAACGCTCCTCTCTTCGCATTATGATCTATAAATGGCCATTGTGTTGCATTTGAAGCCTCCCATAAGTAGCAACGACAGTAATATTTGCATTTTACAAGTCACATATTTAACGTTATGTCTAATTTAATTCTTGTCCCATAAAATAGAGCTTCCTTGAATCATAAATGGACGTTACACATAGTTTATTAGAATGATATAGGGAATACTCAGTAGTTCTCTTGTTCAGTGGAGTAAATTTTGATGTGCTATTCTGTCCTCGGTTCTCATAAATTATTTCACAATGCTCATTCATCCATTTATTTCAAGTTAGAGCGTCCATGTATCTTACTGCTCCTTATTATAAATGCAGGCCAGAGCAATTTAAAAATAGGCAATATTTAGTATCGACGAATTTAAATCTAGTTGTGTAGAAATGTCAGTGTGAATTGAAGCAAAGCAAAAACTGAGTCTTAGTTAGCGGGTTGAGTAGGAAATAAATTTTTGTTGGGATTATACAATTCTATTGGTATTCAGTATGTAGAGATGATTTGCTTGTTGAAAGGAATTAGAAGGTTCACTTTTAACTGATGATTACAGACGAAGGTGTAGAACTAATCGGAAAAGTTACAAAATCAGTTGAGAAACCTGTCCCGAAGTTCAATGTTGAGATAGAGCGTCGTGATCTTAGTATCTTTGAATCTGAAAGTTAATAGGACTTTGAACATAGTGAAAATGCTGCCATTGATTTTATAGAACCCTGGGGAATCTGAGTAATTATTAATCTTGAGCTTCTAAATAACTAGTAGGGTTTCATAATTGTTCGAATCTCGAGACCAAAAAGCTTCACAACCAGCGAAGTATATCACTTTGTAGCATAACATGTGCATCGTTTTACCCTACCTACCTACTCGTGCAGTTTGTGCTGGACGAGTCTGTAAAATGAGGGTGTCCATTTGAGAGTACGGTACTTCTGCATTTAAGGAACACTTCATTTTAGATTCCCATTCGTTCGCATCGTTTAACAATGATCGATTTGGTTTGAATGCTATACATACTATTCACTTTTGGCACATCTACAGAATCTCTCTCCGTGTGGATAGGAAAGAGTTTCTTAGATCACTACTGTACTGATAAAGCATCATTGTGTACGCAAAATTCAGCAGAATTCCTTGACAATTACAGTACACAAAATAGTTTGCACAGCCTTTTGGTCGATAGTACGCATTTGACGTAATATTAGATCATTTCAAGTTCAAACTTTGAATTCACTCTGTGATTCGAAGAGTTGTTATGGTTGGCATGGTCACATTCGAGTTCGCAATGCAACGAGCATCGAGTAGAAACCAACTCGGCCGGGATGCACTAGTTGTTCCTACACTTCCCATCGGAAACAAAACTGCAGTTCACCATGTGATTTCATCCGCAGCAATTAGTTGATGGGATCTTCCGCCGACTCCACATCACAACCTCTACCCTAGTTGTCGAGTTGTGGCTGTTTTTGCATCGATCCTCCTCTTCTTCACTTCCTCTCAGAAAACAAAAAAGATAAGTTGAGGTAACCGTGGCATTTTAGTTACCTGTAAAAGTTAATATCGAGAAAAAATAAGAATGTACATGGGTTCAATTGTCGATTAGGATAAACTATCAAACACCATTCGCAAGTTTCAGCTTGCCTGATGTCGACTTGTCCTTGCGCTCTTTCAATATTCGCACTGCATTGCGGGCTGTGGTGAGTGCTGCTTCCGGTTCCACCAAGCTAGTAAGCTCTTCTTCAAACATAAGTAGCCCTGCAATGTCGGTGACTTCGTTATCCTTGCTCTGATCTTCCTCCGATCTAATGCCGCCACCCTTGATCACTAGATCATTGATTCGACTCTTCTGTTCCGCACGTTCCAGCATACGCGCTTCAATAGTGCCCGGCGAGATCAGTCGATACACCGTGACCGGTCTTTCCTGACCAAGTCGATGCGCACGATCCATCGCTTGCAAGTCCTGCGTCGGGTTCCAATCACTATCGAAGAATATCACTGTATCTGCGGCTGTCAAGTTCAGTCCTACACCACCAGCCCTTGTCGACAACAAGAACACAAACAATTCCTTATTCGTTTGCCATTCGGCAACAATATCTCGTCGGTCCGCCAACGCACTCTGTCCATCCAGCCGGACGTACTTGAGCAACGTTTTCCCACAATAATCTTCCAAAATATCCAAAACCTTCGTAAACTGCGAATAAATAAGAACCTTATGTCCTTCTGCTTTCAATTTCTTCAGCAACGGATCCAATGTAACCATCTTACCTGAATCAGCAATTAGTCGACCTGCATCCGGCATCAGGATAGATGATGTACCCACGTGAGCTCCGTAATTCCCAAACCCGTCTCTCCACGCATTGTAAACATCAACCGTCGAGTACAAAGATCCAACTACTGGCATTTCCGGGTACAGGAATTCTGGAGCTGGTCCAAATAAATATGGATCACGTGAAATATCACCAGGTAGATATAATTCCGGATTCGGCGCAGAGCACGGCGGAATATACACCCGACATGTTTTCAAAAGCCGAGTATCTCTCCTCACAATGTCTGCGGGTGTGCCTTGTCTCGGGATTAGAATGCGAGAGTGCGCACGACTCAGAAACTTAGCTCGCGGAAACAACAATCTTCTTGTTATGAGCCGCTGTCGACTACGCTTTGTGCCATGTTCGCAAGGTCCCTCGTGGTCCTCAAATCGATAAAAGTCGAAATGAGATCGAATCGCGTCATCCGTTTTCCCCATCATAGACTGCCAATTCGTTACACTCCAATCTCCAACACCAATTTGAACAGCTTCAGAAGGCGACAATCCGTCGCACAGTCGTAGCATTGATAAACCTGATACTCCATCCTCTTCAACTCGATCTCGTATTGTATGTTTGTTCCAGAACCCGTACTGTCGTACTAGCATATCTTTGCGACGTCGAAGCGATATCGCCATATCAACTATCGCTCTTGGTGCTTGCAACACGATCTCGGAACGAGTCAATATTGTCACACCAAGTGGAGGTTGAGAAGAGGTTCCACCCGATAACACACTCGGTGGATGCGGTGTGTGGAACGGAGGTGGTTTTCGCTGAAATTGGAACGGAGCAACAGGTTCGCGGCGTTCAAATGTTTCAGGATGATTACAAACCTTTCGCAACTGCATGACAATGTTCATAAGCTTACTGTTACGTTCAGCATCTGCTCCACTGTTGCCTCCAATAGATTGAACTAGATCAGTAATAGAGACATTTGACTTAACCTTTGCGTACAACTGCCGCTGACGACCCGACAGGTCACAATGCAATACATGCTCAGTTTTCGGGGGCATCTCACTTTCAACATCTCGTTTCACACGACGCAGCATGAAAGGGTCAAGCAGTCTTCGCAGCCTGGACAAGGTAGCAATGTCGAGATGATTCTGCGTTGTGGCATGCTTCTCGATGTCTTTCGCGAACCAATCAGCAAAATCAGCATGCGAATCGAAAATAGCCGGCATGATGAAATGCAACAGCGACCACAACTCGGACAACTTATTCTGCAGCGGTGTTCCCGTTAATAGCAATCTGTTACGGCACGGAAACGCCAACAGAGCTTTCCATCGTGAGGAAGAACTATTTTTGATAGCCTGAGCCTCGTCCAGAATCATGTACTGCCACTTCACGCGATGAAAATAGTTATTATCGGTAGTAAGCGTTTCATAGCTGGTGACACAAACATGAAATTCAGAGTCCCGGCGATACATACGTTTTGGTGCCCAATATTTACGCAGCTCCTGACGCTGCGACTTGTTTCCCCAATACGGTAGAACTTTGAGGACTGGACAGAACTTGACTATTTCCTGCTGCCAATTGTGGAGTGTAGCTTTCGGAGTCACCACCAGGAATGGACCCCAGTTTGCCTCCTCTTCTGCAAGATACGCAAGCAGTGATATAGTTTGTAGTGTTTTTCCGAGACCCATCTCATCTGCCAAAATTCCATTGATTCCCTGATCGTACAATGAAACAAGCCACGATAAACCACGTATCTGATAGTCCTTCATCTTGCAATTTAAAATACTTGGCTGACGTACTGGCTTGATAATCTTTCCGTCTTCTTCAACATTCTTACTTTCTCTCTCACCGACATGTACCTTTTTCTTGATTTCCATACCCTCTTTGCTTTTTGCAAGCTCATTCTGTAAGAGCTTACGCTCTTCGTCATTCACTCCATTCATATCAGACAAAGATTGTCGAACAAGTTCATTGCCTCTTTCACGTTTCGCAGCCGAGGCATCAGCAGCACTCTTCTTCTCCTTCGTTTCCATATCAAATTGTTTGATTCGAGCCTGATGCGCAGCAATCGCCTTCTGTGCGTCTAATGCTGCCATAGATTTGAGTTGTTCTTCATTCTCATCACCCTGGATAGCATCCATTCCAGCTCCCTTCTTTGCACTAGTTGCCTTAACAGTAGCCTTGTCTTTCGCCTGAAGAAACCGAGAAAACTCTTCACTTTGTCCCAACAAATACTTGAGCTTGTTCTGCTGACGTTGAGCCTCTCGTTCCTCAGCATCGACCTTACGCTGTTCTTCTGCGCGAGCGAGAACTTTCTTGCGCTCTTCCTGGCGCTCCTTGTCTTCCTTTCTCCAGAACGCAAGCACTTGTTTCACAATCTTACGAGCACGTTTCGGTGCTTCATCCGCCACACGGATGGGTTTCATAGCTCGTTTTCGAACTTCACGTGCACAACCAGAAGCCCATAGTTTGAGATGGCGCTGCTGCCTTGCACATCTCTCTTGGCGAGCTTTCGCTAACTTGGCAATCTCCTTGACAGTATTCTTAAAGCTAGCATGAAAGTCTTCATCTTCCTCCTCATAATAATACATGTCGCCGCGGAAGCGTTTCGATCCAGGGCCATCGGAAGCACCATCGAAATGGCGTTTGCTTGAGCGACTTGCACCAATAATACTGTGAAAGAGTTCGCCAGATGCGTATGACCTTCTCGTAGAGAAACCACCTCTCTTGGACTTGCCCTGTCTCTTTTTTGCAATCAACGAGCCAAGCTCACCCCCAATATTCTTGTCTTTTCGACCAGCACGAAACTTGGCTTCGTCCTTATCCAATTCTTTTCCAAATGCCTTGAGTATAGGACAAGAGTCGGCCATTTTCGGAATCCGAATCTTCACATCACACAACTGAAGTGTGTCGGGGTCATTGGGGTCGTCATTATCGACCCATGCGGCGGGCATAGCATGGCGCATGAGCGACTCATCCAAGCAAACACGCCTAAGCGCGGCAGCATGGGAAAGGCCTGAGGAGTACAATGTCGAGCGACCTTCATGGCGGCCGGAAGGTGGGGCGGGAGGAACATCGAAATTAGTGGAAGCGGGGGGATAGCGGCGCGCACGTTGACGAGGCATGACGCCAACAGTGCGCTCCCTTGACACCGGCGGCGCGACGAAAAGCGGGGGTGCGTCGGGGCGGCGCTGCGAACACGCGAAGAATTTAGGAGCCAAGCGCAGCAGTTAGTAAATTAGGCAGCCTTGCGAGCACACACGCACACACACACAAGATGTTCTACTTGGGTAATAACATTAGCGCGTTGCGCTACACCCTCTACCGATTCAACATGCCGAATGCAAACCCGGTGGCGAGGAAGAAGCCACTGTAAGCCGCCTCGATTTTCATACGCCTGGCAGCCAACCGCTCAACGAGACAGGGACCTTCGATGTGCACATAAACTACCTTCCGTCACTCGTATCCCATGCAGTGCTTGCTCGGCAGCAAGTAAGCGGCGACGAGTGCGTGGGCAAGCGTAGCTGGTCCATAAAAAATTCCCTGAGCACACCCTAGTTTCCAGCACGTTCTGCCTATCAACTAGCTACGCACATTCGAGATGAACACTAAATCGTCGTCTATCGCAGGTTGGCTAGCCTACATTGCGGCCTTCGGTGTGGGTGGGTACATTGGAATCCACCGCTATTGGAATCGTCCAGGCGGAAGAAAAGAGCGCGAAGCTGAAGCAGACCGGAAAGATCAAGAACGAGAGGCGATGGAGAAAGCTTACGAAGATCGCGTTCGCCGAGAGCGTGCTGAAATGAAACAAAAAGCCGCCATGCCACCAGCACAAAACACCGCGACGTAGGATTCGGCTTCACATTATGGTGTCTTTTTCTCTATCGAACAAATTCCTGGACGTGCCAGAGAACGATGTTCGACATTTACGTTAGTTCAAGATAGCGAGAGATAAGAAAGTGATTTTTCCTAAAGGATTATAATTTAGTGATGTCTAAGTCGCCAAAATTACCTCTGCGAGAGTAGAATAAGAGTGGGTGGGTAGACTTTCCTCATCCGTTTCCCCAAGATATACTAGTACAAATCAACATCCCCTTTCGTTCATGCAACACTATCGTCTGCCGGTGTTGTCGCAGCTGTAGTTGTTTCTTCCGGTTGTGGTCGTTCTTCTCTTCTTGTTCTTGTTCGGTTCGTGCTCGTGAACGTGGTAGCTCGTCGAGGTCCTGAAACTCCCACTGATCCTGAAGAAGCAATACGTCGGCCTGCCGCGTTACGTTGTGGTGGTCTAGTCAGTGTATTCGCTCGAGGTGGACGAATCGGCCGCTTTGTTTCCTCGTTTTCTTGAACCGCACTCGCCGATGCTGAACGACCCGGCGCGCCGTTCGTCCTCGCTTCAGCACGTGCAGCAGCTTTAGGTGCTCGCCGTGGATTGGTCGATGCACCAGAAGTACTCTTCACGGCTCGACTAGCTACTGTCGCCGCACGAGGAATAGTGACTGACGATGCTCGTCTCGGTTCTGATGAGGTTACTCGACGTGGTTCAAATCGACTAGTAGCTCGCCGTGTATCTGAACTTGTACGCTTCAATTCTTCTTTTGGTTCAACCACTCGTCGTGGTGGTGGCAGCGGTTCCGATGATGCGGAATCTTCATTGGGTCCATCATCCTCTTCTGGTGTACTTCGAATTCTCGATGCACTTGAAACAGTTGCACCACGTGGCAATCTCGATTTCGGTGGATTCGACCAAGGTTTGCTTCTTGTACCTGGTACTGCCGATGGTGCTGATGTCGTATTTTCCTCAGTCCTAACAGGTGGCCTATCACGTGTTGGTGATGCTTGTCTGATTCGTTGCGGTGATCCATGCCGAACTCGCGACGAGGCAGTACCACCTTCTGGGCCAGGGGATGCTGCGCGCATAGCGCGTGCTTTCGCCAGTTTGGATTCCAACGCCGATAACTTTCGGTCCTTATCCTCCAGTGCAATCTTGAACCTTCTTTCATCATCTTCACGTTTTCTGTCTGTTTCAAATATCTTCAATTTCAATTGTCGAACCTCTGCCTGCGCTTTGTCCTCATTCTTCTTTAACACCTTAATCTCTCGCACAAAGTCGGATCGCTCATTGCCTTTCTGTTTTGCTTTGTCGGCTGCAGACTTGTTCACGTTCTTTATTTCCAATTCCAGAGACTTCACCTTCAGGCGCAAGTCACCCAGAAGATGCTCCTTCTTCTTCAATTCACGTGATAATGATGCATTCGTAGATTGCAAATTTTGGTTCTCCGATTCCTTCTCATTCGCAGCCGCCATCGCACGCTTAACATCCACAGAACTTTCCATGTGTTTCGATGCGGTTCCAAGTTCAATCTTAGCCACGCGTTGCGCGAACTGCAAACTTGAAACAGTTTCACTCGTGTCTTCCTGGTCACAGGAAACATTAACAAACATGAGAGTCTTCGAATCACCACCTAACGAATCGGCAAGGAAGTGCGTAAGTTTCGAATTTCGATACGGCACATGACCCGACTTCTCGTAGAGAGCGTTAAACACATCACCCAAGTTGGCAAGGGACTTATTAATACTCTGAGCTTCCTTCAATCTGTCACCAGTCGCATTAGAACGACCAACACGCTCGGAACCAGCTAAATCAACCATCGACAACGTTCCTTGAGAATTGACATTTGTACGAGAATTTAACATATCGACACGAACACGAAGAATAAGATGCGAGCGAGAGCTATGTTCATTCATGCTAGTTGCATGCATTGCTCGATTCTTCGATCCACGATTCATGACCTTCCAAACTTCATCCACAGATGCAACTGATATCTCCGTGAGATTTGGAATATAAACTGCATTTCTTGACTTTTGTTTAGGGTCTTGGCGTATTTCAAGTTTTGGAGCTGGCTCATTTCTCTTCACAACATGCAGCAAATCCTTCAGAGTTTCGTTGTATATTTCCAACATTGAGACCGAAACCTCCATTGTACAAAATTCGGCTCGCTCCTCTCCAATTTTGAACAAGTCTCCAAGTGCTCGGTAATTCACACCAGGATCAGATTTAGGACCGTTCATGGTATGTGTTTTTCCAGAACCAGTCTGACCATACGCGAACACACACACATTGTATCCATCAAGCACACTGCCGATAACACCACTTGTTTCCGCGTATACCGCTTCTTGCGTCGTACTAGGACCAAAGGCGTGTGTAATATGAAATTTGCGCTGATTAGCCTCCACAATGCTGAAGTCACCAAGGTTCTTGTTCGGAATCGATACAGCTTGGGGCGCATCAGCAGCGCTATCCTTCGGTGGACGCACACGACAGAATACGCGAATATTTCCACGAAGTTCTTGAACCTCGTTGAAGAGTCTTCTACGTTCTGCGTATTCCTTCTTCCAACTGGCTTCAAGTTCTTCGGTACGTTTGTTCGCCGCCATCGTCTCCGCGATGCTATCATTCTTTTCTTTGACAGCTAGTTCCAACGCCGCAGCAATCTGTTCTTTTTCAGTAATGATTGCGTCTTTCTCCACGGTATGCCGTTCCTTCCAATCCATGATCAACCGAACAAACTCCGCTTGCCTCGCCTCAAATGCAGATATATCTTTCTTGATTTTCTCATTGAGCTCATCGAACATTCGACGTACTTCGAGCGCTTGTTCTCGTGTTTTCATGGCATGTTGACGCAGTGGTTCGATGATGCTCAGCGGGTATTGCGGAGGCGTGTAAAGCTCCGGCTCAACACTAGGTTGTCTCGGTCTCGCCGGCGTGTCAGGTAATGTAGGGATCAATGCTACTTCACCTTCCAAATCCTCACTGTCATTTCTCGATTCCAGACCAAGATGAATGCTGCTAACCAGCGAATCCTCATTATCAGTCACTTCAGGGCTTTCGCTTTTCGCGTCTTCGACAGAACCACCCATTCCAGCATTCAATTCGGGTAGTACTCCAAGCGGGAGCTCCGGATCATTCTCATCAGAAAACGAGTCACTGGTGACGGGGCTCGAGCGATCTGTTTCCGCCGATGGACTGAATCTAGACTCGCGCGTACTCCCACGCCGTCCCATATTCTTTTTCAATCGCTTGATTTCTTCATTCTTGCGAGTTAGTTCCGTCCTTGTAGTGGCCAACAATTCGTTGGCAGCCGAAATTTCTTCTTGTAATTGTTTCGTGCTGTTATTGCTTTCGAAGGAGTGTATTTCCGGAGACGAACGGGAAGGCGGAGTTCCGTCGGGAGAGATGAAAATCTTCGCATCCGCCGGCGATTGCAAAAATTCGCTTCCGCCACGCGAAATGAATCCAAGAGAGTTTCGCTTCGATTTCGGCGACCGATACGACTTGTTTTTAGCGGTTCGGAAGCCGTTCGAGCTAACCTGTCTGACCTTGACAGGTGTTCTTAAGTTCTTCGAATTGGGAGTGAGTTCTTTAAGCTTATCCATTTCTGTGTCTGGCGAGAATGTGTCGCGCACATAAATGACGCCACCTTCAACGGTTCTATCGTCGGTATCTGCGGCCTCGGAAAGTTTTAACACATGGGACTTGTCAGCAAAAAGCGTCCGTTCATTATTTTCGTCGATTACCAAGTACTGATACTCGATGAGATCGTAATCGTCGTCGATTTCCATCTCGAGCCGCCATTCGCCACCCCAAGTGCCATCACCGCCGGTTTGTAGATTCATTCGCAACGCTTTCGAAGTATCCCAATTTCCGAGCGCGGGGATGGCACCAAAAAGGTACATGTACGACTCTTTCAAGTCGTATTGTTGAGTGGAGTTCCAATGCAATTTGAAACATACACGTCGCACGCCGCCTTCCGATGTGTTAGCTGAAACAGGATCCACGTTATCCACATCAAACTTCGAACGCATTCGCTCCACCACCGACATGTTATCGTCGTGCGGTGCAATGGACCGACGTCGCGCTTGCCGTGTCGAAGCACGTCGGCCTGCTGCTACATCGCCAGATGGAACAAACTCACTTTCTTGATTGTTCTCCGCAATAAACCAGGTTAACGCGAGGAACGGCCAAGACCGTTGTAACGTGTCATCGCATACAACGAGGCGCTCGAGTTTCCAAGATATCCCGCGAGTCTTGACATTGTCGCCATGAGAAACGCGTACCTTGACGAGGTTGCCAACGAAGGGCGCATGAAAAGAAAATTCGATAACGGATCCAGGACTGAAGGCTTCGCGTTCGCTTGATGCGGTAGGCAAAATATAGATTTGAGTAGCCTTGACGGTCTCACTATTGCGTAGCGTAATAGGTTCGGAGACGCCACGGTCACCAAAAAGTTGAAGTTTTACTTCTTCGTTTGTTCCGCCGCGCTTCGTACTACCAGTCTCAACGGTGACGACGTAGCGATGTTCCTCCACGATATCGGGGCGAACAATAGAATTGGGATGCTTGGGCACGAAGGCCATGGTACACCGAGGAATGTGCGCTTGCGCACAACTCCCGCGGTGTCCCCACAAAAACGAGAGTCGAGGGAGATTCACAGGGCGCTCACGCGCAGCGGGTAGTAGAGGGACGGGTTGATGGCAAAAACGGGGGAGGAGCGATACGAGGGAACGTTACCATAGGCGTTCGAAGGTCACAAGTTGAGGGCAACACAAAAATTGAAGTTACTGGGAGCCAGGTAGAAGCAGCGTCGAGGATGGGCCGCAGAAGGAATTCGAAGTTGAGTGGCCGCAGCAACACACTATCGAGTACGTAGAGGATGCCTAGGCATACAGCGGCATCCGACATTTTTGCTCCGTGTGCATCGAAATGATTGGTCGATTTCAATGTCGTTATTTGAATTTCAAAAAATAGAATATGATACTGGCCCTCTTGTTTCCTTTCTCATTTTTGTCTGTAATGAATTTCTTCATTCTACGCGGTACCCCACTCCTCTAGGCGTGTACCAGCACCTTAGCTTGTACGAAACTACGCATTCGATATCTCATCGACTTGCGTGCGTGCGTGCATGAGCACTCTGGCGATGTGAACGAATACTGCTAGTCGGTCGAGATTCCTTACGTACAATCCAATCTTCTTCTTGTTCGTGGTTGAATGCGAATTATAATCGAGCGAAGCTAGGGTGAATATGATCAACGTCAGTGTTACCGACCGTTGGTTGGCTCCTATTTAGCACTGAGTACGCACCCCTTGTTCTAACAAACATACTGTACTGTACCATACAGACCCCTTTCTAACAGCTGATGGGGAAGCGTCATCCCAACTGTCGCGTCTGATTCCCGTTATCAATTTTTGTCTCTTTTACCTTCCTCGAAACAACCATCGCATGTTCATTGATTTGCTTGAACTAATGTGCTGGAAATTTACATTTGTACGCAAGTGTGAAAATCTGTTCATTCTTGGATCTTTTGACTGCCTTTTATGAAACGGTTTCTTCTAGAAAAGGACTGGGTGCGAGTAATATGCTTGCTCGCGCTTGCTTTGACTGTTGATTGCACAATAAACCTAAACTACTGGACCGTATCTTTATTTGGCAGGACAAACCGTTTATGACGCGTCTGTACAGAAAATGATGCTGCCTGGTTGTTCATAAACCTGTATACCTAAACGAACTGCTGAGAGTTCAGTTTTGTCTTCAACAAGCGATACCTAGGCATTCCGTGTTCTAGCATTCATTTGTATGTCTGTTTAACAAATTCGACCCATGTCTGCTTAATTATTTTTCTGTTGACAAGACAATTCTGTGTTTGGATTTTCGATTGCGTTTTGCTGTCAAGGATCGAGCTACACTACTCAGCAAGGAACTTGATTTCTTGATCTTGTAGAAATATCACTAACAATGATATATATTTCGATCCGCGCTACTCAATTGCCATTCTTCATTGCACGTTCTAGTTACATATCTCTCGCAGTGATGATACTCAATGTCAAAACTGCAATCAAACTGGAATTCAGCTTCATATATCCACAAAACCTGACAACTCTCAAAACATTTCAAATTCCTCATTTCGAACTTAAATTACAATAAAATATGAAATGTAAATGCTTTTTTAAGCGATGATATTTACAGTGCGCTACAAACATAATGATATTTTTAGGCATCTAGAACGCTTTAAATTAAATTAATTACTCTTTCATATTTATTTGACTCGGAGCTGTAGCTCTGCTGATTTTTTTGAAAGCCTGCCCCGTTCCTCGAAACATGATCGGGCGCGTAAGAGGGAAAAATTAGAAAAACTTAGGGAGCGACGTCAGAAAATCGGTACGTATTTGTTTGAATAATCATACACGTGCGATGGGAATCTTCTGTACTTCTTCAGCCCTTAACTTCTTACGGTTGTTTTATTAGGCTGAATACGATTCTCGGAAAGTAATTTTTCAATATGGATTTTGACCGCAACCAATTTATTCCACTGCCTCAACTTCGACTTGCAATTTTCGCAGTCGGAAACACCGAAATGCTTTACAAATAGATTACCTAGAGTCAATTTGGTTACTTAGAAAACTTCACAAACATGAATAAGTTTGGTAAAAATTGGAAACTAAGATATTACTGCAAAATATACACTTTTGTCAGGGAAAATACGGTCATATGAGTTTATGACTAGCGATTCATCGTCATAATCTATTTTTTCAGCGCGTGAAAACTCTACAATCTGCGGCAGCACTTTGATTATTATATACTGAAAAGGCAAATAGAACTCGTGGAAATTCAAGCACAGAGGCATAGGGTAAATAAGTAGTTCTTTTCGACTGCAATCGAACAAAATAACCGCAAACAGTAAACATCCAACGTAATCGGCTTTTCTTAGGAATATTTCGAATCGAGTTTTGCTGAAAATAACGAAACAGGGAACTTGAGTTCGTAAGAAAATCTCAGTGTCATCGCTATGCCGAATCCGGACAACAAATTTTGATTTGATTATAACTATTTACTCGTAAGATATTTCAGCTGAGTAAGAAGAAGAATTGATAAAGAAAGGCAAAAATGTACATACTCGCATCACAGGCAATGTATCTGACGAATTGGCCACATCGAAGTTTTTTTCGGCTTATATTGATGCACCGATGAATAATCATGAGGAAAAGATTGTAAAGTAGCACAGGTATCTGAATGCGTTTCATCCTGAATATGCGACGGCGAAAAATTATATTTTTTCCGAAAATATTAAGAGTTTTCTTCATGAATTTGCGAAAAGCCAATTCCGAGAGAAAACGATATACGTAGATGTCAAGATGAGAAATATTGGAAAAATAAGGCAGACAGTTGAAAGTGAGTGGGAGGAGAAAGGTAGATGAACCCAAGATTTTTAAAACTAAATAGAAAACTAGGTAATCAGAAATTTGAGATTCTGTCGTAGAAGCGCACTGATCGAACGAGTCTCAGAACAATAGGCAGGAAATTTTTAATGAAATCGAAAAAGTTTAAGAAAATTGAAGACGCAATGGAAAGGACATCGATACGAAGTATAGCTGAACTGTAAAATTAGAAATAGAATTCTTGAAGGAAAACTATTTTGGAGAAAGGAAAAATCAATTGGATATTGTACAACTTGAAACGAATTCTACAAGTCAAACTAGGTGTTAATCAATTTAGATTTTTATTAAAGGAACCGAGGCTGTGTTTATCGAACCCATAAAATTGCAAAATTAGGTGGTCAGTCAGGGCGTGTTCTCTTAGACGGACCTGGATGTGTGTGCGCAAATGCGCGCATTATTTTTGGATGACTTCCCAACTTTCGTGCACTATTTCAACGTACCTTAAATGCATTCCATAATTAGTGAATGGGTTTTCCAACCGATTTGGGGTTTACCAAAATCACCATTGCAATCGTACTTGCATCCGTTCTTACCAAAACACGATTTGGTTCTCCGCACTAATTGATGGATTAATTGTTCCGAACACAAATTTTGTGTGGACAATTGGAAAAAAAGATTGTGTACCAAATATAATCGGCACAGACTTCGATCACTTTTGTGGGACAACACAAAATTGGTCTGCACATTAGAAACGAGAACTATTTGGTTAGCTGTTTCTGTTGCATCCCTGCCACGTGCAAATGGTAACATTTGCAAAACTGCAAGTAATCCTTAGCACTTCTCCATATCTGAATCCACTCGCTAACAAAATCACGAATCACTTTGGGATCACTTCTTCTGCAGCCAGGGATGATTCAGCACGTAGCTCACTCTGCTCAACTACATAACAAGAACTATAGGATTCAGAAGCCCATCACCATTAGTTGGTTTACTTATAGCACTAATCAATGACATCTGCCTACTCCGCAGCTGGTTTGTTCTTCTTACTGTTAATAAATCTCGGCCTTCTAGGTTCGGGTCTCGATGTCGCAGCCGGTGGAACGGCTGGGGGTGTGTTACGCGTAGGGGGGCGATTCGCCAACGCCGAGTTCGTGAAACGGCGAGGTCTGTACGGTTCCTTCGCCGGTGGCTTAGGCTCAGGTGGCGCGACGTTATTAGACTCATCTAACAACGCGTACTTGGAACGTCCAGCAATAGGCACTAGAGTTTCCTTCTGCGTAGTGCTACTGGTTCGGCCGAAGGTTGCACCTCCTGACGTCCTTCCAGCTCCAGCACTGGACGACACACTCATGGGCCCGCCTTGCGATCGAGCAATGTCGTTACGAAGCGAAGGAGCAAGCGGTTGCGGACCTCCACTAGTGGTTCGAGCCATTCCAGAAGGTGTCTTGCCGAGACGCTGTTGCATGCGTTCCATTGCAGATTGCGCCTTAGCCTTTCGCTCCGCTTCTTCACGAGCTTCCTCTTGTGCGATTTGGTTTCGGCGTTCCGCCTCTTCCGCTGCACGGCGCTCGGCGTCTTCCTTCGCGCGCTCTTCTTCCAGACGACTACGTTCAGAAGCAACCCAATCATCAAATTCATTATCAACCTGCTCCATAAGATCGTCAATAAAGTTGCGGAATTCTGGGACAATATACTTCGTCTTCTCCTGATCCCGGAGAGCGCGCTCATGATATGCTTTGCTATCCTCCAATTCTTTTGCAGAAACTTCTTCAAGCAGAGATGACAGCTTCTTCACCTCTTCCCCGTGTGCAGCCTTGAGTAGATCCCATTGAGCCTCACGCATAGCACGTTCCACGTGATTTAAATGACTGGCGTACTGCTGAGCCTTCTTTCTGGCTTCTGCTGCTTGACGAATTTCAGCCATTTTCTCCTGCGTCAAACGTAACTCACGCGCAGCATCATCTTCGAGAATACTTCCACCCGGCACCCCAACACCTGCGCGCGCAGCTGCCTCATTCGCAGTTTTCTCCAGACGAATTTGGGCATCTCTCTGCTTACGAGCAATCTCTTCGCGCTTCTGGCGCTCTCTAGCTGCAGCCTTCATACGCTCCTCCTGCATCTTTCTCTGCCGAACAATTTCCGCACTAGCACGCTCGTGCTCCTCCTTCTGACGTTCGATCATTTCACGCCGCTGTAGAACCTTCTTCTGTTCCAACGGGGCAGCTTCCTTCGCCGCTGTAATAGCAGCCATTCGTCGCGCTTGCGCCTTCTTTTCCATATCACGAGCGACAGTGACGATTTCACGATCCGATGCTACCGCGCCCATAGCAAGAGATTTCTCGGTAAGCATCTTGCCAGCAATGGCCATACGACGAGCAAGACGGCCGAGCTGAGAACGCATACCATCCGTCGAGAATAGTTCGCTTTCGAAGCGCAAGCACTGATTCTGATGATCGAACCTGAGAGAAAGCGAGCGAGTTTTGAGGGCAGTAAGAGCTGTATCCTCAAGTTCCTGGAAGCTCGCAAACGCCGCCACTTTCTTGACGTCCGACATACGCATGATATCGTACACCCGACCAAGTTGTTCGAATAGGCGGAAAATCGCTACTCGTCGCACCGGGACGGTATACACATTCAACACTTCGTGTTCTTTAACGAAATCGAGAATCTTCTGGATTCTCTTGTTGAATTGCAAAGGTGCCATCTCACCCTCGAGAATGTCATAGAGGTCACTGAGTTCGGGATGGCAGGCCTTCAACACGCCCTTCGTCAGAAGCTCGCTAATGAGAGTACCGCGCTCCGCCGCAGACGTGTACCCGAGAAGAGAAGCCATGCGCATGTGACGTGCCGCATTTTCGCTCATCGGAGTTCCAAGCACATCGGTCATGGCACCATAAGAATCCGAAAGCACAGCCGACTGCGCATCGTACACAGGAATTGAAAGAGCTGCCAACAGCAATTTCGACGCCATAGTCCGCTGGTCGTTCTCCGACAAGTTCCTATTCTGACGAACGGAAAGAGTGTACAACTTGTACAGCGCATGAGCGTGGTAGAGATAATTACCAGAAACCCAGAATACCTGCATGAGCTTATCGTAGTAGATGCTCATGTGCTGCGGACGGGTCTTAGTTTTTCCCATAGACATGATCATGTGAATATCCTCAATGGTACGATAGGCCTCCTGCCAGTGCTCTAAGGTGACAGCAGTCGAAAGCTGAGTGAAGCGCGTCTCGAGGAATTTCTGCAGAGTATCCGAGTCTTGAATCTTCACGTCATTCGGAGTGTTGCGAGGATACGAAATGAGTTGGTTCAGATGTTGTCGTAGCATGTCGCAAAGTCGGCGGAACTCCATATAACGTTTGTATTTCACACAGAAATTGAACGCTCGAGTGGCCATCTCATGGTAACAAGTTTCCAACTTGTTGTGCGTTTTCACAATATCGAGGACGACACGATAAGTTTCCCACAAGAATCGCATCCACGGCACCACGAGTTGACGATCGACGCGTTCCTTGGTCAGGGGATGCCCAGCCGCTTCCAATAACAAAGTTTCAGGAGTTTCCATCGCTTCCTCTTCCAAATCATCTGCGCCTTCAACAATCAACTCGCCCACGGAGGCTCTAGCTTTCTCAGTTTCTTTCTCAGCCTGCGTCACAAGTGCCCGCACTACATCATCCAACGAAGTCACATTAGATTGCATGCACATTGCACGATACTTATGCAGCGCCTCCTTGACCATCGCGGGCTTGCGAAGCTGCACACTCAACTGCATCAGGCGCATCATGATGCCCTCGTACGTCTTGCTCCATTGACGACGGCGCGCCTGATTATCCGTGATGATCTCGTATAGCGCCTGATTGGCTTCCGCCGCCTGACCCACATCAACCAATTCTGTAACGCAAACATGTTAGAACCAAGCTGTACGCGATAGATGAGACATCAAGTGAAACGTACGTGCTGCACGACTGAGCGCATTTTCAGGGCGCAACCCGACATCGCGTCGGTCCCAACGCGAAAAACCGCCCCCACGAAAGTTGTTGCGACGTGTCGCTACCATATTGTAACGAAGTCGCACGCCTCGAGAACCACGTCAACGATGTTTTAACACTGTCACCGGAACTGAGCAGTTCGCAGAGTGGTCGGACGACGGCGACTTGGGCTGCGAAGATTGCGTATGATAGCGAAGCAGCTTTACTCGCAGCACTCCCTACACAAGTGTTATTTTTTGATTATATTTCAGAAACGGCCAAATTACTGTGTACCTGCGCCAATCCGCCATGCTCCAGCTCTGAAAGCGGTCGGCTGTGGGAAGTGGTTCTAAGAAACGGATCAGTCGAAATCAGTTTGAAGAAATTGTGGCGAAATGACAAACGAATCGGAACAATCGCCTCACGGACCAGGGGGCAAGTCATGGTCGATTACATCGGAGGAGTTGAAAGAGCAAGTGTGGCGTGGCCTTCTCGACATTAAGAACGTGTTTTTGTTCCCGTTGTGCAGCGGGATAATGACGGGTGTCGGGTTCGTCGCCGGCAAGAAGTTAGCGGAAGGCTACTTCTACGGCGGTTCGGCAGCTAAAAGTTCCACCAACTAACAAACTCGTATGTTGATAATACCCGCAATGACAAACGCTTGCGGCGTGGTAAAACTATTTCTTTTATTCCCTTTCGCCACACAGTCCACACCGAACATCCCAGCAGCATGCGATTACTCTCCTCGAAGTCTCTCCTGAATACTCTTCGTATCGCCCGATGACTTGCGTCCGAACGCAATTTCATTCAGCGACTGTCCTTTGCGTGCGTACCGCTTGCGCGCAGTCACCAAGAACTCGCACGGGCGATACGCCTTTATGGGCCACCACTTCACTACCGCGCCGAGGCCACCAATAACACGGCCCTCGCCGTCACAGCCGGGTGCAGGACCTTCCTCACGTCCGCAACCGGGGCATGGTTCCGCAGAGCATTTCAAAACCGCCCGCTTCGTAACTCTGATTGAAATCGGAGTAGAGGCAGTGAACGCGGTGATGTTTCGCCTGCTCGTCATTGTCGCCGTAAGTTGCGCAGACCAAAACGTTGAGCAGCGATGGGAGGTCAAGGATAGCGGAGGTAGAGACGCAGTATGATAATTTTACAATGCAACCTCGCGTGCAAGAACGATTCACGTGAGGAGAAACTAAATTTAGTTTCCTTGCGGATACCAGGCTGCAATGTACTGTTCGAGCAGATCGATGTATTTCGATGGTCGTGGGACGAATCGCTCATCGCTGTTGCGTTGGGCGTCGCGGAACTCCGGCCAGTCCCACCATCGCGCATCAGTCACCTCTTCCTCTTGCAACTTCAGTTCATCCAAACTCACTGCCTTCTCACGCTTGTATACGAAGATATCTTGCAGTTCATTGTCAATGAAACTACCAGACTTCACAGTACTTCCGGTGTTGTAGGAACGAACTTCGAATATTTTATCCAGTCCCGCACCATTGTCCAATGTCAGGCCGAGTTCTTCCTCCAACTCCCGTTCTGCACTGGAAACAACCTCATCTCCTGCAGTTATATGACCACCAACAGATACATCCCAGCGCCCCTAGAAACATTTGTGTTAGGCATCTCAAGACATCACAACCGTGCGTAGAATGAATTCTTACCGGAAATGTATCCTTCTCCTCGGAACGCTTCTGCAGTAACAACTTCGGAGGATTTCCCCGAGCAAGCACCCAGATGTGCACTGCACGATGCAAATCCCCATCACGGTGAACAAGGGAACGTGCTTTTGATACACCTTTCAATGAACCATCTTCGTTAAGCAAGTCAAACCGTTCTTCGCTCTTGGCTGCGGCTTGCGTTGACATTCTGCACAACGTCTTAGTCCCCCTAACTCGGAATCTGGGAGCGAATAAAGGTGCAAAGGATGTTAAAAGTCGCATCGCAACTGCAATCGATTTGAAATCTTCCGCCCAAACCCTCGTTGTGCTCGTAGGTCATACCACAGTGAAACTAGATGGCAATAAAATAACAAGTCTGTGTAATAGTGCTACTGTATGTGTACCCGGCAAGCTGAGAAGAAAAAAACTAGCAATGAAGGAGAGGAGATCAGGTTTCTCTTCAAGCTTCACCATATTCATCGTACACACAGAAAGCGTAGATAGCTGATGATATTTTTCGTTGCCCATGCAACAAGGACTGGTTTCAATCTTGTATTTCTCGTTGGTAGGGCGAATTTCTGGCCTAGTTAACACCGTGACATCCTGGTAGTCTCGGGGCTTCTAAGGGTGTTCAATGATTGTGAACAACCAGGGAAACACTGGGTGCGGTACATCTGCACATTACGCACTGTTCGCATGTCACCCCAGAAATTTAATCAATAAACAGACACAGTGAATGGATTTGAAATTTCAAAGCTATCTTACCTCCGCCAAAGGCACCCTCCCACAACCCCATCTCGCAACAAACATGGCAAGCGAACGAAAACCACCGATTCCCACATCTGTGCCCGACTCTACGCCAGTCTCCGTTGCAAGACGCGCTCAAGTAGAGGAAGTGAGAACTTTCACACCGCTTCGACGACGTGAAGTGGAGAACATAAGTGCAGCGCCATCGTCATCGACATCGACAGAAAGCCAAGAAGCATCGAGCGCGAATCTTATTGCGAAAGCAATTTCTTGTGCAGATGCCGAAATCAATGCTATACGTGGTAGCGATGAAAACGTTCCCGAAAACATAGTTTCTCGACTTGGATTATTCGCTGACAATGTGACTAAACGGCGTCTGGAGCGTGTGCATGCTGTCTCCTCTAGAAGAGATGGGACTGACGATTTGCGCGCGCGTGTTGCCACCGCACGCGAAGCCGCGAAACCTGCATTATCACCTGAGGAACGACGCAATCGTCTGGGGGAGTTGTCCGCGGAACGTTCAGCGTTAGTGGCCGACATTTTAGCGGCCACTGAACATACTAAGCACCTAGAATCGACGCGTAATGAGCTTGCATCCAGTGTGGCTGCACTGAAAAGACAGTACGAGGCCCTGAGACATGATGACGATGAAAGGCTGAGCTTTTACGCCTGGGTGAATGAACTTCTTCGCAAGACTACCGCCATGCGTATCTACTCGTCGCCCGACTCTGGCCGAATCAATGGATTCGTAAGCACGGAACATGACATAGTGAGCTTGGACATAGACCTTGAGGCCACATCACAATTCGACGCAGTGAACAAAATATGGAGCTATATCTCGGCTGGCGATTCGAGAACGTGAAACACGAGTCCTTTATTAAACCATTCGTTTGTATTCGAAAAAGTTGCGAATGCGCATCACCTGTGCAGCTGCGACTGCGACTATCAGTAGACACTCGACCAAGGCCCAGAACGTAACCCGTCTTCGGTTCTTGTCCGCCGCTAGCAGTAGTAGATTCGATAGTTAGATAAGAGTAAATTAGGAAAGATAAAGTGGCGTTGGATTTAGTACACGTACTTCTTTTGTGGTCTTTCTCGCGTGCTTTGAATGATTCGAGATCTACTCGAGCTGCGCTCACCAGCGAATTCAGTTTTTCCACACTGTACGCCATATCGTTAACATGTTCTATTGCACAACCACATCAGACACCCGCGTCAGTGATATCGCTTTCAAACGAATTCGCGTCGACGTCGCACAATTCACGTACCTTCCTTCGCAACTTCAGCCAGGGCAGAATCGGATTCAGTATTGACCCAGAATGAAACTTCTGTCTCGGTGTACGCGTTTTTGAAACAGAACGAGTATTCGCCGTCTTCCTCCGCCGTGAATTCGACACGTCCCTCGCTTTCAGCTTCGAACTTTTTGATTTCGCGACCGCTCGGTCCGTGCACGTGC
>JAAUYH010093997.1_pt1 | contig 21910 bp, 18 predicted proteins | sample 7278061 | NCBI WGS metagenome assembly JAAUYH01 (sample SAMN14350203, study PRJNA611818) | marine sediment metagenome | isolation source: surface marine sediment (0.6m) | place: French Polynesia: Moorea | collected 2018-08 | reverse complement strand
GTGTCACTCAATAGAGTAGACTCCTCTGGTACTGCCGAAGTGTGAATGTCCCTTGTAGAACACATCGAAGCATCATCTTCACGGTCGAAGTCAAAGGAGAACGGGTAGTGAAACCATAGGAAACGTCAGTGAGATTCATGCGGATGTGCTGTACCGGTAGTTCAAATTAGCACGCACATTGCTGGGTTTCTGGTTTTCATCTGAGGTCGTGCACTTGTCGGAACAATCAACTTCCGCAGTTGGGTCGGAGGTGTTGCAATAATCCCACGACAACCTCCAGTCCCACTCACGACGAGACGCCCGTCCGGGAGAAGATGGTAACAATATATTACGCGACATGCAACTTTCAGCTGTGCCAGCACACACTCATTTTCTATATCTACGACCGCAAGTGAGTTCCGAACTACAGGACTGCCGTTTTCGTCGTAAGCACCCCTCATTATACACAGAACACGGGCGTCATCGAGCAATATGGGTTGGAAGATTTGTAGATGAGCGCGCAGAATTTTCACGAGTGGATATCCTTCCTTATTACCGTAGATTCGAAGTTCTCCCCTGTCCCACTCATAATTTCCATAGTGACTGCAAGTGACGATGTATTGGTCCGAGATTGAACCACGGGGCACTTCTTGGTCATGATTAAGCACCGCTAGTCGCTTCTTCGTTTTTACGTTCCACAAACGAGCCGACCAGTCATTTGAAGTTGTTAGAATGGTGTCTTTGTGAAATGAAACACTGCGGATTAATTTCGAATGTGCCTTCCAGATACGCACAGCCTCATGCAAGTTGCTGCCTTCCACATGAGCGAAAATACACAGGTGCCCCTCTTCACTACTGACGGCGAATTCCGTATCATTGATTTTGCAGATGTTTGGGCTGAACCGAATATCCTGGAATGTGACACTTTCCAAACATTGCCCTGAGGGTACAAACCAGGTGGATAAAACTCCAGGCTTATGCCGCTCGACATATCCTATTACATTCTGCGCAACGAAAATAGCACTTCCGAAGTCGTCGCTCACCACACCGCTTCGCCCCGTGCGGAACAGTGCCCTCTTTCTCGCGTTCGGTACCAATGCATCGTCGCTTATTTCCGACATCGAATCTCGGTCGAGTAGCGTGTTGTCATCATCGTTGTTCAGCGTATACACCTCGAGTCCGTATTCTTTCGAAACTGTAGCCATTAATTCATTTCCCTGCGCGCTGACACCCCAAAAACACTCACGACTTGTACACAGTGACTCTTGATGTACGGGAGTGAACACGGCACTGGCGTCGGCACACGAAAGTGTTCTAATGGAACCGCGTTCCGCTTTGCGACGTCTTTTGTACTCGTCTTTCATCGCCGGATGAGAAGAATTTGCGGCCAGCAGTTCAACTGAAACTCGTATCGAGTCAGAAAAAGCAGGGTTTGCGTTGTTCTCAGGGAATTCATGAGGTATACATTTAGTACATTAACCGACACGTAACACGCACTCAATTTCCGCAGTGCCTTGCACGAAAGCGCTACTTTGGACTTCTTTCCGGCTGCATCGTCACACACAGTTGAGATTGAGTCACGATAACATTAGAAACAATTCAGCAGATAGACGTCATGCTACCAGACGAGCAATACTAGTTTCGAAATGTTGCATATGTACAGGTCCAATGTCTCACTAGTCGAGGTAAATGGTAAGAATGGTCGTTGACGCCAGTGAGTAATCTTGAATCTGGGCAATATTTGTTTCAGGAAAATGTGTGGAAAGAGGTTTCAACTCAAATTTCGGATAAAAAACTCATCAGTTCTACATCGCTGAAGAATGAGTAGACACCAAACTCAGTTGATTGGCGATTGAAACTCAATACGAAATCGGTGCGAATCAACCGTGAGGGTATGGAGTTGATTCGTACGAGTGAGCATATTCTTCGCCTCCGCCGTTCGGCTGTGCAATTAACATGCGAAGATGGCGAGCTAAGGGTGCAGTAACGTCAGGGTAAAACAAATTGGCTTTTACTGTCAGGGCGAGTATCAATAGAATTGGCGTATTGCAGAGAAATCTAATAGTTATTGTTAGGGTATCTGGCAGAGAACCCTCAAATTTCATCAATAAATAGCCTCTGAACTAAAGGGGGTTGGTTCTGTCTGAAACCTAAAAATTTAATCCATACTATTTGTCTAACTCGGCACTACATGCCGATAAAGGACATCTTGTGATCTAGATTTGTAGTAAATTTTATACATAGTTTTCTCCAGCCCATGACAATTAGTATTGAGGTGAATCTCAAAACTATCATACAACATTTAAATGCTTCTCCATTCTCTCAAAGGAAATAAAGCAGGCGCATGAAGACGTGAACGGTGTACTGAGGAATTAACATTAAGAACAAATATAGGCTAAAGATGATTTTCTTCTTGTGCACTTACTCTAGTATGCAAAACAAGCAGTTGAAATAAGTACTGGACCAGCTTTGCATCTAGTAGGGATCTGTCCAGTAGCTTAATCAAGGCATATCGGGAGACATTTTGTAGAGTGGATCACAATCTGCGCTATGACTCATAGAAATATAATTCAATAATAGGATTATTGAGAAGCCATACTAAAGTAAAAAACTCTGCATTATCCAAAGAACTATAAGCACCGTGTCTTTTATTAACAATAGCATGCAACTCGTATAAAGCTGATCGAAAACCATAGTGAACTTACATATCTAAGTCAAACTGGATAATAGATTACTGAACAGATTGCAGCTGATTCGATACAATGACAATACTAAAAACAGCACAGCAATTAAACGCAATGGCCTATAAATGCTACTGCGTGCATCATGTGGAGCAGTTATCTATTGCCAAAAGGGTTTCGTTAAATTTCATGAAACAAATTGACCAAGTTTGATTCAATTATTCAAGATAGCCTAAGGCAGAGTCAAACGACAGAATTTTCACACTAAAATAGTGAAGCATGAGTGTATATGCTATCAATAAATTTAGTTGCCCATATTGTGACTTTCATTTCGGCGAAAAGAAATACTATTTGTAGAAATCAGCAGAAAAAGTAAAGGAGCTTGTTTATTTAGCAGTAGGTTTTGAAAATGCTCGCAGAGGTATACTGAATGGGAAAGAAGTTATTATCGTTTTGAAAGCAAAAACATTATCAATATAATATATTAAATGTGATATCAATTTAATTGAAACGCCTATCCTGTAGATAACCGAGCCTCGGAAAATCTTATAATAGGGGACATCACTGCTTGGAACGAATTTCCAAAGCACGGAAATACTAGCGATTGCTTCTCTATTTCATTATAGTATGGGTCAAAAATAAAGAAGTTTCAGTTTGAGCTCCTACTCGTATGAAGCAAGGCGCAAATGAAGCTCGTACATACATGCATTTTTTCACGGATTGAAAATTTTCAGACAGGGATCTTATGAGTTTGCTGCAGCAGTGAAATAAAGGGCATCATCGAAACTTCTACATGAATATCAGGCGCTTAAGAAGATTTTTCCATTTGGGAATTCATAGACCAGCAAACAAATTTTCGTGGATAACATATTCAGTTTACAAAGCCATTTTTTCGCAGTATAACGAAATACTCAAAATGATTTGCGGTATTACAGTCTGCTCATTTGTTCACAAAAGGTGAACACGCTAGTACCTCAGGAGATTTCGATTCTTACCAATGTGCCTCTTAAATTCGTTTAATACGTAGCCCTCAAGTGCCGTGATAGAATATCAGAAAACAGATGACTACTGCTCGAGATGACACTCATTAAGATTGGAATTGTTCATAGTCGAATACTGCAACAAAATAAATCAATTGTTGATTTACAAAAATCGGTATTAGCTGGTACTAAGAAATAATTTCGAACGAATGATCCAATACTCATCGCAGCAAAAACACTCGTCCTGCTGCAGCTGGTGCTCAGAGCATGATCAGCATCGTGCCAACTTTTTATTTCGTGCGCAACAAGCAAATATATTCTGTCTTGATCCAGGAATCGTGCAGTTGATGCTGTACAGATTCACTTACAGCTTCAATTTGATCGACATGATCCGGAACCAATAACATCCAGTAAATTAAATTCTTTCAATGTTAAACTTATTTCCTGAAATTTTTCCAGTTTCGTTTTGCTTGCGTGAATTTAGACCGCCCTATACAGCTTAGCTTAATTTTCGAAAATGCAATAATTCTGAGGCTACAGCATTATGAAGATACAAATTCAATTTTCAAATTTAACTGTATTCTTCCGGATACCCTAGAACAATCATTGAAATTTGGGATTCCATTGAGCTCTGGTTCACACAGTGTTCCGAACTCTTCCTCGCACGACTTTCCAGTCAATTGACTCTGAGGATCTCCTGTTGCTAAGAAATGATACGGCAATCGTATAATGGATAGAATCGAATGAGACTCTGCATGTATGGCTTTGGATGATTTACGGGGATTCGTATGGAGAGACACTCACGGCCATCTTGTTAAGATTGTGGCGAAAGCTGAGAGATTGAGTTTTCAGGTCGATTATTTGACAGAGCCGTTGAATTCAGTCAAATCCCGAAGTGACAAATGAATGGCTGCAGGCTACAACGCAATCAATGTTTATGCGGCGGAAAACGAATAAAAATGAGGGAAGACAGAATACATGGGTGTCAAATCCAACGAAGCGATGATGGGTCATGTATTATTTGGAAATCTGATACTGATTGCCGCGTTAGATTGAAGAAACGGGGCGGAGAAGGAAATGAAACAAGCAATGTCTCAGTATATGAAATCACTAATCGAAAATCGATCACATTGAGAATAACAAATAAGTAACGAATTCATTATTAGGCTGACTTCAAATGTTTAATCCTACTTGCATTCAATTTTTGGAAAAAAATCAGGTGTAAGTTTCTGTTATCCGAACCGTTTGGAATTTTTTGCGATTCCTGATTGCTCTATGGGGCTATACCGGCACCACCCAACTTAAGCGGTGGGAAGCCGATAAAATCGAGCAGAAATACGTACAATAGAGATAAGATTCTGGGCTGACCATGCAACCGGTTAAGAAAAGATTATTTTTGAGACCAGTACTAAAGTATTTTGAAAAATTTCTCAAAGTCTTGATTCACATACTGCAGATGGCTGACCTAAGATCAGCCTATGGTTTGATGCTCACTTATGCTGCTGAAGAAATGAAAAACGATGTACGTGACAGGGCGAGAGCCTTGCACTATGGGAGAGGTGTGAAAACTCGAAGTGGACTACTGGATCAAAGAAAAAGCTAAGTTTCCAGTCATGTCGAGGTGCTGGACACTTGAAAAACTATTTCCCCCTTTTCTCTTATAGCAAATTGCATTAGATTCTTTTCCTCTCCCTTTTACTTCATTTATTTATTATCTTCCTATTTTTCCTACCAATTTCAATTCTTTTCAATTTCTAAATTTAAACATGGAAGCAGACCCTCTGAAGCTGCCAAGATTTTCCCCAAATCTATAAAATTTAATAGTTTTACCTACGACAAGATTCCCACGTGTACTATTTATACTCTTACATCGATGTAAGTATCGCATACACTTTAAGTAATCCAGGGGCGGCTCTTACGGTGAGCCGCGCCCCATTTGGAGGTGACAACTCTGTCTGTCAGCAATGTTGTTCTGTCAGAAGGGTTCACACTGGAGACTAGCCGCTATCACAGTTATTTTTCTATCATCCCTGCCTGGCAATATATAGAATTATTCGGCCACCAATTTCTCGGTCTGTTATATATCAGCCTGAGACGCCTATCCTTGTGTATCTAACAATGTGCTCGCACAAGTATTTTCACTGAGGAACGTTGTTCAGTTTACAGAAAAAGGCTTGATTCCCGGGACACTTCTGAACGGCAGGTAAGAGCATCTACATGTTGCTACCATGCCCAGGAAAATGGATTTGTTACATTCGGTATATTCCAGTATCTACTATGTCTTCTTGTACCTCGACTACATCTTCTAATGATCAGTTTACGGGCTACTCAAGAATGACTAACTCAATGCATAATTAAAAGACCTGATTGCATTGAATGAAGTGGAATTGGATGCCAATTTGAATCCATCAATTTCGATCGATTTTACCCCCAAACTTGCCTTTTCACAAGTACATCTCCCTTTTAATGATGATTCTGCTTACCCATAGTCTCATTTTATTAATGGGAGGAAAATAATGTCAGAATTCATATGTGTCATCAGCAATGGCGCGGCATCATGCCACAAACCTGGGCAATAGATCTTGAGTCGATCTTTCAAGGAATCTAAGGCGGTGCCTCTTGTCAAGAAACGGACCAAAAACTTCCTTGCAAAAGGTGTTCAAATAATAGCCACTGGTTTTCGTTGGATGTGATTCATTTTTAAGAAACGATCGCAACATACTTTTTTAAGCATACAAAGAGTACATTAGGGCATAAAATAATGAATGATACATGTGATTTAGTTATTGGTGCTGGATTACATAAGGAATGCACGAGAAAAATTTGTTTTCGAGAATTTTCATGTATTTTTAATTAGAAAGCAATTGATTACTAGTCAATTTGTAATGTAATGCTTGTGAAAATTGTCAAGTAACAAAAATATCGTTACACAGACATGAGAAGAAGTATAATTATTGAGTATAGCTTTTTAGCTGCTGTACCGTTCGAATAAATCAAAAATTGAAAAAATGAAAGTACTGATGCTCGGAGAACTCTGTGAATAATATGGTGCAGCAAGAGTTCAAATCTTGTTTCACATGCATATGAGAGGAACCTTCTCACTCGCTCAAGAACGGTGCAAAATCCCTTATACTGACTAACAATGGAATCTTGGCGAAATTGAGATACAAAAGAGCACCCGAATATCATTGGTACTGCTTCAAATGAATTGCGAAATTGATTCATTACAGAAACGGAAAAGCTTTGGTGTAGAATTGCCGATCAAATTGGCCTTGCTTCCTTAAACGGTACCAGGAATAAATCAAGAACTGGTTCATAATTTTTCAGGAACAAGAAATTATATGGTGCAATCCTCGATGGAAAGACACACAATAACAAAAACTTTGGTAGAGGCTATTGTAAGCGTGGAAGTCAAAGAATAATATCCACGGTGTTTCGGCTTTGGCCGAGCGATTCTTGGTGAGTCACTGGGAAATCGAGAACAACTGCCGGCCCCAGGATAGCTGAATAGAATCATCGTTTGCAAGCTTGTTAACCGTCCGAGAACTACTGCCGGACTCCTACAACGGATGCTGACGCGTTCCAGTTGTAATAAATGGAAATGCACTCGTTCCTTCCTGGGCAACGCAGTAAGAAACCTCGCAACAAAGATGGTTTAGTTAAAGCGTTGAGAAGAGAATGACAAACGATTCTTCGATCTATCTTCCTTATCAGCCAGCTGGTAAGAACTTAAGCCAGTCTACTAGGTAGGCGTGAAAACTGAGGCCCCAAACTCCTCTGGTTTACTTTTCGCCCGGTTATTTCATCTAATATTGCCCACGATCACTGTAAGGCTACTCCTCGTCAATTAGAACCCACTAATTCAAGCTCTTCCTGAAATAGAATTTTCTCAGTTCCGATGTGAATGATCTAGCTTTCCCTCAAATAGCTGTAAGTCCAGCATCCGGTATTAACTTGTCAGAATCAACTTTTGATTCACAGGACTCCAACTTTGGACAGCCAGTCGATTTCTGCATCTTAATTTGGTCTCTTCATGCGATGTGGAAAATAGGTTCCGCCTCCAAGGAGAAGAAAATTTGTTTTCATGACGTTATATTCATGATGTGGTCTACGAGAACGATAAAAACGATATGATTATTTTGCGCAGGGAATAGATAGATTTTTTAGAACTCTATTTTTCCTCACTTCAATCGTCAATGAGTACAGAAGAGAAGCAAAAATAATTCGTTTTTAAGAATCGGCAATTTTTATGAAGACTTTTTAGATGCGATAAAATAATTCGTGGAACTTGAATCAAATATTGTGCCATCTTGTAGCCGAGAAAATGGCGAAAGCTGTACAAATGATCCGAGCTGAAAGGAAAAAAATTCTTCTACAAATGCTCCGTACCGCACCGTAGGAGATTATCAATAGATTGGCAATTTTTCATGATAAACAATATTTTATTGCCTAAGTTGATATTTACCGGTAATCTACAGTCTTTTTCAGTACAACTTATCCCATAACGGCCTATCGTACCAAGTTGAGGTGACCCGTGATCAAGTTTCTAATCAAATCAAATTCAACAATCTTGTGAGTTGGACTCGCGCGCTGTCTACAATAAGTAAAAGGTCAGAAAAAGAATAATTTCACAGTGCAGGAATAGAAAAGTCAAACTCAACCGAATTTCCTAGACAAGCTTGCGTTGGATGAACTGTCAAACGAAACTGGACTAAAGTTGCAGATTGAACTCGCTGGCAGAATAATTCGAATGCACCTCAATCAAAATGGCAAGACAAGCTCGTGTAGTAGCGCCAGTCGCATTAGGCTCAAAGAATGTGGCTAGACCAAATTGTCGTGTAACTTCCTTGTCGACCGACTTAACAAATTAAGGTGGGGGTCTGCCTCGTCGTCAAGTCCCTAGAAGACAAGATGACGGAGGCGGTTGTCGTGCGACTACTCCGTAGAAGAGTAGACAACGGTCGACGTGGAAAGGTGGGCCAAACGTAGTTTGCTAACCCCCAATCCGGAAATACAGCACAACACTGCCGTCCGACGAGATTTCTCTCGCTGCCGCTTCAATGCCCACGGGTAATGGTACTCAATGGAGTTTCAAGCCAATGGCAAGGAAGTTAGGGTAACTCTCTCGGGATCTTCTCTGATCTGCTTGTTAGCTGTTTATGTAATATTCTTCTGTGTTTCCCGACGACGGTGGAACATCACCTTTATTCTCCTGTGCTCAACAGACTGAATAAATTATAGCCAATAAGAATTCGTATCCGAATTATGTAATCAGTGAACTGACTCAATCTAGATGCGACATTCCCGCATCCCAAAACAACTTCTACTCCATAACCCAGAATCATGCAGTCAAGTCACTTGGCATAAGAAACTCAAGCCATAGTTGGAATGAGCAGTCTGTAGACATTCTAGAAAGTCGACTACGACACTCCAGCAATTTTCGAGTTTGAATGACTTCAGTCATTCAATGTTGTATCACCTCATGGTCGACTATATGGTGTCGGAATTGGTTAAATTCTGCTCTATTCAAACTACTGGAATCAACTTCAACCTGTGGACGTTTTGCAATTTAGGAGTGAGTAATTTGTTTCTGTAATGAATTCCGATTTATATGAGTCAGATAACATTTCCGTTCCCGCAACAGAATTTGGTAACCGTGTTGTCATCAATCAACTGTTATGTTGACATCAATTCTTGCATCCATATAACGGCTGGTGGAAACTCGCACACGCACTTGCGTCAGTATAACGATCATGCAAGCTTTCCAACGGCTTTGCTTCAATCCAACTGTCATTCAAACTTGCACTACAGCCGTGCTTCGATCCAACGGCCATTGCACGATCTCAACGGTCATTCTTCGATCCAACGGTCGTTCTAAATTTGTAAACTTGCTGATGTGTGCAACCGTTATGCCAACTCATGGCTGACACTAGATAGCCTATATAATTAGAGAAGCATTCCGAAGTAAAACTCAACGAACTCGTCACCTCTCAACCACCCATCAATAACACATGCTCGTCGTTTGACATTCCGTTCGTACGAGACTTTCATCACATATAAACCACGAACTTGGTGCTGGCTTGAACATGTTTGTCGTTAATACTGCGGCTAACGCACCGCAACGCCTTTCTACTTTTGTCAAGTCGTCGGCTGGGTTCGAGTCACCTGATATCCACACAATGTGATTGACGTCACATCTTTCGTATGCTTCATGCATCAATGGCAAATCAATTCGCAAGCCCTTTTCAGTCGTTTTCACAATCTGATTCACAGACCGTACAAAGTTTGGGAGTCCGTGCAGATTGTCATTCGACATTGTAATTTCCGGTCATCCATTGCAAACTGTCTTTCAGGCAGTAGCCAATGTCAAATACGTCAACCATCGCTAATATTTCTGTTGCCAGGACTCTCTTACATACGCGCTTACTCTTGACGGATAAGTAATGGATGACGTTCTCCTCCCCGCTCAATTCGTTGCGCAACATGGCAACCGCGCCTAACTGTGACGTATCATCTTTGTTAACAGCGAATGCCGCATCAATGCAGACTACCAGTTTGATAACGTCCATCGGGATATTCACATACGTTATCCATTGATGGACGGTGCGGTCGTAATGTCTTTCCGCAATTTTTGCAATATATTCATGGCTGACGACTTATTTTTGTCGTACCGACTTTCGGTGACTTGTGCAAGATTTGCGACTTAGACAAGGATGTCTGGTTTAGTCGAATAAGCAGCATAAGCAAATTGTGCACATATGCTTCGGAACTTGTTGAATGACATATTCTATTTCAATGAGAATTTCGGTATACCACCAATGTATTCCGTTTGTTCTAACGCATAACCGTTCGGTCGTTTCTTCACATGAATGCCATTGAATTTCACCTTGTCATGCAGTGCAGCTTTTCTTCCTTTGTTGGGAAACTCACAAGATTTTTTAATTCCTTTTTCCAAGAACTCGGGCCTTCCGGCGCATAATGTGTCGGCAGCCTGTAAAGATTGCAAGCCCGTTCTTGTATTGCCTTTCATGGAGTATAAAATGCAGGGGTCCATCGGCAATAGTAGCATATCCAATGCCATTCGATGATAATCCAAGTAGGTTTTGAACCAATGCATGAGCGATTCCGGCATGCCGTACAATGGTCGCATGGCTTTCAGGACAGACATTTTGTCCAACTTCATCTCAGATTGCGCCTTCATGTAGACGGTACGTAGCAGTTTCGTCTTCGACATCACGAACGCTTTCGTCACATCTCGTGTGAACGTATCCAATTTCAAAGAAGCCGCAGTGCCAATGAGTAGGCGAAGTGATGTACGTTTCAACGTTGGTGCAGCAGTGAAAAGGCCATGATCTTGGTCGTTGTATACTGCAGCGCACAGTCGTGACCTCTTAGAACCGTCTGGTTTCGCCTTGTCCACAAATACCGGTCGGCACATTCGGTGACTATCTGATTCTTGCTTGTAAAAAACTTCAAAACAACCCTGTTCCTGAAGTCCGTTGATTTCTTCAAGTCGTGATGACCGATACATCTCAGATAAAGTCGAATGTGATTTGTAGCCCTTCGATACTTCTGTATTTCGGCGGGCAGCACTTTTTGAACGCGTCACTATTAGAAATGGTACCTTCGTTACCTGTTCACTTGGAGACTTTCGTTCAGTCAATTGACAGTCCTGTTGAGTTGCTGTCCAGTAGGGTCGCACCATGTTGATTGGAAATGTGGATATCTTGCCGCTTGGTAGTGTTACATCTACATCGTTGTGATGTACTCGTACGAGAGGATAAATTTTCCGTCCGTTATTTCCACGATAGACGCGTACATCACCGCCAGGTGGCACGAGACGGACCTGTTCAACTTCCGAAACACTTGGAGAATTCCGAACACGGGTGCTTTCACGAATTGTAGGTCGTGCATTTTGTCGAATGGCCATCTTGGCGCACTCACGAATAATATCTGCCTGCTCGGCCATGGTACCACGGGGGCCTGCTCCAGGTATCTTAGGATACACGCGAAAAGCTAAAGTGGTTGGAGAGATGCCTGAATTGGAGTTCGGCGCATCGTTCACTGCACGGAATGTGAGCGATCGACGTTCTTCACCGCGAATGCCTGGTAGGTCCAACTTCAGCTCTTCGTATATAGAACGCAACGTGGCATGGTTTCTCTCAATCCTTCCAACCCTGACATGTGCTTCCGCAGGACATATCTTGACTACGGCTCCCATGGCGTTTTCCTTATAACGAAATAATTCGGCGGTGAAATTGGTGCCCGCATCAGCTTCAATGAAATCAGGTGCGCCAGCGTAGATGTCTATCCAGCATCGTCATAAGACTTTCCATGCTGTTTCCGCGGTCATCTTGTTTAAAAATTGACCACTCTGGAACCCGGTCCCCATAGAGATGACATTTAGAACGGTGCCGTGAACAAGTTTGACAAGATCCACTTGCAATATGTGGTTGAACTTTCCAGTGCAATTTTTTGGATAGACAATAAGAACTAACGCAGTCTTTTTTTCGTCATTTGACATGGATGACATGTCTTGATAATGTTTGTCAACTGTTTTCTCGTATTGGCTGGCAGGTCAACCATATCAGCGGACTCAATGATTTTCATCTGCTTGTCGACTGACGAATGTCCCAGATTTCTGTGCATCGTTTGCAGTTGTGCATCAGATAAATAGCCAGGTGTGGTGAAAACCAAGTGAGGGAGATTGTTACGCATCTCAACTGGCTCGCTGTACCCATCATCTGATCGATCGACAACCTTATGCAATGTGGAATAATTCAAACCTAAACTTTCCATGTCGCGATGACACAATAAGAATGGGGAACATCCCGGAACAATATACACATTGACATTGTAGAGGCGACTGCCATAGTAGAAATAGAACAAGATGGTGCCCAACGTCGTAGCCGTTGCACCAAGGCCTTTAATACGTCGTGCATTTCCTGTTATGCCGACGAAGGTTGGCTGTGCACTTGCAATGCGAAGATAATTAGTCAACTGTTGCCCGAACGTCGATAAAATAGACGACCCTGTATCAATGATAGCGGAATCCACTAGCCAGTCGACATCCCTCGTTGTGACTCACACTGCTGCAATTGCTCTTGCCGACGATATGTAAGCGGACGCTGACTCGTCATCTTGTCCTTCGCTTCCAATGTCTTCGGTGCCAAGTGAGTCGTCTGACGATGAACCACCCATGGCGGCAAACATTTGAGCGACATTCGTTCTGAAGTCTTTGTGCTTGCTAGAATGACATCCGGTCTTGTGACAAACAATACAGACATTAGATGGAATGCGTTTTCTTTGATTCCAACGGTCGTTCGACGCTCGTCCGCATCCTCTGAATTTTCGCCTCAGATTCTGACGGTCATGGTCTTGCGTTCTGAGCCGTCGGTCTACATAATAGGCAACTATCTTTTCCATTGAGGCGAAAGTGTCAACCACATCGACATCAGCCTTATACACTTTTGAAGATTGTGAACCTCTAATTACACGCCTATCCGCTTCCAGCGCACTTGAACATAAACATGTCATTCATGTGGATTTCGACATACTGAGGTAAATGTTTCAACGTCTCGTACCGTGGAGATTGTCCTTGCCATGACAGCTGCGTCACTGCCTGGAACAGTACGAATGTCTGCCAGTTCGGCTATTACACGTAGTAAGTCATTAAGACATGCTCAAACGTTGTACTTGAATTTTTGAAGGCGCGTCTTTGTTAGATAAAATCGAATGGCAAGTCATGCCAAATTTCATCGTTCACTCTCTTGGCACGTTGGTCGAGGAAATTTTGCTCCAACATATTGATTGCTTCATTTGTAGATTTCGCGCTTTGCTTGATGACATTGGTGAAGTAAATTGTCGCTTGACCAGATAAGAATGTTGTTGGAATTATTTTCATCATCAGTGCCGTATCTGCCGTGTCGACACCACTCAAATCACACGCATCTTTGAACAAGTCGAACCTACGCCGCAAAGGCTCTTTAGGTCCACCAGAATACCTTAACTCACGACCGAAGATCTTGGAGATGTCGGAAGGTCGAGAACAATTTTGCGACAAATTGTCTAGAGTATGACACGACTCGCCGTTCATCGGCACGTTATCAAGATGGACATCTTCAACTGAATTTCTTTCTCTGTCATTCGACATCACTGCAGCTTCACCTGGAAATTCATGGGTGATGAGTGGTTCAATATGAATTTTGTCCGGGGGTTCCTCAATGTTCCTTTGGTAATCCTCAACAGCGCTATTACGATAATCTGCAAGTGCCTTTGAAGTTCGTAGGCCAGGGGCCTTATGAATTGGTGCACCACTGTCGGCTAGACTGTCACGTATACTTTGCAGAACCACGAAAGTGGTCCTCGGTCCATTGGAGAAAATTCGTATGGAACATTTCCTCCATATCCTTGTATTCCCCATTTGTGTAAAGGTCACTAGCCTTCGCGGCAAACTCCACGAGTTCCTTCTTGTCCCTCAAAAACGGGTCAGCCAAAGTGCCATAGACATCGTTTTCGTCAAATGACACAGTTTGTTGGTCAACTTTAGCTTTCTCTTCCGCAGCATTGCCGCTTTTTTGATTTTTATCGTCAACATCTTTTGATTCATCTCCATTGGATTCCTGCACAGTATTGTCATTCTTACTAATACGACTCGCAACCAGGTTTGCCAGCACATTTATTATCTGCTCGTGTCGTTCCTGCGCACGCTTTTCATTTTCGACAATAACGTCGTACTACTTGTCTAAATTAGACGACTGTCCATCATTGTTATCTGAATTTGACATAGTTGATACAACAAATGAAACACAATAATTCAACCCGAAATAGTCACTCTACTGCAACAACAGATTCACAATTGGTAAATGGATCCGAAACTGATCAGTGTCGTGTAACTTCCTTGTCGACCGACTTAAAAAATGAAGGTCGGGGTTTGCCTCGTCGTTAGGTCCCTAGAAGAAAAGATGACGGAGACGGTTGTCGTGTTACTACTCCGTAGAAGAGTATACAACGGTCGACTTGGAAAGGTGGGCCGAACGTAGTTTGCTAACACCCAATCCCGAACCACAGCACAATTCTAGCCAGAGCAGTGATTAAGAGTCGTAGATTATTTCATTTCAACGATTCTAGCAATGAAAAATGAGCTATCCCGAAACGGTTGGAATAAATGCACGGCGTGAGCTGCAAGCCATAATTACACTCCATAAAACTGATGAATGCTGGGATGCCACTGACTACTGCAGGTTTGTGCTCTGTAGATCAAACTTGTACCGTGACGGCGTGTGCCTTTTTGAAAGAGGAATTCACAAGAGAGCAATCATGTATGAAGCATTTATTACTTAGTTTTTGAATTCTGAATCAGCGAAATGGGAAACAGCGATTCCCGGGAATTAATACAGTGTTGTATAAGTCTTTATTATGAATTTGTTTACTGTGAAGCACTTTCAGGTCACCAAAAGTGTAATGTAGCGGATGGATTGGCCGACTTGGCAGGCTCGTCGTCTGAGCCGTACGATTTTCTATTATGCCGGCTCAAACAACTATGCACCACATTTTACTTGAGTGCATTCCGTCTAGCAGATCAAGTTGAATGTTTCACTGACTATTCTTCCGTTACAGACAAATCGACCTCCCTATCCGTGCGAAAAATAACGATCGAATATTGAATGATGAACGTGAGTTGGCCACCAATCAGAACGCGGAGCGGAAAATGGTGAGAGTCAAGACATGTTCTACCTGCAGTGAGGACTTATCTAACAGTGTCGTAGAATTTTCGCTTGATCATCTTTGCCACATTCTGTGTCACTGAGACTCTTGAATTATTTAACACAAACCCTTGATGTGTATAAAAACAGAAAATCAAGTTCGTGATCGAACCACTGAAAAGAGTTGAAAAAGAGCAAGGATCTGTTATTGAGATAAAGACCGTGGAAAATCGTGTTCGCGAACTAGTCAAGAGGGAAAGCTAGCGAGGCGTATGATTTCTGTGTTCGTTGTTTGTCGTTCACCTACTACATCTGAAAGTGGAAAGATTGCGAAAAAATTTTGAACATAAATCTGACTAAGAAAGAAATGCGAGACTAAGTAAAGACGAATACAACAAAGATTGTTTTCGATACATTCAGAGTGAATACCGGAAGTGGAATGCTGATGAAAACCGAGTAAATAATGAATATGTATTATTCTTATTTGATTTGCCTTGATTTTCTGCATTCCTATTGCCTTTAGCACATCCATAACTCAAAAAAAACAGATTGCTTCATCTAGATGGCTTAGCAACTTGTCTCGGAATGTCCTTTGCTTGCGATCCAAAAAGAAAAAATTAATATCTCTCTATTAAGAGTGCTTTCGATATCAGATGCCAGTGCTGTTTAGAGCTAGCTATTTCCAAGACTTACTATACTGTTCCTGCTTTGGAGTAGTAGCTACAAATTTTCCGCCTTAGAAGGCACGAGCAACATGCTTCCAGCGTAATGTTTTAGGATACGATTTTCAGAGAGGTTCGGTAAAGGCAGACTTCTGTCAGTCAGCTGGCGCTATTTAACGTCTATAGCGTCCTAAAGCATGTAAAAAGGATAAGTTCAGAACCAGAACGGAGAGCTAGAGGCTTGATGTCCCAGATTTCTAGTACGATTCTGAGCAAAAAGCGAATAATAAACTCTTTTTGTCCGATAACTTAACTGCGACGATCAATATCGATTCAGTTTCAACTGGAACCATAAAAATCGAATTATGAACCGACAATTGCTAATCTTCGCAAACAGTCAAAATGTTTCGCCATTTTTTCTTTATAAATTCACTGATCAATTTCTTCAATTTAGCAACAAAAATACCCGAAGCTTCTTTCCAATTGTCCAAGTGGTGTATATGCTTTTGTTTCCATATTCAAGAGGGAAAGCTAGCAATCCGATCTGACAGTTAAACCAATAATTTCTTTTATGGTACATTTTAAGTAAAGCGAAGGGATGAGATCAATAGTTCGAACGGAACCCGTCTAGTTTGTCTGGAAAAATGTTTCTAACGAAAGCTATTCAAAATCACCGCTATGTGATGGAACAAATTACTACAGCTCATCTACAGTTTCTTCTAATTTGATACTGTATTGCGTTGCACATTTCTCGAAGCGCTTCGACTAGAAAATTCATAGCCTTTCGCAATAAAATCAAATTCATGGCGACGTGAGAGACTTGCCTATTTGCCAATATTGGCTTCAGGATTTTTGGTTAGTCTTGTAGTAAAATGGTAGCCACATTCGAATTTTCGCATAAAATTTGACTCAAATTATTTAAATCGAGGTTGAAGATAGTATGAACACTCTTTAAATTTATCTAAGTAACTTCAAAATAGCTTTGGAGTAAAGTTCGCTCGGTATTAGAAGATGATTTCAACTCTGCATTATGAATGGTGAAAACCCTCATTCGCTTGTCACTTCGAACTCTACAATATACAAATTTGTTATCCAGGAAAAACATAGGAAACCCTACCAAACCACAAGAGAACTTGTTCCTTTCTCAATTATGAACTTCGTCGATACATAGCTTCAATAATAGATATATGTTTGAGAGGTGCAGGTTCATAGAGTTTGCAGTTGAGCGAAGGTCGAATAGGCTTTGGGCAGCATGGCAATCCTAGTTTTTGGAGCAACAAGCGTATATTTCAAAACGACATAATTACGAGGGGGACACACTATCCGGATATGATATGAGATACAGAAGCATGGATTGGACGCATAAGAGAATTTGAGAGTATTCTTAGATATATCACAACTAGTGCTGTTCTGCACATGCCTAATCCTCTGTTCAATGAATTCTAACGGTACAACTATAAAAGAGGAGTTCGAATGAGAATTTTAACAAGAGTCAGATACAGTGTACCCAAATACTTTCTCTTGAAATACATGTAGTGATAGGAAACAGAAAGCTAGGAGCAACATTCAAACCCATTAGATACGGATTTTGTGGTGCTTCGCAAACGACAATGCCACTGGTGGTGTACAGGGGGTCCAGCAGAAGTAGAACATACCTCATTAGAACTGAAGTAAATGTATTAAATTACCCCAAAACCCTATCAAATTCTATTGGATTTTAGCTATTTCAAATTCAATCAAAACTTTGTAGAACGTCCATCATTGTTGATGACCGCGTTGATTCGTGCCGGCATAGACTTTACTAACTTTAGAACGAATGCATTAGGTAATTCGCCCCATATTGTGCACAACAGTTGAAATAATGGATCTGGATTAGAAGGATAGATAGATCAACGTCGTAGTTTTGCATCATTACACCCCAAACATTTTGGAAGGGATTGAGATATGGGCTTTGATCTGGCCACACACATTCATCTCTGTGGAGGCCGCAATTGTCTTGCTGGAAAACAACTTGCTTCATTCCACCATGACATTCTACTGCAAAAGGTTCAAAATCTTGCTTCAATATATCATGTATTTGTACATGTTTAGTGCTCTATTGATTCGTACGAGCAGTGTCCGTCCACGTGCTGAAAATGCAGCCCAGGCAGAGGTGTATAAGTAACCAGATTTGAAAGTAGGTAGCATATTAGAAGGTAGATAACGTGTGTTAGCATCTCGCCAAATACGTGCGCATTGTTTCAAGGGACGCAAAGTAAACCATGGTTTATAGCTAAAGATGACACTGTTCCGCTCTCTTATATAGTTTGCATCATTTGCAGGCGCCCAATCCACCCTTGCATCATGTGCATCGCAGACAAGTATGGTTTAGAGACAGCCACGTAGCTTCGTATGCCTCTTTGATTCAAATATTCTTTAGCATCATTCTTGCTTATCTCCATTCCTATATCTGCAGTAAATTCAGCAACAATTGTATGCAATGGCTTGAAAAGACTGTTAAGTGCATACTTCAGCAGAGATCTTACATTTCGTTCGGATAATTTATCTTTTCTGTTTCGTTTTTGTATTGTTCTCGTAGGTGTAAGTCTTCTTCTGCGAAAAATTGACACTGCAGGCCTTGGCATATTGCAGTGATTCGCAATATGACTGTATCTAAGACTTGGGTTAGCCATTCTCACAATATAGCGTTTCTACTCCCCAGGTAAATCTTCAGAACCTTTTTTCCTTCCCATCTCCTCGTTTGATCTAGGAAAGAGTACCGCTCCCAGCAATATTTTATTAAAAATATTTACGGTGCAGTGACTGTTTTACCTTAATTTGATTGAATAATTTACTTAAAACTAGGGAGTTTTTATTTTGCTGGGCCCTACAGTACACCTCTAAGATGAGAGGGCACCGCAGAAGAAACAGTATTCTAACAGAACCGAATATCGTGCAGTTTTAGTTTGTGGGCACTTCCGATCCGATGGGGTACCTATTTTACCGTTTTCGGTATTTTTAGGACTTTATGTTGCATTTTTATGCAGTATCACTATTTCACTGCGTATCATTAGCAGTAGTCCTGGGAATCCCTGGAGTAAATTGAAGGATCTCTCGGCCCAAAACCCACCCGCCAGCGGTATTCCTGGTCATCTTCTCCAACAGCGTGATTGTTTTCTGCTCCTTTTTGACGCACTCAAGGGACCTTGCGCGTGTTCTGGATATTGGATCTACCCTCCAGACGGTTCCGTAGGCATCCAACCTACTTTCGGGTAGTCTTGCTGCGTCTGTGCCAAACCTTTCTTTGATTCCGCCTCACAAACCGCCAGCAGGTTGGTCATCAACGCTAGAAATTTTGCCTTTGTTGTTGTGAAAGCCATGTAGTCTCCCTCACTCGCTCACGACCGACTTCGCGTCTACTGCTGACGGTGGCCGTTTCCCCTCTGGGCTTGACGGTGGCGTCTCTTTTCCTATGGAGGGATTTCACTACAGATTGCAATTCACGATGCGCGTATATAAAGAATTCCTTCAGATTTTTACCCAGTCGTGGCAGAAAAGAACAGAGCAATATGCGAGGGATTCAACAAGCAATGGAAGGAACTTAAGCAATATGTATCACGGACAGATTTGTACTAGCCATCGCAGATCTCACAAAATTATCTTGTTTTTTTGTACTCACATGCGTTAAGTGCTGACATGCATCTAGTGCTCATGTGAATGTTATATAACTGATAAGCATCCGGGATTGCATTACGATTCGACATACGAGGAATATATCATAGTGCTACTGTCTTAATCGCCAATTCAATCATTCGGGCAGGCACAAGATTTTCAAGAAACTATGTGCAAACTCCACTATGTCCGCCCAGATATCAAGAAGAACGCGAAGCGCCTGTATTCATATGTGAACCTTACATTTTCGCCCTAACAGAGAGAACTGAGAGACAACAAGTGAGTTCGAATTTGAAACCGCACTTGAATCGCACAAACAGCAATGAACTGTGCACCACTCCTGAGAATTTAGGTGCGTTGTCCACCCCCAATTTTTTAGCGTAATTAGTCTACAGAAGCACCTTCTCGGTACAAGGTCAGTTGGAAATAATTTCTGTATATTCAGCATCAAAATAATGAGTAGTAGAGCCCAGAAAGGGATGTTTGCACTGAATCGCGTGTTCGAAATCATGTGTCTGAAATTTCAACCACATGGACTGTACTCGAATCATGAAATTTAGTAAAGTGTTCTAAATTCATCTAGTCTCTTAAATCATTAATTCATAAGTCACTGTTTTAGCTTCGGTTCCCTCAAAACATTTACGGATTGAATTGAAATCTTAAGCCTCCTCATGAAACTGTAATTACTATATTCCCAGAAATTCTTGCAAATATTGCAGCACGTGAACTACAAATCGACTAGCATTGATCTCATGCAATTTTAGAGGACCATCTTCCCACTGCACGGGTGTTGGTCCCGTCGACTCCGTATTTCTATTGTTTTTTATTTTCCTATTTTTTCGTTCCATTTTTTCTGAATGCTATATTACTCTGTTCAGGAAGTAGACGTCACATATTAGTGTCGCGGTCTGATATTAGCCAAATTTGAGGCTACATAATAGCGTTTTCTGCGACTTCACAGTCTTCTGATACACCCTGTTTTAGGCAGTCCGATCATTTTATCCTGCTTTGATGTACGTTTAGCGCCGAATTACAACTGATTATTGACTACAAGAGATCAATAGTGTTATCGACACCATGCTGAAAGTGACATGTGCGGCACGTGTAAAACAGGCTCCAAAAATTGCTTTGGATAATAAAAATGATGACATCGTTGTAAGAGCATGTACCTGTGAGATAGGCATATTTTATTCCATCACAGTATTTAAATAGCCAAGTTACGCATTGAGAGTGAAACCTGGACATTACTTCTGGAGAAATTGGTTGCAATATGCTACAAAAATATGCATGTGTCTTGAGAGATGTGCGATGTAGACTCAATTCATGCTGTAGCATGATTCTCAAAATTTTTTGTAGCCTTTTCCTCAAAGTGTAAAAACTTGATTATGAATGTTTTTCGTCTTCGTTTCAATCGGAAGTCTTTGAATTCAGCAACATAGTAGGTAACACTTCTAGACCATCCGGCCACTACCAAACTAAATATTTGTGTAATGTTTGAGCTATTTTCTAATGAATACATGATATCAGCTAATTAATGTACGGTACTCTTTGGAAATGGTGATCGAAATCAATTTATACTCAGAAAATGTGCAATTCAGTTGTCTCTTATGAAAAGAAGTGGCTGCACGCTCTTTAGAGAGGTGAAAAGTTGTTCATGCGTTTTCATAATTTCCCGTGTAAAAGTATCTAGACAATACCAGGGTCACAATCAACGTACACATTACATGCGTCTTTTTGAGAAGCCATCGCTCGGCTTGATGTTTCTTGAGTATGGTGTAATAAAACATTCTTGGTCACACCCTGCCTTGCAAGCTTCCTTATGCTTATATTCCCGAAAATTTATTTTAGTACATTACAAGCAAAATGTGTAGCAGACTCGCTTTCCGTTGCTTCCGGCATTTTCAAAAGAGTATGAATTGTTTCGCAGCATAGGATTCATTTTTTTTATAATAGCACTTTAGCAGCTTAATTTTTATTTTTCAACTTTAACAACTAATAGAGGACTAGGGATCCGTCTTACAAAAATTGTCCTAAGAATCAGAGAAGAAGACAATTATGGAATACATTGCCTCTGTCAACGGATGGTTCTCATTGTAATTCCAATAATAAGGATGAGAATATTTTTTTGGAAATCTGTTGTTTAAAATTCACTAGCGTGAGGCTACAAGAAGCTAAAACTGAAAATGCGTGCGAAAAGAGTATTAAGAAAAGGAGATGGCAAAGAGTTCAGTACCGCTGCACTTATTTGGAAG
>JAAUYH010125379.1_pt1 | contig 21911 bp, 19 predicted proteins | sample 7278061 | NCBI WGS metagenome assembly JAAUYH01 (sample SAMN14350203, study PRJNA611818) | marine sediment metagenome | isolation source: surface marine sediment (0.6m) | place: French Polynesia: Moorea | collected 2018-08 | reverse complement strand
CTTCCGCTCGCTGGCCGATTCGCTGGGTGCGGCGCTGCATCTGGAAGTACGCGGGGAGAATACGCATCACATGATCGAGGCATGTTTCAAAAGCGTCGGCCGCACGTTGCGCCAGGCATTCAGACGCGACGGCACCGAGCTGCCTTCGACCAAAGGCACGCTCGCATGACCCGCGTCGCGATCATCGATAGCGGCGGCGCGAACATTGCTTCCCTGCTCTACGCGTTCGAGCGCCTCGACGTCGATGCCCGATTGACGACCGACACCGATGTCATCAGTGGTGCCGAGCGAGTTCTGCTTCCGGGCGTGGGTGCCGCCAGGGACGCCATGCAGCGCCTCGCGGATGCCGGTCTGGTCGACGTGATTCGGCGCCTGACCCAACCCGTGCTGGGTATCTGCCTCGGCATGCAGTTGCTGGCCGATGCATCGGAAGAAGAAGACGTCGACTGCCTGGGAATAATTCCGGGCACGGCGACCAGGCTGCATCCGGCGCCGTCGCTACCGGTCCCCAATATGGGCTGGTGTCCGATCCACAAGAAGTCGGACCACCCGTTGCTCGACGGTATCGACGAGCACAGCTACTTCTATTTCGTGCACAGCTACGCGCTGCCGGTGTCCGATTTCACAATCGCGAGCAGCGAGCACAGCGGCCCCTTTTCCGCGATCGTCGCGCGGGACAATTTCGTTGCGGCGCAGTTCCATCCGGAGCGGTCGTCGGAGCCCGGGGCAAAGCTGTTGCAGAATTTCCTGAGGATCCCCGCGTGAGAATCGTGCCGGCGATCGACCTGCAGGGCGGCAAATGCGTACGGCTGTTGAAGGGGGACTTCGAGCAGACGACCGAGTACAGCGACAACCCCGCCGAAATCGCCGCTCAATTCTCCGCACTGCGCGTCGAGGACCTGCATGTCGTAGACCTCGACGGCGCCCGACTCGGCGAGCAACGGAATCGCAGCAGTATTCGCGAAATACTTGCAGAATCGACACTGACGGTGCAGCTCGGCGGCGGCATTCGCAGCGAGAAAACGGTTTCCGAGTGGCTCGACCTGGGTATCTCGCGATGCGTCATCGGCAGCCTGGCGGCGACGGAACCGGACACGGTCCGGCAGTGGTTGTCGGACTTCGGCGGCGATCGAATCGTGCTGGCGCTCGACGTCAACGTCGCAGACGATGGCGCACCGCGACTGACGACCCATGGCTGGACAGCGCAGAGCGAGATCAGCCTGTGGGAGGCGATTGACAGCTACCTGCCTTGGGGCCTCCGGCACGTGCTCTGCACCGACGTGAGCCGTGACGGCGCGCTCGCCGGCCCAAACGTCGAGCTCTACCGTGAGGTTCTGTCCCGCTATCCGGGGCTCGAGCTGCAGGCCAGCGGCGGGGTCAGGGACATCGCGGATCTCGAGACGCTGCGCGAGGCTCGTCTTCCCGCCGCAATCACGGGACGCGCAATGCTGGACGGCAGGATCAGCAGCGAGGAGGTGGCGAGATTCCAGCGAAACGCATAATTCCGTGCCTCGACGTGCGCGACGGGGTCGTCGTGAAAGGCGTCCAGTTCCGCAATCACCGCGTCGTGGGCGACATCATGGAGCTTGCGAGCCGGTATTCGGGCGAAGGCGCCGATGAGCTCGTGTTCTACGACATCACGGCCAGCCCGGACCGGCGCAGCGTGGATCGCAGCTGGGTCAGCAACGTCGCCTCGGTTATCGACATCCCGTTCTGCGTGGCGGGCGGTATACGCACTCTCGCCGACGCCGAAGAGGTGCTCAACAAGGGGGCCGACAAAATATCGATCAACACCCCGGCGCTCGAGAATCCCGGCCTGGTCACCGAACTCGCCGTTCGCTTTGGCTCGCAATGCGTCGTGCTCGGTGTCGACAGCCGCGAGCAGGACGGCGAATACCGCGTTTACCAGTACACCGGCGACCCGGAAAAGACGAAGGCTGCGGACCGGCTGACCGTCGACTGGGTTCGCGAGGCACAGGAACGGGGCGCGGGTGAGGTGGTGCTCAACTGCATGAACCAGGACGGTGTGCGCAAAGGTTACGACGCAGCCCAGCTCGCGCTGGTTCGCGCCAACGCCGACGTACCTCTGATCGCATCCGGCGGCGCGGGCGCGATGCCGCATTTCCGTGACGTGTTCGAGCTTGCGGACGTCGACGGTGCGCTGGCCGCCAGCGTCTTCCACAGCGCCGAGATCAACATTGGCGACCTCAAGCGATACCTGATTGAACACAACATCCACATGCGTCCGCAGGTGCCACAGTAATGAGCAACATCGAATTCCTGGCAACGCTCGAAGACATTGTCCTCGATCGCATCGCCAATCCCCCGGAGGGGAGTTATACGGCCGAATTACTGGAAGCCGGCACGAAACGGGTGGCGCAGAAGGTCGGCGAAGAAAGCGTCGAGCTCGCTCTCGCCGCCGTCGCCGGTGATCGAGACGAGCTCATCGACGAGGCCGCCGACCTCCTCTACCACGTGCTCGTGCTGATCAACGGCAGCGGCGTCAGTCTGTCAGACGTCAGTTCGCGCCTCGAACAGCGACACAAGCCCCGCTGAACTATGCCGACGCCTCGAGCGCCTGGTCGATATCGGCCAGGATGTCTTCGATGTGCTCGATGCCGATGCACAGTCGAATCATGTCGGGTGTGACGCCCGCCGATTCGAGCTCGGCCTCTGACAGCTGTCGGTGCGTCGTGGACGCCGGGTGCGCCGCGAGCGATTTGGTGTCGCCAATGTTGACGAGGCGCAGGAACATCTCGAGCGCGTCATAGAACCTGACGCCCGCGTCGAAGCCACCCTTGATGCCGAACGTCAGCAGTGCCGACGGTTTGCCATTGGTGTACTTCTGAGCGAGTTCGAAATACGGCGAGTCCGGCAGGCCGGCGAAATTTACCCACTCGACCCTCGGGTGCTCCTTGAGATGCTTCGCGACCGCGAGCGCGTTTTCGCAGTGACGCTCCATGCGCAACGGCAAGGTCTGCATGCCCTGCAGGATCATGAACGCGTTCATCGGACTGAGCGCCGAACCCGTGTTCCTTAGCGCCACCGTGCGCACGCGTCCTATATAAGCCGCAGCGCCGAGTGCCTCCGTGTAGACGACGCCGTGATACGACTCTTCGGGTTCCGTGAGCATGTGGAACTTCTCGGCATTGTCCGCCCACGGGAATTCACCGCCGTCGACGATGACGCCGCCGAGTGAATTGCCGTGTCCGCCCATGTACTTGGTCAGCGAGTTGACGACGATATCGGCGCCCCACTCGATCGGCTTGATGAGTACCGGTGTGGCGACCGTGTTGTCCACGATCAGCGGTACATTGCACTCGTGCGCCATGGTCGCCAGCGCCTCGATGTCGACGATGTTGCCGGCCGGGTTTCCGATGGACTCGCAGAAGACGGCCGTGGTCTTGTCGTCGATGAGTTCGCGCATGGCCTCGACGGAGTCGTCTTTGGCAAAGCGCACATCGATGCCCTGCCGCGGCAGCATGTGCTTGAACAACGTGTAGGTACCACCGTAGAGCAACGGCACCGTCACGATGTTGTTGCCCTTTTCCGCAATATTCAGGATCGAGTAATTGACGGCCGCGCTGCCAGCGCTCAGGCAAAGGCCTGCGACGCCGCCTTCGAGCTGCGCGCAGCGCTGTTCCAGCACATCGACGGTCGGGTTCATGATCCGCGTATAGATGTTTCCCGGAACCGCGAGGTTGAACAGATCGGCACCGTGCTGGGCGCTGTCGAATTCGTACGCGACTGTCTGGTAGACGGGAACGGAAACCGATTTGGTCTCCGGATCGGATTTGAAGCCTGCGTGTATCGCGAGTGTTTCGTCTTTCATTCCTGGTTCCTTGCGTGAATGCCGAGCGGATCGTCCGGATCGATGCCGGACATGAACTGTTTCCTGCGGTCGAGATTAGTGGTCTGGTACACGAGGCCGAGCCAGTTGTTGACGATGGCCTTGGCCGTGTCGCCCCAGGTGTTGTCGAGGTGAGATTCAATTTCTGTATCGTCGAAGACCGGGTTGTCACCGGACTCACGGTGTCGTTGTGCGAGAGCGATCCAGTCGCCCGCTATCGAGGCTGCCTCGGCGTCAAAATAGTGTTCCGGAAACGGAGGCGGATCGTCGATCTCGCGTCGCGCGTATCGCACGAGCTCGCGTTTGAACTCCTTGAGTAAGCTGTTGAAGTCGTACTCGGGATGGCCCTGGAAGTAAATCACACGAAACTGGTCGGCACTCGCCGCGACGTGCACGCCGCCCGTCTCGCTTTCTGCAAGAACCGTCAGTCCGGCCTCTTCGAACTGCTCGCGCGAGATGTCGTTGTATCGCGAGTGCGGCGCATCGAATCTCGTGTTGATCTCACGCAGCAACGGATGTCCCGGTGCTTTTACGCGGTGACTGTACACGCCCCACTTCTTCCGTGGCATGGGTTGCCTGTCGATGTCGTGAAACAGTTTGAGCAGCGCGTGTGTCGCCAGGCACGAGCAAAGGATCGACGTGACGTTGCCGCGCGCCCAGTTGACCACCTCGACCAGCGGGTCCCAGAAGGGCTCCTGCGGCAGCGAAGGATTTGCGACGTTGGCCCCGGTAATGATCAGCGCATCGAGGCCCTGCTCGCGCAGCGCACTGAAATCCGAGTAATAGCGGTCGATGTACTCCTGCGTTTCCTCGCTGCGCGACAGTTCGGGCAGCGAAAACGGATAGACGAAGAATTGTGCGATGCGATTGCAGCTGCCAACGAGTCGTATGAACTGTCGCTCTGTCGCCTGCAACGCGGCATCCGGCATCATGTTGAGGAACCCGATGTGCAGTTCCCGAATGTCCTGGTGCACGGCGCGGTCGAGCGACAGCATCTCGTGGCCGCGTCTGCTCAGTTCCGCGAACGTAGGCAGGTCGGAATGCGCGACGAGCGGCATCAGGTCTCCGCGAGCGCTATCGCTGCTTTGTAGGCGGGTCGCGACAGCGCCCGATCCGCGTATGCTTCGATGTTCTTCGACTCGGGCAGCATGTTGAACGCCCGCAGGAATACAGCGCTCGATCCGAGCATCACGTCGGCGGCCGTGAAGTCGTCGCCGAGTATCCACTGCCGCCCTTCGAGGGCGTTTTCCCAGGTGTCTATCATTAGTTCGAAATCACCCCAGCCGCTGCGTGTGCGGTTGGGTTCCGTTTCGTTGAATTTCTCAGACATCGCGGGCTCTACGACGGCAGGCGTGTACATGAGCCAGTAAAGGAATTTGCCGCGCCTCGGGTCGTCGATCGCGGGAGCCAGCTTCCCGGCACTGTAGCGATCGGCAACGTAGAGGCAGATGGCCGCCGATTCGGACATGCTGACGTCGCCGTCCACTGTGGCCGGCACTTTGCCCATCGGGCTCGCCTCCAGAAATTCCGCCGGATCGTCGCGATCCGGACTGCGAATGTCGATGAGCTCGCTCTCGTATTCGACGCCAGCCTCCTCGAGCATCCAGAGTGCGCGCGTCGAGCGTGTCTGCGGCGCCCAGAATATCTTCATTGTCGTGTCTCCTGCGTCGACGGAATGATCACTTCGGGTGCAACCTCGCGGCGATTGTAGTTCGAGCTCATCACCTGACCGTAGGCTCCGGTGTTCGCGATCAGGATGACGTCGCCTTCCTCGGTCGGTGGCAGCAGTCGGTCCGTACCGAGCCGGTCGCCCGTCTCACAAATCGGGCCGACGACCGTAACCGTATCCCGAGGCGCGTCGCCGAGCTTCGTGAGATTCACGATCTCGTGGTACGCGCCGTATAGCGCCGGGCGGATGAGCGAATTCATCCCGGTGCCGACGCCGACGTACCGCATGTCACCCTTGCCCTTGACCTGGGTTACGCGCGTCAGCAATACACCGGATTGAGCAACGAGGTAGCGCCCTGGTTCGATCCAGAGTTTGTATTGCGGGTAAGACTCGCGAACCTCGGCCAGGTTCGCATCGAGCTGCGCGAGATCGAACGGCTTGTCGCCCGGTTTCTCCGGGATGCCGAGTCCGCCACCGAGGTCGATGGTCTCGACGGTCGGAAACTGTTGTGCGACCTTGACCAGCTCAGCCGCGACGTTACGCCAGTTCCCCGGATCCAGTATGCCGCTGCCGCTGTGTGCGTGAATGCCGATCACTTCGGCGCCGGCCGCGGCAACCAGCTTGCGGAGTTCCTCGATTTCGAATTGCGGGATGCCGAATTTGGAGTGCACACCCGCGGTCTTCACGTGTTCGTGGTGACCGCGCCCCTGGCCCGGATCGACGCGCACGAACAGCCTCTTGCCCTGAAAAACGTCGGGCCATGCCTGCAAGGGATACAGGTTATCCAGCGTGACCTGCAGCCCCCTGGCGAAGCCCCACTCGTACTCGGCGCGAGGTGCGAAGTTTGGTGTGAACAGGATGCGTCGGAGATCAAGGCCGGGCAAGACCTCCTCCAGCCACTCGACCTCCCCGGGCGACACGCACTCGAAGTCGACACCCTCGCCGTCGAGCACCTGTAACAGGTCCCGGTTGAAGTTTGCCTTGACGGCGTACAGCACACGGTCGACGTTGCGCAGCGCCTTTAATGACTGAGCCTGCGTACGAACACTGTCGACGTCGTACACGTAGGCGTTGAAGTAGTCGCCCGCGACGTCCAGCAACTGCTCACGCTTGTCGGCCCACCATGATTGGGCACCTGCGACGTCGCGCTGCTCTGCCTGGAACAGCGATTCCCAGCTGGGTCCGAAGGCCGGGCTGCCGCCGCTCTTGCGAATGATCGATGAGTGCAGTTTCGTGACCAGGCGCGCACCTTGCTGCCGATCGATGACGACCGTGAGGTTGAGGTCATCCGCCGCCTGCGACATCAGGTGTATGCGCTCTTCCTCGAACACCTCGAGCGCCGGCGCCATCCTCGGCAGGATCGTCCTGATCTTGCGACCAACGAGGCTGACCGCCGCGCAACGCTCGATGATCCGCACGCGGCAAAACCGGCTGAGATCCTCGATCAGACCTGACTGCGTATCTTCCGGCAACTGCCCGTCGGCAGTGTCGATCGACACCGTGACATTGGTTTCCGATGTCGATACGAGGTCTATCGACACGCCGTAGTCAGCAAAGATCGCAAATGCCCGGGCGAGAAATCCGACCTCGTGCCACATGCCGACCGAGTCCATCGAAATCAGGGTCAGGCCGTCACGAGTACAGATCCCTTTGACTTGCGGCTCGATCTCGTCCGTCACCGACGAGATTACGGTACCTGCGATCTCGGGGTTGCCGGTGCTGCGGATGAATAACGGTATGTCGTACTGCCGGAGCGGCGACAGGCAGCGCGGATGCAGGACGGCGCTGCCGGCCGAGGCCAGTTCCTGCGCTTCGTCGTAGTGAAGTGCAACCAGCAGCCTGGCCGACGGCACGACGCGCGGATCCGCGGTGAACATTCCGGGTACGTCGGTCCAGACTTCGAGCCGCCGCGCCTGTAATTTTGCGGCGAAGTATGCCGCAGACGTATCGGAGCCACCGCGTCCCAGCAGAACCGTCTCGCCTCGCTCGTTGCGCGCAATGAAACCCTGCGTCAACACGACCTTGCCAGAAGCGGCAAGCTGCAGAGCGAGCGCCTCGTCGGCATCAAAGCCGCACGTCGCGGAAAGATAGGCGCGGCTGTTGCGGGGACCGTTGCGGGATTCGCTGCGCAGCACGTCGCGGGCGTCGACCCATTGCACGGGCAATCCCGCGCGTTCGAGGTATCGGGCCCCTAATGTCGTTGCCATGAGTTCGCCGAGCGCCATGATGCGCACGCGGACCCGAACGCTCACTTCCCGAACGAGCCGCACGCCGGCAATCAGCTGCTCGAGCTCGTGCAACGTGTCTTCGAGCAGCGCCCGTCCATCGAGTCCGAGATCGGCAGCCAGCGAATAGTGCTGGTCGCGAACCGACTCGAGGATGCTGTCGGTCTCGCCGGCAATGGCATGCTCGAGCATGTCGTCGAGCTGATTGGAGACGCCTTCAAGTGCGGAATGCACAATGACAGGCTTCAATCCGTCGTCCAGGCGATTCCTGACCAGCGCAGCGATCGTCGCCCAGCTGGCGGCGCTCGAAACGCTAGAGCCGCCGAACTTCATCACCACCCAGGGCGAATTAGCAACGTTATCGGGGGCACCGAGCTCGGCGCTCCCGTCGAATGCAGCTTCCGCCTGTCTGTCGCTCATTTGCTAGCCTGCGCCGCTCGGCAAAAAAAAACCCGCCAGGATGCTCCTTGCGGGTTCGTTGACAATGTCCGAGCCTTATTTAGTTAGCCGGTACTCTTGCCATTCGCACCCACGCACCTCTGGCGCGCCATTCGTTTTAGGTGTTTTTTCACATCGAACATGGGATGTGCTGGCACTCTACGTGGGTGTCGGAAAACCGGAGTACGCAGTAAAGCCCGCCAGCCCGGAAAGGTCAAGCGTTAATCGCCCCATGGCTCCGGGATGGTGACCGCCCCTTCGGAGGCCGACGATACCTCGGCGCGGTATTTGGCCAGGACCCCCGTCCTGACGTCGGACGGCGGGCGCCGCCATTTCTCGCGTCGCGCCTGCATCTCCTCGCTGCTCAGGTCAACGTTGATCTCCTTCTTTTCCGCGTCGATGACGAGCCGATCACCATCTTCGATCAGCCCGATGGGGCCGCCTACGGCGGCCTCCGGCGACACGTGTCCCACAACGAAGCCGTGACTGCCGCCCGAGAATCGTCCATCGGTAATGAGCGCTACGTCCGTGCCGAGGCCCTTGCCCATGATGGCGCTCGTCGGGCTGAGCATCTCGCGCATGCCGGGCGCTCCTTTCGGTCCTTCGTAACGAATTACGACGACGTCGCCTGCGATAACCGCACCATCGAGGATGGCCTGCAGAGCGAGCTCCTCCGACGCGTATACGCGTGCCGAGCCCTCGAATCTCAGCCCTTCCTTGCCCGTGATCTTCGCGACAGCCCCGTCGGGAGCGACGTTGCCGTACAGGATGGCGAGATGACTGTCCGGCTTTATCGGGTCGTCAAAATCGCGAATGATGTCCTGCCCTTCGGGGTAATCTTCGACGCCGGCGAGGTTTTTGGCGAGTGTCTTGCCGGTCACGGTCATGCAGTCTCCGTGCAGCAGTCCCTTGTCGAGCATGCGTTTCATGAGCGGCTGTATGCCGCCAATCTCGATCAGCTCGGACATCAGGTATCTGCCGGATGGCTTCAGGTCCGCAAGAACCGGGACCTTGGCGCCGATGCGTGTGAAATCGTCGAGTCCGAGTTCCACATCAGCCTCTTTCGCAATCGCAATCAGGTGCAAAACGGCATTGGTAGAGCCGCCAAGAGCAATGACCACCGAAATCGCGTTTTCGAAGGCCTTCCGCGACATGATGTCGAGCGGTTTGATGTCCTCGCGAATCAGGTTGACCACGGCTGCGGCGGCCTGCCTGCAATCCGCCTGTTTCTGGCTGGAGACGGCCTCTTGCGCGGAGCTGTTCGCGAGGCTCATGCCCATCGCTTCTATAGCCGATGCCATGGTGTTGGCGGTGTACATACCACCACAGGCGCCGGGGCCCGGGATCGCCGTTTGCTCGACCTCGAGCAACTCCGCCTCGCTGATAGTGCCACCCGAGCGAGCGCCCACCGCCTCGAATACGGAGACGATATCGCGGCGTCTCTTCCCCGGCCTGATCGTGCCGCCGTACACGAAGGCGGCAGGACGATTGAGTCTGGCGAGCGCCATTACGCAGCCGGGCATGTTTTTGTCGCATCCGCCGATGGCGACGACGCCGTCGAATCCCTCGGCACCGACCACAGCTTCGATCGAGTCCGCAATAATCTCTCGCGATACCAGTGAATAACGCATACCCGGCGTACCCATGGAGATGCCGTCGGAGACACTGATCGTGTTGAAGATGACGCTCTTGCCACCCGCCTCGTCGGCGCCTCGGGCCGCTTCTTCGGCGAGGCCGTCGATGTGCATGTTACATGGCGTAACCATGCTCCAGGTCGACGCGATACCGATCTGCGGCTTCCTGAAATCGTCTTCTTCGAATCCCACCGCGCGCAGCATGGCGCGACTGGGGGCTTGTTCGTCGCCGTCGACAACGACGCGGGAGTAGCGCCGCAATTCCTTCTCTTCCATAGGCCGGGAGTCTAACAGCCTGCAGGCCGCTCGCAACGAATGCAGCGGAAAACTACTCGTCGTCGCGGATCATGACGACGATACGCTGATAGATGTCGGTCGCGGTAACGGCGGACTCGGTCTGCAGTTCGACGACGAACGCCTCGTCGCCCTCGATGTTCGAGTCCTGCACGAGCGGTATCAGCAGCCGCGCCGACCGCTGACCGGGGCCAAATGACACTTCCTGCCACGCGGGAGGAAAATAGTCCTTGTTCTCGGTTGCGGTCACGCTTTCGATTCGATAGCTGACCACGATCTCGCTGCTGTCAGGGTTGAACCGCAGGATGTCGAGCTGCGCGGCAGGGTCGGCCTCGCTGACCGATGCCTGGCCCATTGCAAAAGCCACCGTATTCGTCGGCAACGTCTTCTCGAAAGCGCGCTGATCGTCGTCCCGCAGGAATACCGTGATAGTTGCGAGCTCCGATGTGGGGATGTCGACGTCTCGCACGCGCAGCGTGGACTGCTGATCGGCCTCGCGCAAAGGGTCGGGACTCATGGTCAGGCTTATCCGGCCGCGATCCTGGCCGACGGGGAATTCCACTATGCCGCCGTCGCTGAAGCCATACTGCCCGCTCGCCCATGGCGAGCGATTGCCGCTGTGCCCGACCTCTTCCAGGCGCACGGCCAATGCCTCAGTGGCGTCGGCCCTCACAAACTCGATCTCGGCGGCTTCGCCGTCCTCGTCGAGCGATATCGTGTACGTCTCGGCCGGGCTTCCCGACACCGAAAGCGGCACTTCGAGTGCTGGCGGCGGGAACGTCGTGTAGTCGACCAGCGGCGGCGCCTCAGGCACGATCTCGGGTTCCGGCTGCGGCTCGGCCAGCAGCTCCGGCTCGATGGTCTGGATCTCGAGGTCCTGCTGCGGCTCGAGGTCCTCGATTGCCGGCTCCTCGGCGACCGGCGCGTCTGCGACAGCCGGACTTTCGTCGGACTTGAAGACGTCAATGCCCTGAAGCCGCTGCTTGAACTCGTCGAGGTAGCCCAGCTGGTTGGCGACGACGCCGAATCCGCCAAGTATCATCACGGCTGCGATCAGCCATTTCGCGATCCCGCCGCTGGGCTCGACGACGTCGAAATTGCGCTCGACGTGCAAATCTGCGGGCACATCGGTGCTCGGGTCCAGCGCCTTCAGGAACTCGTCTATCGAATCGAATCGTGTGACGCGCGCGTACGAAAGCGCTTTTTTCAACGCATTCCATTGGGCGTCGTCGAGAATCTCGATGCGCTGCGGCTTCATACCTTCTTCGGCTGCCTCGGCAGCGTTGCGCGGGCCGAAAACGCGATACCCGGCGAGCATGCGGTAGAACAGGCAGGCGAGCGAGAACACGTCGTCCGAAGGAGCGGGCTCTTCGCCCGTCAGCACCTGCATACTCGAGTAGGCGGGTGTTACACCGCCGAGAGTACCCGGGTCGAATTCCTGTTTATCCTTATTTTGTACCTGTTTGACGCGGGCGACGCCGAAATCGAAGAGCTTGGCCTCGCCATACGGTGTGAGAATGATGTTGCCCGGCTTGACGTCGGCGTGGACGATGCCACAACGATGCGCGTAGGCCAGTGCCTCGCCGATCTGCTTGATGATCTTCAGCGCTTGCGGCAACTTCATCGTCTTGGTCTTCGGATCATCGAGTACTTTCGCGAGGTTCTTGCCCTCCAGCCACTCCATGACGATGAAATACAGGTCGTCATCCCGATCGAGGTCGACGAATCGCACGATGTTCTGGTGTGCGAGGCAGCGTCCCTTCGCGGCTTCCTGTTGCAGCGCCCTCAGCGCATTGCCGTTCTTGGCGAGCTTCGGCGAAAGGACTTTGATGGCGACGTACTGGTCGTCGGAACCCGACTCTGCCAGGCGACGATCCAGTGCTTTGTAAACGACGCCCATGCTGCCGCCGGCGACTTTTTCCTGCAGCAGGAAGCGATCGCGCAACAGTGAGCCGACCTGCACCCTGTCATCGGCGGAGGCAGCCGGCTCCTGGACATCGTCAATAATCGTGGTCGACGAGAATTTGTCGTCTACGGGTGCCTCGATTGCCTCTTCGAGGACGTCCGTTATCGTGTGGTGCGTGTCGTCGGGCGCGGCACGAGCGGCCAGTGGCTCGGTGTTCGCATCGTGCTCGGTCACGAACGCATCCAGCATCGACTTGACGAGCTGGAAAGTCTCCTTGCGCAGGTTTCCGGACTCGTAGCGGTCTTGCAGCACAGCACGGATATCGGCTTCGCTGTGCGTCTCGGTCGCCAACAGACGCCCGATGCCGTCCTGGATCTCAGCCAGCATGTGCACGTCGTCGGCCTTCGCTTTGAGGCGATTGTCGAGGCTAGACAGCTGCTCGGCGAGTGAATCGCGGACGTTGTTTGACTTTGCGCTCATCGGTTTCCCAGGCTGATCCCGGCCATTTTATGTCGTATGTCAAGGCGTTACGCGGAACTGGTCGTCAGATTACCTTTCCCGGATTCAGCAGGTTTCCCGGGTCCAGCGCCTGTTTCAGGGTCCGCATGAGGTCGATCTCGACCGGGTCAGCGTACTTGTGCATCCAGGCCTTCTTCAGGGTGCCTATGCCGTGCTCGGCACTGATGCTGCCTCCCAGGTCCCGGACCAGGTCGTAGACCGCACCGCTGATGACCTCCGTCCGCGCCAGAAACGCACCTGCATCGCCTCCCGCGGGCTGTGCCACATTGTAATGCAGGTTGCCGTCGCCGACATGACCGAATGCGACCAGCCTGGCGTCGGGACAGAGATCCGCCAGGAGCTTTTCGCCACGCCGCAGGAAATCGGCCATCGCGCCGATCGGCACGGAGATATCGTGTTTCAGGCACGCACCCTCTTGTTTTTCGGCCTCTGAGATCGAATGGCGGATCCGCCACAGCGCCTCGGCCTCGGACTCGTTCTTGGCAACGACGACATCCGTAACAGCGCCGGATTCGAGGGCGCGCAGCAGATGGCTCTGCAGCGCGTCGCCATCCGCGGCGGCAGCTTCGATGAGTGCATACCATCGGTGGCGCTCGGAGAATGGCAGCGACGCACCCGGGATGTGACGCTCGACCCAGCGGATCGGCCGATCGCCGATGAGCTCGAACGCCTGGATACTGTCGCCGAGTCTCGTTCTCAGCTGTGCGAGCAATTCGACAGCGCGTTCCGCCGCATCCAGCCCGAGCAGCGCGACCTGCGTATCGCCAGGTAGGGGGAACAGTTTCAGGCTGGCGCCCGTGATGACCCCGAGCGTTCCCTCGCTGCCGATGAAAAGTTGTTTGAGATCGTAACCTGCCGTGTCTTTTCGCAATCGACGCAGTCCGTTCCAGACCCTGCCGTCGGCAAGGACGACCTCGAGCCCGAGTACCTGCGATCGCGCCGTGCCGTAGCGGATGACGTTGATGCCGCCGGCATTCGTCGCCAGGTTTCCGCCGATCTGGCAGCTGCCTTCCGCCCCTAGACTGAGGGCAAACAACCGTCCCGCTTCCTCCGCAGCGCTCCGGACATCGGCAAGGACGCAACCAGCGTCGACCGTCATCGAGAAATCATCGGCGTCGATCGATCGAATCCGATTCAGGCGGGACAGCGACAGCAGGACCTGTTCGCCGGACGCATCCGGCACGGCACCGGCGCACAACCCGGTATTTCCACCCTGCGGCACCAGCGCAACGCTCGCTGCCCGACACGCGTTCACGATGTCGGCTACTTGTCGAACCGACGCCGGAGAAACCATGATCGGTGTCGCGCCGTGCACGACCCCGCGCCACTCGGTGAGGTGCGGCTCGAGTTCGTGCGGATCGGTGGTCCAGCCACGCGGGCCGACAATGTCTTTCAGGCGTTCAAGCAACATCGTCTTCCCCGAACAGCACCAGCGACTCGAATGTCGCCCAGTCGATGTTGCTGCCGCAGAACACGAGTACGACGCGCTTCCCGTCGAGATCGTCGCGCAACGGCCCGAGCAGCGCTGCCGTGGTGGCGGCGCACGCCGGCTCGACGGCGATCTTCATGTTGCTGTAGAGATACCCCATCGCTTTTCTGAGCTCGAAATCGGTGACGAGTTCGATCCGGTCGACGTTTTTCCTGCACAAGCCATAGGAATAGGTCATGGCGAAAGGCGCGCCCAGGCTGTCGGCAATCGTCTCTACCCGGTCGATTCCCCGAGGTTCGCCAGCCGCGAAACTCCGATGCATGGTGTCAGCACCTTCGGGCTCGATACCGATGATCTCGCAATCCGGTCGAAGCTGTTTGACGGCGTTCGCGATTCCCCCGATCAGCCCGCCGCCTCCGACAGGCACGAGTAGCGTGTCGAATTCATCGCATTGCTCACAGATCTCGAGGCCAACCGTGCCGGTACCGAGCGCAATCGCCGGCCCTTCGAACGGATGCACGAAAAACCGGCCTTCCTCACCCTGAATTCGCTCGGCAAGCTCGAACGCGGCGTGCACATCATCTGCCAGCACGACCTCGGCACCGAGCTCGCGACAGGCGTCGATTCGCGCGGGATTGGCGGCGCGGATCATGACGACCTTCGCCGACGTGCCCACCGATCGTGCCGCGTACGCCACCGCGATTGCGTGATTACCGGCGCTGACTGCCGTGACGCCCGCAAGGCGCTGCTCCGTCGACAACGTCGCGAGCACCGACAAAGCGCCGCGCGCCTTGAAGGTGCCGGTCCGTTGCAGAAACTCGAGCTTGCCGTAAACAGTCGCGCCGTTGTCGAGGGTCTGCTCGATCCCGGCACAGCGTATGGACGGCGTCGTGACGATTCGCTCACCTAGCGTATTGCGAAGCGCACGGATCTCACTAATTGTCGGCGGTCTTTGTTCCAAGGGACCAGATTCGATTATGTAAACTACGCCAGACTTGCGCTGGTACGGAGACTTGATTACTTTGCTCTGACGGCTTTGTGAACTGTGTCAGAGAATGCAGCCGCATTAAAGCCGCATTGGGCACCAGAATGGAACTTGACGAACTGTCGCAATCGGGAATTCGGCGCATAGCCGACTTCAGCCCGCACCTGGACCAGCTTGCCGGTGTGGCTCGCGAGATGCCGCTCCGGCAGCGCAGCAATCTCGTTCATCTCGAAAAATGCCTCCACGAGCATTGGCGCCTGGGGCAGAACAATATCCTCAGCTGGGCGCCGCTCGATGACGGTGTGCTCGTGCTCGTCGTGCCGCATTACGCCATTGCCGAATACACGTCACCGCGTCAGGACGAGTTACCGCCGAGGGTGTCACCCCGGTTCATCACCGAGCTGATATCCGGGGATCGGCAGCTCAGCATTTCGCAGATGCAGAAAGTTGCGCGCTTGCTGAGCGTGGAGCCGATTCACTTGAAGCTTCGGCAAGCGCTGACCGGCCACAGGGTCGAAACGCAGATCATCGAGAAGATGATCCGCCGCTACGGGATCAACTACGTGGCCAATCGGGCGGTAACGTTGTTCGACATAGTCGGCTTCAGCTTGCTGACACCGTTCGAGCAAATGACACAGTTGAACAGCTTGTCGTACTCGCTCAATTCGGCGCACGCCAAAATGCTCGAGCAAAACGTCGACATCAATTTCGCGCGCTCGTCGAGTGGGGACGGTTTTTACATCTGGAATCGCGACGAAGGACTCGAGGCCAGCGTCAATCTCTACCACTTCATGCACATCGTGCTGGCCGACAACGCAATCGCCCGAAGCAAAGGCACGCAGAAGGCCGTGCCCAGATTACGCGCCTGCTTCCATGTCGGCAGTTGCTACGAATTCCACCAGGCCGAAGGGCTCAATCCGACGATGTACGACTTCATCGTCGGTGACGTGACCATCGAGCTCGCTCGCATGATCGAGGCCGCGCTCCCGGGACAGATCCTCGTCGGCGAGTTCCTGGCGGACCTGTCGGGTGACATCGAAGATCCGGCTGCAACGCAGGCGCATCTCGATGCGATCACATTCCTGCAACGCGCACAGGGCAACCTGCATCAGCTGAGCGGGCTGGAATTCTCGGGTGAGCGCGTAACGGCGATCAAGTGTTACCTGACGGGTGAGCGACTGGAAGATGACCAGTTCAATATTCGTCGCTTGCACATCACCGACAAACACGGACTTTCGCGCGTTGCCTACAATGCCAAGGTGAACATCTACCGCGACCACGCTCAGCCGATCCTGCTCGGCATTGAAGACCGCAAGTTGCCGGTAGCGGCAGAAGGCGCTTGATCGGGTCAATAGTGCGCTAGAATCCCGCTCCATGCAGGAGCGGCGCTGCGCATGAAAAGGATTCTCCTCGTCAGGCACGACAAGATCGGTGACTTTGTCCTGACGTGGCCAGCTTTTTACCTGGTGAGGACCGCCTTCCCCGACGCACGCATCGACGTACTCGTGGCCCCCGGCGTGGCGCCGTTTGCGAGACTTTGCCCGTACATCGACGCCGTATTGGCCGATGACGACGACGATACAGTTACGAAGACGATCATCGATCGGCAGTACGATGCCGCGATCGCACTTCATTCGCCCTGGCGCATCTGCAAGATCTTCCGCGACGCGCGCGTGCCGTACACCCTGGGCCCAATGCACCAGTGGTATCAGTACCTCTACACGGACCGCGCGAGCGCGAAATACGAAGAAGGCGAGCCATGCTGGCGGGGCAATTGCATGATCGTCGAGCATTTCATTCGTCGCAACGGCCTCGCAGTGCCGGAGCTGCCGTCCCGCCTGTGGGACAACTCGGCCGAAAGGGACCGGTGGCGCGAATACTATGGTTGCGCTGGTGATGAAAGGCTCGTATTCGTACACCCAGGCACGGGCGGCTCTTCCGGTTCGCTGCCGGTCGAAGGTTTCGTCGATCTCCTGCTGACCATGAGCGCCGCGACCCGGATTCAGATAAAGCTGATACTCACGTTTTCAGAAACAGAAAGGCCGCTGGCAGAGGAGCTCAGGAATCAGCTCGCCAGGAAAGACCTTGTAGCGGAACTGGCAACCCCAATGGACGATCTCGGCGACTTCGCGCGGTCCCTCGTTGCGGCGGATATGTTCATGGCGGGTTCCACCGGACCGCTGCACCTGGCGGGCCTGCACGACGTTCCAACGGTCGGTTTCTATGCGGGGCGGCGCTCCCGACCGGATATTCGCTGGCAGACACTGACCCAAAAACGCAAGCGCCTGTCGTTCACACCGCCCATTGGCGGGCGTACCGGACGCAACATGGCCCTGGTCGACACCCGCAACGCCGGCATGGAGATTGCGAAGTTCCTGGACGAGTATTACTCATGAAGAAAGCCCTTTTTACGCTCGCTGTCGGGGACAACCCCATGTACCGCGCCGCGGTTATGAGTTTCGAGCGCTATTCGGACCGGGTCGGCGCCGACCTCGTCGTGGCAGAGGAGCTGCACTACCCGATCACGCTCGACAAGCCGCGACATACCGCCAGCAAGGCGTGGACCGAGAAGCTCTATATCGGCGAGCTTCTGAAAGAATACGATCGCGTGCTATATCTCGACGCCGACATCATCGTTGCGCCGCATGCCAGGGACATCTTCGAGGTTTATACCGACCCCGAGACCCTGTATGCCTTCAACGAAGGCCAGCTGCTCGAAAGACAACATGTCATCGACAAGATCACAGCGATAATGGGCCCGCTCGACAACTGGCCGCAGTACAATGGCAAACCCGTTTACTACAACGTCGGTTGCATGCTCATCTCACGGCAATGTCCGCTATTCGACATTGCGACACTCGATGATCTGCAGAAGCTCTGCAATCACATCCAGTATTACGAGCAGACCTATTTCAATTACCTGTTGCACCGTGACGGTCTCAGGCACGAGTCCATCTCCGCGGAGTTTAATCGTATGGATGCGCTGGGTGAGCAAGACTACCGCGACTCGAGTTTCATCCATTATGCCGGCCGCGGCTATACGAACAGCACCCTTAAACGCGAGGCACGCTACGTCAATGATTTCTGCGACATGTTCGAGGGTATCATCGACGCCGCGACACTCGCAGACATTCGCCAGTCGGGGTGGAACCTGTTCATCGACAAGGCGAAGAAGCGCTACAAGCTGCCGCGCCCCGTGGTCGAGATGCTCGCGCGGCAGTTCGTTACGATCTGAGATCGGGTAAGCCGGCATGTCCAATTACAAGATCTTCGTCATCAATCTCGACCGCTCACCGGAACGACTTGCCGGCATGAAGAAACAACTCGACGCAATTGGCGTCGGCTTTGAGCGGGTCGAAGCAGTCGACGGCAGGAATCTCGGGGATGACGAGCTTGAGCGAGTATCGCCCGCTCACATCGTCAGCAAGAGCTATCACCGCGCACTAAGCAAGGCGGAAGTCGCCTGCAGCATGAGCCACCGCAAAGCGTGGCAGAAAATCGTGGACGACGATCTCGCCTTCGGCATCGTGCTCGAGGACGACGTCGAACTGCTGGACAACTTCGCCGACGTACTTCGATTGCTCGAGTCGTTGCCGAACGAAGGTTGGGATTTCATCAAGCTCTTTCCGCTGCGGCGGGGCGGCGAGAAGAATATCTCCAAGCGATTCGATTACATGGGCCACACGTTCGTGATCTACCATCGTTTTCCCCTGGGCTTCCAGGGCCAGGCGATCAGTCGCGAGGGTGCGCGCGCAATGCTCGAGCACCTGCCATACGTCACGGAGCCGGCAGACAGCCAGCTCAAGTCCTGGTGGGAGGCCGGTGTCTATCCCTACGGGCTTCTGCCCTATTGCCTCACCACCGACATCGGCGGTGCTTCCGACATCAATCCGGACGGCAAGCTCGAGCAGATGCAACAGAACAAATGGGTGAAAGCGACGAACAAGGTCAGGCGTTCCTTCCGGCGACTCTGGTCGACGCCGAAGCTCAATCGCAGGTTTCGTGAATTTACCGGTTCCCTGGAATCGCGAGCCAGGCAATGACCTCGCTGATCAGTCACCAGCAATTGACGAACGCGAACCGTCTGCTCTACATGACGCACCTCGCGATCGGCGACTACATCTACCAGGGTGTGTGGCTCCAGGCCTTGAAGCGCAAGTACCCCCATCTGACCATCGATATCTGGTTCGATGATTGCCGCAGGAAGCCGCACAGTTGGGCCGCCGGCCGCAATGTGACGCTCGGGGAGTGGCTTCGAACCGATGGCTCGTATGAGGCGATCTACCCGATCGTAAGCAACATCGAGGAACGCGAGAAGCAGATCGCCGCTGCGTCGCAGAGAGACCACGACCTGATCGTGTTCGTCGGCAAGAACCGGAGCGAGCAGTTCGCCAGGGTCGCCCGGCGTATTTCGAGAACGGCGTTCGCGGTGGCGACGAAGAGCAAACCCTGGAACAACCCTCTTGCGAAGTGGTGGTACTTCAGTCGGCTCGACGGGCAACTGTCCTTCGACGAGTATTCGCGACGGCTCGGTCGGATCACGGCGATCTACGCCGGGGTGTTCGGCAAGATCTTCGGTCTCACGCCCGACGATGCGGGCGGACGCGAGTCGCTCGAGATACGCTACGACCCGAAGTACACCAGGGCTGCCAGGAAATTCGTCGATACCTTCGGCGGGGACGCGACCGACAAATCACTCGTATTCCTCAACCACCTGTCGACAGCGGCGCGCAAAGATTACCCCTGGGAGGCGCTGAGGGAAATCGTTACGACGCTCAATGGGCGGTATCCCAATCTTGCTTTCATCGTGAACAGTCCGCCGGACAAATTCGAGGAGGTCGCCGCGCTGGTCGAGCAGGATTCTGCCCTGGCGGACGTCGCCGTCAAGCCGTTCACGGCGACGGGCAGCTTTTTCGAGTTGCCCGCGGTCATGGCGGAGTGCGACGTGGTGATTACCGTCGATACCGCCACGTCACATCTCGCAGCATCGCTCGGCAAGCCGCAGGTCGCGATCATGGCCGATGACGTAAAGCTCTGGCAGCCGCCGGGCGACAGCCTGATTCTCGAGGGCAACGGCAAGGCAAGCTCGGTCGCGCCGTCCCGGGTCGTCGAAGCATTCAGTCGCCAGTACCGGCGCTAGCCCCGGTTTACCCAATCCTGGCCCGCGCTTCCTCGAGCAGCTTTTCCATCGCTGCCTGCACCGTGTCGCGCATTCTCTCGAGCTCGGTCGTCGGCATCGACTTCGGAACCTCAATGGGTTCACCGACGGCGACCACGAGTTTCGCGAACGGTCGTGGAATCAGGAATCGGTCCCAGCGGTCGAGTGTCCAGGCGCTGCTCGCAGCACAGACAATGGGGATGATCGGCGCGTCACCCATTCGCGCCACCAGCACGGTGCCCGTCTTCACCTCATAGCCGGGGCCGAGCGGCCCGTCGGGATTGTTGACGATCGATACACCCTCTCTCATCAGTCCCACAGCGTCCCGCAACACCAGTGCGCCCGTGTCATGGGCCGAGCCCCGGATGACCCGGCCACCCCAGGATCTCGCGATCGAGGCCGGGACTTCGCCGTCGACCGATGCAGAGACTACGAACGCGGCCTTGAAACCACGCTCGATCCATCCCTTGATCAGCGGTGCACAGGCAACCTGGTGCCCGTGCCAGTAGATCGGGACGTAAACTCGCTTCTCCCCGTCGATGATCCTGTCGCCAACGTCTGCACCGATACTGCGATCGATGCGATACGTTGAGGTCAATAAGAAGATGATCAATCGCATCAACGGCTTGCCGATAGCGTATGCGGTGCGCCGCCCGAGCGACATGCGCCGACCCGAGCGCTTGCTGCGTCGGGATTCGACGTCGGAGTAATCGATCTTGTCGCTCAAGTCTCATTCCCCGCGAACGCCTTGAGCTCGGCGATTCGCTCGGCCACAGACTTGTTCTTTCGCAGGACCCAGAACATATGCTTGCCGAACAGCGTCTGTGGCGACAGGTTGAGCCTGATGCGTTCACGGAAGATCCGCTCCCGAATACGCTTGTCGATATGCCGGTTCTTATCCCTGTACGAGAAATAGGCAAACAGCGAGCCGAGTACCAGGAACGGATACATCAGCACGCCGAAAACCACGGCGCTCGTGCTCCACGCGGTCTTGCGGCGCTGCACGAGCTCGAAGCCGGTTATCGAGCAGATTGTCTGCAGCTGCTGCACGGTCGTAAGAAACAGGTGACCGAAGTACAAGCGATCCGATTCTTCCTCGGTGAACCAGAGGCTATCGATTTCGCTCACGGGCATGCGGCGCCCCGAGTCGGATTCGGCCAGCGCCATCCACATGCGGCCACGCGCATTCGACAGGTTGGGTGTCGTCACGACCAGCGTTCCGCCGACTTTCAGCACCCGGTTGAATTCCCGAAACAATGCGATCTTGTCGGGCATGTGCTCGATGCCCTCCTGGCAAATCAGGAAGTCGGCTTCGGCATCATCGACGGGGATGGCGTCATTCATGTCCGCGTACTCGCCGCGCACGCCTTCGATGTTGGTGAATTCAGGATACAGATCGAAGGCGCGTACCGCTGCGCCACGCCGCGCGAGCATACCGCTGGCGCGTCCCTCGCCGGACGGAATGTCTATGGCGATCATGCCGCTCATATCCGGCAATGCGCCGATGTAAGGCAGCACGTACTTGTCGATACTGCCGCGCGGTTCGATGGTTTCTTCAGACACTGGGCTTCCCGGACGTAGACATGCCGATTCTACCGCGCAACAGCAGTAGCGATTGGAGATCTTGATCGTGACCGGATGTCACCGGACAAAGATGGTCGGGGCGGCGAGATTCGAACTCGCGACCCCCACAACCCCATTGTGGTGCGCTACCAGGCTGCGCTACGCCCCGACCAACTTTGTCCGGTGACATCCGGTCACGATCAAGATCTCCAATCGCTACTGCTGTTGCGCGGTAGAATCG
>JAAUYH010081673.1_pt1 | contig 21920 bp, 12 predicted proteins | sample 7278061 | NCBI WGS metagenome assembly JAAUYH01 (sample SAMN14350203, study PRJNA611818) | marine sediment metagenome | isolation source: surface marine sediment (0.6m) | place: French Polynesia: Moorea | collected 2018-08 | reverse complement strand
TATAATAATTTCTGTACGAGTCAAACGTAATCCACGTCACATATTTGCAGCATTTATACGAAATGAGGTTTCCGAAATGTCGAAAGATATGAAATTCAATTTCTTACTTTATATCGCTGTAAGGATTTCCAAAAGATGAAATTATCGCCTTACTTTAGTCACGATACCGGTAGATGTGCCATGGTACCGTTGCTACTGTTCCGTCCGTTCGTAAACTATAGGAACTCACGTTCAATTCTTTCTTTAAGCTTTTACTCTGTATGCGAGATGTAGAAAAAGGGCGCAATGTGGTGCGCAATGAAAAAAGTTTTTCGTCTCTACGCATATTTGATACAGGCAATAAACCGTCAGTAAATACCCTACCAAGCAAACGTATTCCTACGATGAGTAAAGAAAAAAGTAAATCAAAAAATAAGCAGCATCAGTCTGGGCTGAAGAAACAACGAAACTAGATATTCTGTTAAGCGAGAGTTTGATAGAAAATCAGATCAGGATGAAATGCGAAAGAAGTCGTAAAGTTCCCAGGCTCAGAAGTAGCGTAGGCTAGTATAAGCAAGAGAATTCATCAGACCACTCCCCAAAAGCCGTGCAGTCCGAAATTATGAAAGACCGATGCAGAATAAAAACCAATTTTCATTGATTTGGAGAATTTGAGAATTTGCTGAGCGGATGTGAAAGCTGAGATTCAAACTAATTAGGGCGAGAAGAAGTGGAACTCAATAAAACAATTGGAATATAAAAGCAAGGATGTGAGCTAAGACGCAGGCAATCAGAAGCCACACTTGAGTCATTAAATTCTTCAGTAAATGAGCCCCTAAAACAGCTTCCCAGCCACATTTCTTAATAGTGAGTCCATTAGGACGACCTTATGCTGGGCTGAATCAGCAGAAATATGTTCTATTAGGAAATTTTAAGTTCTTGATAACGTAAAGAGCGATACTTTCTGTTTCGGAAGCAACTGCGCCTTGATTTAATTTAGAACATCCCTTTTTGCATTTGCATCTTCTTGCAGTTGATAAATCCAATAAACTCATGCAGAAGGACAGCTGTATCCTTAGCAGTTGCAGCATACTAACTTTCTCTCACAGCAAGGACTGACACTTCCAAGTTGAAGTTCTTTGTGTGTTTATACAAAGAGTTCTATGACATCGAAAATTGCATTCCAATCAAAATTCTTTCTGTCGCATTACTACAACGAATCGCGCGTTGCTAGTCAACTTCTTTTATGCGACATTGGGATGCGTAGAGCAACAGCGTCCCCTATTTCGTATTGTAATAAATAGTAAGAGGTCTACGAAAGCGTTTCCCTATTTCTTGTTGCTAGAGATCACTGCTTCAGCACTGCATGTATCTCTTATGCCGAACTATAAGTGAAATGCATGCAGAAGATAAATTAGAAGTCTTTGGAGACCTACGAGAATGGCGAGTTTTATGTTGAGAAAATCATCACGTCTTCATTCTCGAAATGAAATTTGAGCTGCGAGCATCGAGAGTAATTCAATTATATAAAAAAAGCAGGAGAATGGCGATTAACTCATTAAAGGCAAAACTCTGTAATGATCTTTTTACCAGATTCCACCACGACTTTTCTTGTGCCAGTAGTATTGCTTCTATACCTTCGTGGGAAAATCTGAATTACTTCATTTATTTGCATTCTCCATAAAGAGTGGCACGTCAATCACTTTCTAAAATATTTTTATGATTTTTCGCTCGTATCTGTCTCAGATAACTCTTCGTAATCAGTCGTTGCGAAAGTAGTTCTTCGAATTTACTTTGGTCACATTATCGGTCGCTGCCTAAATTCGTCAAACAATTTGTGTTTCCCCGAATCGTTTTAGACTAGTGGCCTAGCATGGGGTTGCTGAGAACACGCCGAATGTCTCAATTGCATCTGAAGGGCAATTTTTCGTGGTCATTTGCCTGCAGATTGACCTTTTTCACTGAAATGAAATCGGAAACGTTCAGCACTAGATCGAGAACGCGTGACAGAGAAAATATTTCGGTAAAGAAATATTCGGATTATTCAATTCAACTTAGAATCGATATTTTTTCTCTGCATGCGACTATAACCTAGCAAGCTCTGAACATGAAGTCCATAGTTGTTTTGACTAGTTTTTATACAGGGTAGTCATGAAAGAACAGCCAATTTGCGAATCGGTCATAGTTTGTTCCTGAGAAACGTAGGCGATCCCTGATCTTTTGAGCCAGAGAGTCCAGTTAGCAATGTCACAATGAAGGAACAGTCTATAGCTGCATTGAATTATTCTAGTCATATAACTTTGATAGTAGGATATATAGGTCTAAATGTATTGAGTCAGGCTCTTCCTCTTCTGCGCCGTTCAAATGAGAAAATTTGTTCGAAAGTTGAAATACTGGTGTATAAAAGCACAGCACGTTGCGTCGATATTCAAAATATATGCAACAAAAGCAATTCGTTAGTTGGTGTGTAAGCATAGGAAAAGAATCAATTCACGTTCTTATAAACAGTGAAAAGTCTAATTACGTTCGGAATCAGGAAATCTCGGGAGCACAGCGATTTACATGGAGACCCGGTAACCAGCTATTCTATTTGGAATGAATACTGAATCGATCAAATAGGAATAAGAAGTGCGTTATCCTAACTTTGACAGTAAAAATTGGCGTTGTTTTGTCAAATCGAGGCCATTACAAGCATAAATCAAAATTTGCTTCAAAATTTTTTGTCGAACAAGATATTTCAGTAGTTTTTCGTTTTGCGAGAACGAGATATAAAATACTTCTATCCAATACATAGAACACATGCTATTCAGCGTCCTATACCTTACACAATTTCAGTCGTGAAAAGCGCAATCGAAAAACGGGATAAATTGCTTTCCAAAATCGGCTTTTTTTGTGAACACCCTCTACAGTAGCCTACTCAAATGTATTGGAACGAGTAAAATTTTTCCATGCATGGTACTTATGTGGATATTTGTGTCTAATTAAACGAAACTTACGTGTTGTGCATTATTCAGCCGTATACGATCTATAATTTTCTACCATAATTTTATGAAAACAATAGTTCTGTTGTGCTTCCCTCAAATTTTAGTATATTTTGTTTTTCGTAGCATCTTTTGGTTAAAGTCGTCCTTAGCTGGAATTAATTAGAAATAAACATCCATAAGAGGAGCAAACCTGCTCAGAGAAGAAATTTCCGGGAATTTTCGGTATGCATATGTATGTTAATTAGCCTAACGTCTGGTGTCACAACCCTGCTTCATCCCAAAGGTGGGCTTTATTAGTTACAGATGGTACGGGAGGTGGCACTGTGCATTTCAGTAGCGCCTAAGTTCGGTTTTTCCTGACCAGAGGCCACTGAAACTCCATGGAGCAGAGTCGTTTAAGTACCTACCCCTTTCATTTTTAATTTTAGTACATTAGTACTTTTATAGTATTTTAGACATAAGTATGATTTTTAATGCGAACTATTATATGTACTTCGGTTACTCCTTGGTGTAAAACCAAGGAGCTTTCAGCCCCAAACTACAGCCGTACGGCATTTTAATTTATCATCAAACACTGGTTGTAACTTCAAAAGCTCCCCATTTCGGGTTTACTGGAATCCATGGTACTCAGATCGTGCTCTATCCCCTAAGGGTGGCCGTGCTGCTGCGTTGTCGACTTATCCATCCTTCCACTCCCCTTACGCGTTGACTTCCTATACTGGGCGGGTGTCTACGTTGTTGTTGTTGGTTCTACAGTCGTCAAATTCCGTCAGGGAACGATCAGTTCCCCTCACGAGTGACCTATTTTCAGGATTTAGTTTGTGTTGGTGTTTCTTACCTCGCAGATTGCTCTAGATAATGTGCGCTGAAATTATTCTAAGTGTCGTCGGCGTCAATCTTGCTGTATAAATCAATCTTGATTTTCGAAAATGTTGGCAAATAATATGTGGCTGATACGGGCACCACCACAGCTAAGTCAGACGGGTTTTTTGACTAATGGAGCAAGAGCCGTTTTAATCGGAACTACAAGCTAATTAGGAAACTGCAGGATATCCGAAGCATTCATACGTTACTATTCGATCTTGATTGTAGTACTTTAATTTCGTTCCAGATTTTCAAGCTCCAGCATGTTTTTTGGTTTCAAATAAAATGGACTTGATCAATCATCGTTCGGTAAAACAGAGCGAACAGATTTTGGTACATTTGAAATTTGTTACTACTTTCATTAACTATCTTCGTACGCGAATTCTGAAAAAAGGAATTATTTCAGTTGAATCATTTCTCATTTCATCTGAAAAAGGCTATCTATTGCGCTTTACCATTGTACTTTCTGATTCTTGACGCTATTCGTTACATTTATAAATACAGAGTGGTTGTAAGTTTTCTGTGCATGATTTTCCGAAGAGATACTTTCTTTGGCAATGTATCTCTAATCTCTGCAACATCCTAAATTTATCCAATCCTCTGGCCGAAGTGTAAACAACTGGAGAAAATATGTTGAGCGTGATGCATGAAGAATCTTTACTCAATTATCTAATTCCAAAAACATTAAAATATTTATAAGCCGCAAAAAAGCTACATATTGCGCGTATAGAACATTGAACAATATTGATCGGTCCAAAATCTCGAGTTTTGTGTCAAAGATTCTTAATCATCAACAGTAATGTTTCAGTCCTAATATATATGGACTGGTCTGTGAAACTCAGGCAATCAACAGAAATTGGTAACACAGATCGCATCTATTTCGATATTCTGCTTCCACAACTAATAAAATTCGGCCAAATTGAACGTTCAGTTAAACCTTGAAGAACGATTGAGAAGCCTGCCTTCTTCTATTGTTTGGTACGTCATGCCTACGGCTCTCCTTTTCTTTGAGTGTCCACCATATTCTAGTTGGGTACTATTTATCGACATTTATTTTATGCAAACTAATTAGTAGTATTTAAGGCATCTATCCTATGTTGACAATGTCAGCTTCCCGACTATGTGATCTTAGCTCCAACTTCACAGTTAAGTAATGGATAGCAGTTGCCGATGGTTTCTCACAGCGATGTCTGAGCTGCTGAGAACAGTTTTGTCTCCTTAGGCACATACTTGGCCATCATGCGGTTCCCAGCTTGATGTTGAGATGCTCTGCGTTCCAATGTAATTTAATTCCTTTGCAATCAGTGCCTCAAATCGTAAAATATAATGAAGAAGACCACAATAAACGAATTAAAGGATGATAATATAGCTCTTAGTCACCAGTAAATCTGGTTTGAACGAGTAAATAGGAAAATGAATCAACCTGTGAGAGCCACATTGAGTACCAATCATTTCAAGAAATAATTTGTCTATCTTCTGGAAATTCGTTCAAATACATAGACGTTCAACATACTTTACATCTTGCAGTATAGTATTCGGTGAAGGACAAGGTCATTCGAAAATGTTGGCAATAAGTCTGAAGGAATCAATGCCAAATTTTTCCGTATTGATTTCTATGCACAGCGCTCGGCCAATATAAAATACAAGAGCATATTAAATGTCTCAGTTGGTAATATAGAATCATTAGGCGTGCCTCATAACAACAGTAACATCCATGAAATGTAGACTTCAGGCGCTTCTCGGAGATCGTCTGATAGATCAGTTTCAAACCTGTAAAGAATAACAGAAAATTGCCAAATTTTTCCTCACTGGCTCAACTGACATAGAATGTAATAAAGTAGAATTTTTAGTGGTGAAAATCGGACAAGTTATTCGATGACGAATTATTAGTTCTGAGAAATTATTTACAATGTGAATAGCCATACTTGTGCCAAAGAAAAATAGCTTCTAGCAGATCAGAACTGGAATCTTGGTTTATTTCCCTATTCAGAAGAAATACAGATAGAAATGAGCAGTTTAACGTAAAAATTAAGATCCTAGGTCGAGGTAGCACAGATGATTCATTGATGTGAAGACTCTTCATTCATGGAATGTTTGGCAGACGTAAATTTCCTATGCAAGAGTCTTTTAGATTTCAAATGTTGACTCAAGAAGTCACAGTTGATTTCCAAGTAAAGGTTAAGAGCAGCTCAAAAATCATGACAGAACTACCGAAGGTGATAATATGTTCGAATAAGTTGGAGCCCAAAAAAGATTGATTCTATTATTCTCCGGTATCTTGATGGCTGATACTTATAGTTAGTCGTGTCTACGAGGTTAGAGCCCGACCTTTTTCTATAAATCTTGCATAATCTTCAAGAAAATCATTAAGAATCATAGTATACAAGTTGACGACTCTTGATAAGTGCGAAAGCAATTGTTCCTCATGCTTCCAGAAAGAATGTCCGTAATTTCTGTTAGAAGGCACAAATTTCGACCTACCATTGAAGTTGGAAAATGTATTATCATCGTCGTGGCTATTCGAGAAATTCTACATTGAGTGTTTTATCAAATATTGCGCACATCTCCGAAATGTAAAACATTGCCAATTTCATTATTAAGAACTCCTGCTGTCTTATACCGTCACGGAAAGAAAATGAATCAATGCTTCCTGTTTTGTAGGAATAGAAAGCATTCATGAGCCAGTTAATACTTTGCGATTGTTAACAATTTGAAAATTCCGTTTTCAATAACCGTTTTTCAGTCACAATGTGAACATATGGTTATTTTTTACAGTGTGCACACTGAAAATCAGTAATCTTCTCCAAATTTGGGGCTCAAGTATATCAACTGGAAGAGACAACAGCAGAGGTACTGATCTATCAGCGTAGCAATCCATAGTAATTTATTGCGTTAATATTAGGAAATTCTGAAACAGGATGGCTGACTTTTGTTTCTTCTTCCTCATTGATCGGACAAAAGGAAAAAGCAGTGTAAATCAATGATCTTATCAAAAACCAATCGCCAACGGTACTGTGAACTGGGTGATTTTTCTTTATCTGCGTGGGCTTACCTTAGTCATTGCACTGTTTTCTACTGTTATTGTAGGTAAATAAAAAAATCTAGATATGCTTTTCAGACAAACCTATCATATTCTTTCATTAAATTACACAAAAATCTTGCAACAGACTCAGACAGCCACTTTTTCAAAAACATCTAATAATATGGCTGCTCCAATTTCAATATTTTATCGACTATGAATCTAATTTCGAAGTTATCTATATGTTTTGTGTTAATTTGTTTAGCCATCTCAAAATATCCAAGCCATTAATCAGAATCATAAGAGTTTTCAGAATTATAGAAATCTCAAAGTAATGCCGATTTAGGGATTAATTTCATCATTTTTTCTGTTCTTTAATATTCAAAACAAGACTTGAAGGAAATTCTGCTTCTCCGCTACACAGTTGTTACGAAATGCACAGTGAATTTTAGAAGCCAGGCCTATTTTTGTTTATCTTCTGCGTGCAACAATTTTCCATACCCTGAATAAACTTCATTTATTCTGCAGGACACGTTTCTTGATTAGTAATATCTCCAGAAACCACTACTATGATTTTGTGTAACGAAAGTTTTTACGTGTTGAAAAATTTAATTCAATTTACCAGGCCGATTCAACCTTACTGCATATGTAGTTTTAGGTTCCACATCCTGAATTTTTAAGGCTGTTAATCGTTATAAATGATTCAATGTCTTATTCAATACATCGCTACTTATTCTGAAAGTTTATGTATATAATAAAGATTTAGTTTTCAAGATGGTTGCAAAAATCAATGCTATTCACAAAATTATTGAAAAGGGCTTTTAGCTTTCAGCAAACACAACAATCTCTTCCTCCACCTTGATACATTTATTGTTTTAATTATACTCAACATGAGTTGTTATAACTTGAGTTTCTCCTTCTGTGATATGAGCTTTAATATACAGATATAGCTGGTGGAACTGCTTTCTGTCTCAAATAGACTGGTCTTATCTAGCATAACTATAAATATGACACTCACTGGCCAGACAGTTTTAATTTTTGAGGGACTTATCAGAGTCCAAGCGACTGATATTTGGATCCCATCATTTCCTTCAAGCTAAGTTGTCTCATTCGACCAATGAAAAGTGTCGCTATTTTCATTTTCAGAGTTTTCATGGGTCTATTTTTCAGCCACATTTCTTAATTTAATGATTAACAGAATCGTTATTTACTAATAAATTGATCTTAAATGTATACGATTCTCATCTAGGTCTATACAAAACGAACTTTGAAGCAATCACAACTCTATGCACTGGGTATATGGAGGAGTATTCTAGTTGCCAAGCAAAGGAAAAAAATGAAAAGAATTGGTACGAACCGGAGCTACCTCCGATCTCTGAAATACATGGCTTGAAACAGTTTTAGCTTCTGCGGTAAGCAATAGTAAACCAATTAAGAAATCGCCTCATAGATCTTATGATTTTTCAAATAGTTGCACGATTTATGACCTATGAATTCTAGTCAAAAGCATTAATTCATTTTTTTGAAAAGAGTTTTCGCAATGCGCTTACAATTTCATCATGTACAAGATTTTTGTTTGATGCACTTGATTCACATACAAAACCAAGAATTGGTCTGATTCAAGCATGAGTGGGATGAGTTAAATTGAAAATCGTTGTTCTGGACTTGAGATAATGGCTTCGAGGGAGTCACGAACTATAGCTCATACATCTTAATGCACGCCTTGTTCTCAAACAGTTTGAAACGTGTAAGATGTTGGTAATCATTGGTTAAGGAGAATGCTTGTGTTTGAACCCCCAATAGGAGCCATGTTCGCAGTTGATTCATGGCTGATCGCATTCGAACCCAATTGGTTTATTCTAAACTCTGGGAAAAACAGTGACCAATAAAATGCTTGTTTGCCTGTTCAATAAACTCGCTTACCTGTAACTGGTTCATTGAGTGTGGTGCTTCATGGAATGATCGGTCAGGATCTAATTCTTTCATGAATCCTGAATTCTTCGAATTCCATATTCTACTTTAACTTTTGGAGCAACTCATGAATCGATGCTCAGAAAATTATAAAATTATAGATTTCTCGTTACCTGACATTTTTTGGAAACTAATTATCATAAGAAAAAACCGCCACCAATTACGATCCAACTACACCAGCGATTATTTACACCAGCTAATCTCCTTCAGCGCTCAACGCACTAGTGATATTTGCTTAACGTTCAAGCCTGTGTACACCTCAGCTCCGTCTCGGAACATACTAACCTCTCGTTGAGTCCACTGGTTGCCAACTTCGCCGAGGCGAGGCCGAAATCTAGGGGGCTTCTTTGCGCGGAGCGTGGTCGAACGATGGATGACTACGCAGGGCGCATGCCCCGTAGTTCCCCTATCTCTGCATCCTTGTCTCTTCCGTCTCCATTGCCTGGCCATCACTCATCATACTCCGTGCCACAATCACCGGCGTCTTCTGTTTCTTCACCACAACGACGCCTCGAAATTCTGCTCCGCGAACAAGCTCTACTATCCTCTACGAAATTGACTATACCGCATACCTGGACACTGCTCGATAACGAAATTACTCGAATGCGTTCCCAATGCGGTGATGCACAGCGCTCTCAGTCGCTAGTTATTCCATCTGTACATGCACCTCCGACCCCCGGAAAAACAAATAGCGGCATCGGGGCTGGGGGTACCCAGGCGCTCACCAGTGCTCGGAAACGTATTCGATTACAAGTACCAGCCGAGAAATACCCTGACTATAACTTTGTTGGTCGGTTACTTGGACCTCGAGGTGCCACACTCAAGAAACTTGAACGAGACACCGGTTGTAAAATCATGATCCGCGGTCGGGGGTCGATACGTAAGGATAAAGAATCTGAAGTACGTGGAAAACCGGGATGGGAACACGTCTTCAGCGACAATTTGCACGTTGTCATTGAAGTGTCTGACTTTGTTGACGACGCTGATGCCAATCGTATTCTGACTAGAGCTCGTGAGATGGTTGAACTTTTGTTGGTGCCTGTACCGGAAGAACGCGATACTCTAAAGCGTCAACAATTACGTGACTTAGCAATATTGAACGGTACATTTCGAGCAACGGATGCAACACCGCCACCTGCCAGTCTGACTGGTGTCTCGTCTGGACTGGGATATCAGTCCAATGTGCCGGTCTCCGTTGGCCGGAGTACTACGACAGCCTCGCCACTGATGCGTGATTTTGGTGCAACCAACTCTAACTTCGATTACCCATCATTCTCATCTACTGACTCATATCTTCGGCGTCGTGCCTCGACATTACCTATCTCGCATGGTGCTAATAACATTGACTTGACAACTCACCACCCCTCCTCCAGCCCATCACTGGCACGACATGGAGGCCCTGTAGCCGCTGCTGCTGCCGCAGCTGCCGCTGCCGCTGCAGGCACTGACTCGGATAACACATTTAGTCGAGGAGGCCACTCAGGGCATCACTACAACAAGTTTAAGCCCGCGCATCCGTCTCGTTCTCACTCATATTTGCCCGATATCGGTTCACTTCGAATTCCGCACCTTGAAATTGAAACGATGAGCGAGGCATTCTTAGTATCTCCATGTGTAGACGAAACATTTTACCCGTTCCCTTCCCCGGGCACCACACCACGAAGTAACGCCTTTGGATCGCCGATTTGGTCAGGAGCACCAGCCTTCTCTCCTGGTGTACCACTGTCGAGTCCGCGTCGCTCACCCTTGCCAAAGAAGGAAGCTCCGTCAGCATCAGTAGGTGCTTCACTACGATCATCGTCTGATGCCGGCGAATCAACAACTGTTCCGCCTGTTATGCTTGACGCTTCGATTTATCGTAAAGATTCGAACTAGCTAACAGAGTTGATATTATCCACTAGTCTCAAGCCTTACTGTAGACTACTCACTTTGCGTACCAACAACACTAAACGAGTCTTTTAAACTAAAAACCGTTGATGGTTTTCCCACCAAACCTGTTTTGCCATACCCCGCTCCTCCTTTACCACCACCACAGAACTCACTACAGTACTTAACTGTGCAGTGCAATACCGGTACAGAATAGTACAGTACAGTTAGCACAGCACAGTACTTTACTGCAGTAGATGAGATAAATACTACAGTATAGTTGGATGAGTTGAGGTGTGGTGTAGAAAGTTTGAAAATTTTTTAAATAAGCAAATTTTGCTTGTGACAGACAAGAACGAACGGTAAACACAACTGCTGCTTAGTGTCGAGAAAGTGGTTCCGCGAGTCAGTTGGGGTGGTTTGTTGGGTGGCCATGGACAAGGAGGCTACACCCGACACATCAGCTGAGGCATCTAGCCTCGACCGTTTCGACGTGAGAATATCTCGTGTTCGTGCTGAGCTTCGCACCGTGGAGGCGCGCCCCGTATTTCTCACGTTTAATTTTGACAATGGGTTTTGGACTGGTGAAACGAACGTGTACGACAAAGATGTTAATCCAGTGTGGTCGTTCGCGTCGAAATCCTCCGCATCTCAAGCCGTAACCGAAGATGTTCGTTTCACCTATAAGACTGAATATGCTCATCGACTACACAAAAAATATTTGACTGTTACTCTCTCGGAACGTAGTCCCCATGGCGATGTCCCTTGGGGCTTAGGCTCGGTTTCTATTGATTCTCTCGTTCTTGGCTGTGAGAATATCGTTCTGAATATGATTGCATCGGATGATGTTACCTGCTATGGTATTGTCCAGTTTAGTATCGCGATTGTCAATGTCGCCCAAGTTTCTGCACACCTTTCGGAACTTAGATTAATGAAGTTGTCCAATCGTTTCTTGCACGACGTCAAGCTAGTTTATTTTGAATTCAGTGCGACAGGTTTTGACAAAGGCTACCGACATTGCACTGAGCGGTGCTCGGATAGCGAACCTCAATTTTACTCTCGTTCTGAGTTAAAACTTGACTGCACTCTCCGTGATATGGTGTCGCCATCATTGAACAAGAAAGGACCCTTGCGATTATTTTTTTCCGTTCACAGACAGGTTGCACGTAATCGCACTGAACAAATTGGGCTAGGTGCGCTCCCAGTTCGAATGCTGTTTCAAAAAGTAACAGACGGGTACATGGAAGCACCTGCAAAATTTTCAGCACCGCTACAGGATGATCAAGGTGTTTTAAAAGGCAAGGTGCTTCTCAGAAACATTCCAAGATTTCATCAACTTCCAGGGGACGACTTGCTGAATGTAAACGGTGTGATTACTCCTGTTGATGAAGATCTGGCGCGGCGCAAAATTGTGCCATGGGTCCAGCTGCCGAAACCTCTCGTTCCTCAAGTGAGACCGATATCAAGTGAAGGGCCTGGTTCTAAATTGAGTAACACATGAATAATATGCTGTAATCGCCCATTCTAAATGTTTCCTCCCACTCCATCTTATCGCTATTTTCTGACATTGCGATGTGCCGGCGCATTATTTCGTCTTCTTGCGATAACTGTTTCGATTGATGGTGGCTTCGGAACCTGTGCGATATTCGAATCGTACCACAAATAGTAGGGCAACAATTAAATCATTTTCGTCGATGTCACGTGGTTCTTAGGTGCTCAAAACAAATATTTGACGTGCTTGAGGTGGTTCACTGTAACGGCATCATCAAAGACATGATTTTACAGTGATCTCAAACGCAAGAGATCCTTCTAAAACGATCTTGCCGTGACGCGATGGAAAACTAATTCTCTTTACTTCAGACCCACCACAGTAAAAAAATCCACCCGCCGCTCAGCAGAAAGCGCAAACGAAATTTATTGGTTCCTTACTGATTGCTATGAATTTAACAGTAGTAAGACCGGTACCGGTACAGTAAAGAATGCAATTAGTGTGCCGACGACAACACTTGCTTATCATAAATAGTAAAGGGTAGAGAAAGGGGTTTGTGTGTAACTCGTACTCCTGTAAGATGCTGAACTTCTGTTACGGCAGACAGTTCATGAAGTCACGGAAGTTATATTGCGTTAATTGCAGCTTGTGTAATCCATCTGTATGCGTCAGCGTTCAAGGATATGAGAGATGAAAAAACTAAGCATGAGAAAGAAAATATGCTTTAAATCGGTCTCGGACTTGATTAAAATGATAAGTAGCAGATTTTACAACTTTCCAAGAAAGATCCAGAGACATACTGAACTGGTGCGCTCCTAACTCTGGTAAAATTCCTCGCACTCCGTCTTATAGAATCCGAATTTGATAGTGGATACGTAGCATTATGAAAAGATCGGGATATCATACGGAAGGTTTAACTTTCCGATTACTTCAATCCTGAAATTCTGAAATCTAGTAAGCATCCAATCATGAACATCTAATCAATTCGGTCTGGTGTTGTATTGGCTAGTGCTCTGTTTCAAAACCCTCAGGTATGATGTTTCCTTCTGTAAAGGCTACGATTCTAGAATACATCGCACTATCCAGAACAATAAATAAAACCCTAAATGTGTTACGTTAGTGACACTCGGATGAGTATCAGTTATCATAAATCGAGTACGATGGTAATAACGACACATTAATTGCATTCCTTCCTGTAGTTAGAAAACAGCTGAAAATGAAGGATGGGCAATGAATAGAAGCGTTTATCATGATTTCAGGATGAATTTGATTGGATAATGCGGGACTAGGTGTCAAGTAGACGAGACAAAGTAACAGGTATTGCAACTATCGAATTCAGCTACTCCGTGTAGCATACCTCCAATCTGCGATGTGTTGCAGCCTTGATGCACTACTTCCATGTGTGTGCTCTCTTTCCATTCTATAGTAAAGGAGTCCACTAATTTGGAAGAATCGAAATATATAATCAACACTGACGGTTTCGAACGGATTTTCTGCGGATATCCGAAATTTTTCGCTACCGCGAACAGAATCGGACAGAAATTTTAGCAAAAAAATCGCCGAAGTGAACGAACTAAAAATGTCAATATTTCGGAGCGAACGGACACGGGCGAAAAAAATGGATACCTGAAATAATTATTTTGGTGTTTGATTCTACTAAACGATTCATCTCAGAACGTTTTAGTCTTCTGCTTCGCACCTCAAAAAAAGATGAACGAGCTCGATTCCGTGAGCATTACTCTTTCAAGAACGGGGCAGAGTCAATTTTGAGTAAATGTGTCGCAGGCGAAGAATGCCAGAACCATTTAGTTCCAATCGAAAAGTTTCGGCAAAAAAATCTGGTAACAGCACTGAATTCAAGGCAATACCAGAACTATGTTTATCTTTGCCATGCTAATTTTAATCTACATGCAGGTTGGCTAATATGCAAGTATGTATTGAATGGATTCTGTACAATTTCGAAGGATATGTTCGAATTTGAGACCAGGAAAGGAGGCACGAACCGGTTTGGGAACCACATGAAGCGTCACGCGAATTCCAATGGCGACAATATCACATTCAACCGCAACCTCCCGCAGAAATATGCGAAAAAAAACAGCTGAAAGTGGCACCGGATTTGCGACCGATGGGTTTCACGGAGAGCACTCATGCTGGTATGAGCAAATTGTTAATCTCCGTCTTTAAGGCCGGTCAAAGCGTCCCTCTGGATGTGAAAATGGATCCAGAATCATATATGCCCTCTCTAACAGTAGTAACGATGTCATTGGAGAAGTTGGCGCGTCAGTACCAGCACCAATTACGAGATAAATTGAGGAATAGTATCCTGAGTATTGGTGGAGCGATTTCCATCAATGGTGTCAATATCACTGTGCAAGGTAAGCTCTATTACGATATGACACTTCATTACGTGTTATATGAACGGCCAACTTTGGTATTTGATGAGACAAGGGTTTGAATTCAGGACGAAACAATTTACTACTTGAAAGTCCATCCGTGTCATCGGCTGCAAATCTGCGAACCGCTATTGATGATTCATTGCGAGCTCACAACGGCGTTTCTATTTCTGAACTACAAAAGTCTTTTACAATCGTGACTGACGGAGCTGCAGTCATAGCGAAAGTAGCAGGGAGTTCAGTAAGCCGTACTCGCTCATCAACCGACCACAAGTGGATGCGCTGTATGGTTCACGTTCTCAACAACGTGGTGAAGTACAGTCTTGTGCAAAAAAGTTTGGGTCCCTCTGCTATTTTCTGATTATCGAGCATACCTTTGATATTTCTGTGCTACTACAGAGGTCATTTACCCTGGCGCTCTGTATGTGTAGTTACATTAAGGAACTACCGTTAATACGGCGTAGGGTGAATTGTTGAAATTTACTATTTTCACGGTATCTTCGGAAACGTTTGCAATTATATAATTTTCGAAAAACAATAGCATGAAATTTAGACATTAACTATTCTATTTAAATGAAAAAATTCCTTTTCATAACTTTCATCTTATTCTCTGATAAATATCTCTTCATATTTTTCACTTTTTCAAGGTTATCTTCTGTTTTTAACTTCATTGTTGTGGTAATAACTAATCTAAGTCTTGGTCAAAGTTCAGTTTTGAATAAGGAAATTATTTGATGCATCATTGGTTGGAAATGAAAATATTCTAGAGTAGTTGAAGTTATCTTTTCATGTAACTAGCATGCTCTTTCTATCGAATCGGAATTTACATATGTATATGGACTTTTTTAGATACCTGAAACTGTCATCGATTTATTCACTTGACGATAGACTATTTGAGCATGAATTTCCGAATCATGTTCACGGAATTAGAATTCCAATTACAATGCATACAAACGACGTTTATAGCCACGGTTCTTAATTGTATTCATACAGAATTGTTGAATGAAGAGTAGTATCTTACTATAACATGACTTGTATGAGATAGCCCTGTTTACGTGTGACCTTATACGAAATACGAAAGAAAGTGTTTTTACTAGCTTTGAGACATTGTGTATGAAGGTCCTTTATTTTACCACATCTCATACAAATGGGCTGATTCATTGATTTTTGCTAGCCCTCTGTGTCAGTATTTTGTCCAGTACCCTTTCGCTTCTATCACGGCTTTGCAGCGTTGAGGCATTGATTTCGCAAGGTTCTTTAGCGTGTTCTTATCGATTGTACTCCATGCATCGGATAAGTGCCTGAAAAGATCTTCTGAATTAAAAATCTTCTTCTTCGCTTTCCGTAGATTCGAATCAAGTATGAACCAGAGGTTTTCAATAGGATTTAGATCAGGGGACTGAAGAGGCCATGACATAAAATGCGCAGGCCATCGCTTCCCACTTACGTACTCCTTGACTGCTTTTGCTGTGTGCTTAGGGTCATTATCGTGCTGAAAGTAACCAAGCTTCTGTTTCTTGAGAGTAGGGCGTGCTTGATATTTATCAGAGAACAAGATGAAAGTTATGAAAAGGATTTTTCATTTAAATAGAATAGTTAATGTCTAAATTTCTTGCTATTGTTTTTCAAAAATTATGTAATTGCAAACGTTTCCGAAGATACCGTGAAAATAGTAAATTTCAACAATTCACCCTACGCCGTATTAACGGCAGTTCCTTAATATAATTACACATACAGAGCGCAAGGGTAAATGACCTCTTTAGTAGCACAGAAATATCAAAGGTATGCTCAATAATCAGAAAAAAGCAGAGGGACCCAAACTTTTTGCACAAGACTGTATGTATTTAACAAATGTCAGGAAGACTCACATCTTTCCCGTGTGTACGCTGATGTGAAACGAAAGTTGAAGATGCAAAACGAAGTTCATTGAACAACTTACTCCTCAATGTATTTGCATTGGTGCAAGACGTAGATACGCGATTCGGAACAACATTCCTTGTCGTTCAGCGGTTCCTTAAATCAGCATCCAAGGCATGGATATCATCATACAGCTCTTTGGAACGCAGCAGTCATGTTCCTGTTCTTCGATTCGCCGCACTTAAAGCTGTAGTCGACGCGTTCAAAGAACTGTATCAGAAGACCATCAGACTAGAAGGTTCTAAATTTCCTTCTATTTATCTTGCACTGCAAAGTTTATTTAATTGTATTCGAACACTTGATTCAATCGCGAATTGCAGGCGAAAATACCATGACCATACTGTATGTTATATATACCCATCACATTACTCAAAGGAACTAGCGTGATTGCTGTCGACGTTCCTGAAATAAAAGTTCGAAATTCATGACTTCTGGATTTTGGATGGTATTTTGCACCCGTTCTTACGCGAAATGGAGTCCGTCTCCGATATTTCTACATGCAATGAGTATCGAGCTCGTGCGGGAGCGATGGGAAGGGCGATAAGTGTGGCAATGAACAGAGAGCATGGCATTTCAAAGCCGGTTGATATTAATTCTGAATGCTCAGATGACCTTTTCAATAGCACATCTTCTTCCTGCAGAGGACCTGCTGCGAAGAAAAGAAAATTCAATCTTGCCGAGTTCGCGGATTCCCGGACAAATAATATTACCAACATCGATGAATTCGCTCGATACAATGTATTCGAGATTGATCAATGCGGCACAAACGAAGCTCAGTTCATAGATGACCATTTTGCAGTCGTGAAGTTTTAGATCTCCAATGAGAAAGCGTTTTCAGCCTTATAGTCGGTAGATTTAAGAGTTTCTGCAACTCCGGTGTCTTCTTGTGCCAGTGATCGTGTATTTTCCGTTATTAACAAACTTGTGAAGTAGGAAAAGAATCATATTTCTCAATAGCACCTACAAAATATAATTGCTCGCTCATTCATGTCTAAATAGTATGGCTAGCCAATAAAGAGACAGAAAAATTTCTTCGTCAAATACTTATTCTCATCTGATTGTGCATTGTGATTTCAAACTCAATTCTACTTCAATGTACAGCGCTGATTAAGCACTTAATTCTCTACCAATTGTACATCTCGAATTGTTCTTTAATCCTACACTACTTCAAACTGCTGATTTAGAACTTAATTAACTATGAGCAAGCTGTGCTGAATTGCTACTTAATTTGCTACCGAGTGTATTTTGTAATGTGGTAGTTAATTCTGTACCAATCTCTAGTAGTAATTTGATATTCAATAGTTTTCAAATTACTTATCTACCTTTGGTACCAGATTTTGTACCAATTTAAAACAAGATTAGTATCAGATCTTGTCCTAAAGCAGTTTTTTTCTATACACGAAGGGTTTTTTGTAGTATCGATTTTCATACTATTTTTGGTAAGTAATTCTCAACCACACATTATTCGAGTATAAAGATGCTACTTCTATCCTCTATCTAAGATACATTTCGTACTAGTTTGGTGCGAGACAAGTTGCCTCATAAGAAAATTCAAGCTCTAGCCTCTGAATATGTAAAGGAACTTCAAGAAATTGCTGCAATTCTACGTGGCGACAAAATAATTGATTGGTTCGATTCTGACAAAGGGAAGCATTTACGTATTGCAGCTGGAGGCTATGGTGTCGAGAACGGCGAATACTCCTTTTTGACGGATTACTCCAACGCTTCCGCTGGAAAGTTCAATTTTTCAACGAGATTATCACTAATCCTTGCTTCTCACGCAAGCTCTTATGCAGTATCTTTCCCGCGGTTTTATAAGTGGACCATCGGGTTGTTCATTTGAATCACAGTGTGCGAATTTGATTTTTCTAAATTGGATGCAATCTTAGTCGATGTGGTAGGCGGAGTCGAAACGATTAAGTTCTGGTTGATTGACGCGTTTAAAGCCGTATCGATGGCTGTATATTTGACAAACTGTATAGCGATGGGATATAGACTTTGAGAATTATTTGATTCTGCCATAATTCCTAGGAACAGGACAGGTTTTTTTGTAACAAAACAACAGGCAATCTATTGAACCTCACATGTAGAGGTAGTCACGCCGGTTGTTCTCCAGATCTTCTACAAAAATCTACCCCATCAAGCTAAGAAAATTTTTCAGGTGTAGATTTCCTTGTGGTACGGCAGCCAGTCCAATCTGTATAGGCACACCCTTCACTAAGCTAATTTTAATTGCCGTCGTTCAAAATGCAAACTTATTTGTTTCACTGACATAGTGCAAGATACGTTTCACGGCTATCTGGCTTTCTTCAGTCGGATTAGCGAAATTTTGAGATGATTTCGCACATAGAATCTCAAATTGGGATGTGGGCCTATAATACGATATTTTATATCCAATACCTTGTCTGTATCCAACATTTTTGCAGCTGAAGTTCGAAAACGTGATGAATCGAAAGAGCAAAGATAGTCCTTATGTTTGGATTACTACTAACCGGAGCGAATGTTGCATTTAAACCGACTCCATAACGTTACATGCACAAGAAATATTAGAATACACACTTCTGAATCATCAGCTGAACCCGGGAAGTTAATTGAGTTCGAGTGAATGGAGAATTTTCGGAACAAATTACCCATTTTCGCACCTGAAGACTCGGATGTGCGAAAGATACTGTGATTCGCCTTCGCCTTAATTCTCCATCATCTTTTGATTCTGTGAACGTGTGTGTAATGAACACACTAGCCATGTCAAAAACGGTTGTACGGTCCAACCCACTTCTGATCCTTACCAAACTGCTAACTGCGCAGGTCACCGATAAATTCAACAAATCCATCTGCAGCATCACTTAAGACATCTAACGTCTTACAAAGCCCGCGCCCAAACCTTCCAACGAATATCGCGATCCCAAAAATCGAGAACATCGCAGAAAATTAATGCAAAAGTCTATCAAATTCAACGCAACAGATCAACGTCCGTAAACGACTCTGTCATCCAGCCCGACGGTGAAGACAATGGTATCCCATCTACTCAGTCATGTCCAGTTCTTTCCAACGACCTCAAGTGTGCCAACTGTGGTCTGTGCGGTTTAGAAAGGTTAAGTGACCTACAACTGAGAGGACTCGTAGATACAAACAAGAACATGATCATCAAGTGGAACACCTGCCACAAAGGCTTCATTTAATCTCACGATCATTAAAAATCTGAAACTTTCTCTGAAGCTCTAAGAATGGATTCCGAATCATCGTCTATGATGGCTGAGCAACTTGAAGAGTCTGTTAATCATACCTGAAAATTTTGTACCCAGCAAGAAGACACTTTGAAGGGTTTTAGGAAAGGCATTGTATACGATCCAATTCAACGCTGAGATACAATAGACATCGAAATTATTTAAAGCGGATGGTATCGGCACTCCAGAACGGCCTCCCAGAAGAATACAACGAACTCGTAAGTGCGTTAAACGCTGTTGAGACGACGACTGTAATCTTGACTGGGAATTCGTCAAATTACGCACAGACTGGAAAAACTAGGAATTTGTGGGAATGATTATCCGAACTCGCAATTTGCAACAAACTGTTTAGGAGTAATCATAATGCTTCATTAAATTGCTTGTATTAGCTACATTTTAGGTTTCCGATATTACCCGGAAATGGTCAACACCCAGACATTATGTTGAAAAATTTATTGCATCCACATAACGATTAATTCGGACTTCACAAGCCTTTACTTCAATTCAAGTGTCATGGAAAGTTTTATAACGGCCGATTTTCAATCCCACAGCTAAGTCAGCTTGCGCAACGGGTGATATACATTCACGCTGTGAATCAACAGACGACCGTTACTTCGACACTGTTTCGAAATTCATTAGATCACGTCCATAGAAGTCAGACGCAAGTGATGCAACATATACAACGTACAATAGAATCCACAGCATAATGAATAAAGAAAACAACCTTCCATTCAACTCAAGCTCCGACCTTTAGAACGAATTGCGAATAAACGGCTGTGTTTCATTCCAACTGTTATGCAACCTCGCACGATGAATGTGCCTCCATCCAATGATCGATAAAAATTCAATAGGTGCTGACTAGTTCCAATCTTTATGCTACCAGTCAAGTAGTTCTATGTATCACTAAGGTAGTAATTTGAAGTAAACGTAAACGATTTCATCCAACAAGTTAAAAGCCCAGCTCAAGGCGCCAGATAACAATCTACTCCAAACACTTCACGCCTACTCCTCGATCCGTCTCACCCTTCTGCACCGCCCTGCGGTCATTCGGTGGTGGTCGGCTCTGCAAACTACAAATTCAATTTATCCTATTTTCTACTTCAACTACCGTATTTCCCTGATGTACATATCATCTCTAGTGTAGTAATCTTCTCTCATATATCGAGGCCATCTTCTCTGGCTTACCTGTCTTCTCAGTTGTAACTTATTATGCTGATAACCAAAGTTGATCGTACTCAATCCACAACGCATTGCACACATACACATGTAAATCATCTCTGATTGAAAACATTACATTTTTCTTCCATATCTCTTCGTAAAAAATTTTTTTAGTTCGTGAACGAGCGAAATCGGTTGAGACGCGAAGCGAGCAAGGTTGATCTGCACGCGATACTTTGAATTCAACTGCTTGGTGCTGCCATGATCCACTTCGACGTTCAAATCGTTCTCCACTGGGGTGTGGCAAGCTTTCGCAATCATCAGTAAGTCTTCATGTCTTCTTATTCGAGCCCACTCCTAAATTATTCAGAGTCACGCCTTTGGAGGCTATTCCAAAAAACACGTTGAACTATTTCTAAGAAAGAAGGTTGTTCTCTAGAGTGTTCTGTTCATTTTATCTAATTGGATTTTCTGTTTTATCTTAAATACTGTGTTTTAGGAAACATATATGGGTACGTTAATGTTTTTAGAAACCTTTGTGAGTATGTTAATCCCTTTTAGCAAGTTAATTTTGTCATGCTTATCATGTATCAGCGGATTGAATAGTTCTAGTTCTTGTGATACGAGTTTATCGATACTCTCGAATCAACTTCTCTCACCTTTTCTTTCAGGCTCTTAAATCTCTTTAAGTGCCTTCGTCTTCTTCATCCTGCCGAACAGCCTACGGCGCTGTCTTTTCATCTTCCGATACGACACATCGCAGACTCAACTTCGATAATAGTAACAAATGAACGATGAAAACGTAAATTGAACGGCTCTCAAAATTCGTGCGTCATTCAACACGAAAAATCTCCGAAAAATCTATTCTATCCTCATGGAGCGTCTTAAGTCGAAATCAAAGGCTAATAAATCGCAATTTCTTAACTAGAATCCAACAACCATTAAGGAAACCGAGGTTGTAGAAAGTCTATGTTCGCAGGTGGTGAGAATTGATGAGTTTACTTTCGGTCTCTACTTCTAGTTATATAGACTATCACACTTTCAGCTATGAGCTGG